>Ga0335074_10003049_pt1 | contig 22824 bp, 27 predicted proteins | sample Lox_Sample_23_FD_206715 | JGI IMG/M metagenome (GOLD analysis project Ga0335074, IMG submission 206715) | Soil microbial communities from Loxahatchee National Wildlife Refuge, Florida, United States - Lox_Sample_2.3 | ecosystem: Environmental > Terrestrial > Soil > Wetlands | place: USA...
CCGCCGCCGCCGTCGCACATTTCACGGATTTTTGCCGCGAGAACCGGGACAAACTATCCCAGGCTGTGGCAAGAATCGATGAAAAGTCGCTGTCGGCATCGACTCGACGTCGCAGCCGTGGGACAAGTGACGTCGGGTGGGACCAATGATGTTAGTGGGGCCGGTGGGATTCGAACCCACACTGGCAGGAACCTAAATCCTGTGCCTCTGCCGTTGGGCTACGGCCCCCGCTTCCCGGCGCCGCTGCCGGGGCTGGCAGTCAGACGCCGAGTTCCTTGCGCAGCCTGGCCACGTGGCCGGTGGCTTTGACCGCGTACTGGGCTTGCTCAATCCTGCCATCCGGGTCGACTACGAAAGTTGACCTGATGACGCCGACTGACTTCTTTCCGTACAGCATTTTCTCGCCATAAGCGCCGTAGGCTTCCAGCACTTTGTGGCCTGGATCGCTGAGAAGCGGGAAGGTCAGCCCGTCCCGGTCACGGAACTTTGCGAGCTTGGCCGGACTGTCAGGCGAGATGCCCAGTATGGCGAACCCCGCGGCAGCCAGGCTGGAGAGGCTGTCCCGGAAGTCGCAAGCCTGCGTAGTGCAGCCCGGAGTCATCGCGGCCGGGTAGAAGTAAACGATGACCCGCTGACCGCGAAACGAGGACAGGCTCACGTCGTTCCCGTCAGCATCGGTCAGGGTGAAATCAGGCGCCGGATCTCCGGGCGCGAGACGCTGATCAGGCACCTCGTATCCTTTCGCTGCTCGTTAGTCGCCCAACCGTAGCGGACTGTTTTCCGGCTGCTAAACAAACCGTCTTCCGCGGCCGGATTTGCGCGGTTTTGCACTCTTCAAGCATAAGGTTTTTATCTGTAGATTTGGGACACCGGCCAGGCCGGCGCCAGCACCCGCCGAGGCTCGCCGGTTGCCAACGTAACAGGGACGGGGGTTCGCGGTGACCGCGAACGGGTGGGATTCAGACGGCAGCGCCGGCGAGCCAGGCAGCCGGGAAGCGCCAAGCGGGGAAGCGCCAGCCGGGCAAGTGCCAGCCGGGGAAGCGCCAGCCGGGCAGGTGCCAGCCGGGCAGGTGCCAGCCGGGCAGGTGCCAGCCGGGGAAGCGCCAGCCGGGGAAGCGCCGGACCTGGAAGCGCCTGGTCACGATGAGGCCGGCCCGCGAACGCCGGGCCTGCAACTGCCGGGGCTGCTGACGCCGGACTCGCTGGTTCCAGGCATGACCGTCCGCAGCCCGGCGCTGGACTACATGCTGGGCAGGCAACAGCGGCGGGTACGCCACGTGGCAACCGTGGCGGCGTCCGTCCTCGCGATCGCCATCGTGGCCGCCGTGGTCGCGATCGCCATCCGCAAAGGTGGCGCTGGCACGAGCAATGCTCCGCAGCTAACCGCCGCACAGGTGGTGCAGCAGGCAGCCAGGCAGCAGGCCGCCCTCAACTCTGAGTCCGCGTATATCACTGAGCGAATATCGGGGACGGTCAACGGGACCATTTCCGGCACTGTTCAGGTCGAGCGCAAACCTCTCCTCATGGCCATGAACATCCAGATGACCAATACCGGTAACGGCCAGACCACGGCGATGCGCGGGATTCTCACCGACACCGTCATGTACGTCAAGCTCAGCGCCGTGGCCGGCCTGCCCAAGTCCATTGCTGCCAAGTGGATCAAGGTCCCGCTGACCGGCCTCAGTCAGTCCTCGGTGTTTTCCATCGTGCGGCAAGAACTTCAGAACGAGAGCCCGGCTTCGGAGTCCGCGGGTCTCAGCGCGGCGACGGACCTGCATTCAGCAGGCTCGCAGCTTGTCGACGGTGTCACGGCCACCAGGTACACCGGATGGTTCGCGCCATCGGCAGCTTTGAAGGAACTGCCAGCCGCTCAGCGCGCGGCGCTCGGCCCGGACCTGCGCCTGGTCAAGGGTGACATAGTGATCAGCGTCTGGATCGACAGCAGCGGCTATCTGCGGGAGATGCAGGAAACCGAGCACGTTCGCGGGACCACGATCGAACTCGAGGGCACCTACGGGTCGTTCAATGAGCCGGTGAAGATCCATCTCCCGGCACCTGGCCAGGTACTTTCGCCTCCGCTGAGTGATCTTAACGACTAGTCGAGCACAGCCGCGATGACCGGAGCGAGTCCGCGAAGCGCCTTGCCGCGGTGGCTGATGCGATCCTTGTCGGCAGGATCCATCTGCGCAGTGGTGATGTCAGCGGTGCCGGGCACGAAGATCGGGTCGTAACCGAACCCGTTCGTGCCACGCGGCTCGCGGATCAGATGGCCGGTGACGGTGCCCTCGCTGACATGCTCGCGGCCGCCCGGCAGGACCAGAGCCGCGGCGCACACGAACTGCGCTCCGCGTCGCTCGTCCGGCACGTCGGCCAGCTGCGCGAGCAGCAGCCGCAGGTTCGCCTCGTCATCGCCGTGCCGGCCGGACCAGCGAGCGGACAGCACACCGGGCATCCCGTTCAGCGCGTCCACGCAGATGCCGGAGTCGTCAGCGACCGCGGGCAGCCCGGTGAACTGCGCAATGGCGTGAGCCTTGAGCAGCGCGTTCGCCGCGAAGGTGGCACCAGTCTCAGCCACTTCCGGAGCTCCGGGGAACTCCGCGAGTCCGCAGACGCGCACGTTGACGTGGCCAGCCTCAAGGATGCGGCTCAGCTCGATGAGCTTGTGCGGGTTGGCGGTCGCCAGCACGAGCCGCTGGCCGGCCAGTCCGCCAGCCATTGCCTCAGCGGCCGTCATGCGCCGAGTGCGGCCTGCTGGAGCTTGGTCAGCTCGGCGCAGCCCTCCACCGCCAGGTCGAGCAGCTCATCCAGGAGCTTGCGGTCGAACGGGTCGCGTTCCGCGGTCCCCTGTACTTCGACGAACCTGCCGTCGCCGGTGCAGACGACGTTCATGTCCGTCTCGGCCGCGACATCCTCCTCGTAGCACAAGTCGAGCCGGGGCTGGCTGTCGATGATGCCGACGCTGACTGCTGCCACCGACGCGACCAGCGGCTCGCCCTTGGTCCGCTTACGGCCCTTGAGCCAGCTGACGGCGTCGGCGAGTGCCACGTAACCGCCGGTGATCGCGGCGGTGCGGGTGCCGCCATCGGCCTGAAGCACGTCACAGTCAATGATGATGGTGTTCTCCCCGAGGGCCTTCGGGTCGATGCACGCGCGCAGCGACCGGCCCACCAGCCGGGAGATTTCATGCGTGCGGCCGCCGATCTTGCCCTTAACCGACTCGCGGTCGCTGCGCGTGTTGGTCGACCTCGGCAGCATGGCGTACTCGGCCGTCACCCACCCCTGGCCACTCCCCCGGCGCCAGCGCGGCAGGTCCTCCTGCACGCTGGCGGCGCACAGCACCCGGGTCGCACCGAACTCGACGAGCACCGAGCCCTCGGCGTGTGCCAGCCAGTCCCTGGTTATCTTGACTTCACGCAGCTGATCGGCCTGTCGTCCATCTGGTCGTGACATGGTCGCCAGCCTAGTGCTACCAGCCGGCTCGCTCCGGCGTGCCGTCCTCGATCCAGCGGTAGGCCCTGGTCACTCCGTCGGCCAGCGGCGTGGTAGCCGTCCAGCCGAGATCACGCTCGGCACGGTCCGCGTCCAGCGCGCCGCGCAGCAGTTCGCCTGGCCGGGGCGGGGCGAACACCGGGTCGAGCGCGTGCCCGGCGACCGCGCCGATGACGTCGATCAGCTTGAGCACGCTGACCTCCGCGCCGCTGCCGATGTTCCAGGTGCCGGGCCGCCCGCTGTCCGCGGCCGCCAGGAACGCGCCCACGGCGTCGCCGACGTAGACGTAGTCGCGCGTCTGCAAGCCGTCCCCGTAAACGGTCGGACGCTCCCCCGCCAGCGCCTGCGCGCAGAAGATCGCAACCACCCCGGCAGCGCCCGCAGGATCCTGGCGCGGACCGTAGACGTTGGCGAACCGCAGCACAGCATGGGTCGTGCCGTGCAGCCGGTTGTACAGCTCCACGTACTGCTCGCCGCAGTGCTTGGCAACGCCGTACGGCGACTCGGGCAGCGGAAGCACGTCCTCACGGGAAGGTATCGGCGCATCCCGGCCGTAGATCACCGCTCCCGTCGAGCAGAACAGCACCCTGGCTCCGGTCGCGCGAGCCGCCTCGAGCACGTTGACGGTGCCGACGATGTTGGCCTCCGCGTCGAGCGCCGGCTGCGCTACTGACACCCGCACGTCGATCTGCGCGGCAAGGTGGCAGATCAGGTCCGGCCGGTAGTCGTCGACCAGCGGCGTCAGCACGTCCGCGTCGGTGACGCTGACCTTGTGCGTGATCGCCAGCCCCGGGACGCGGCCTGGCCGTCCAGCTGACATGTCGTCGACAATGGCAACGTCGTCGCCCCTGGCGAGCAGGGCGTCCGCGAGATGCGAGCCGATGAATCCGGCGCCGCCGGTGACGAGCACGCGCATGGCAGTGCAGTCTATGCGCGCCGCTAGGGGCGCGGGTCACCGAGAAGGCGGAGGCCCGAGGTGGCCAGCCGCAGCGGACCGGTGAACGCCTCGGACGCCTGCTGCAAGCTTGCCGAACGGTCGTTCCACGGCACCAGATGGGTCAGCACGAGCTCGCCGGCCCCGGCCCGGGCAGCATGCTCGCCTGCCTGCCGCGCGGTCAGGTGCAGGTCATCCGGCAGGCCCGGCCCGTCAGTAAACGACGCCTCGCTCAGCAGCACGTCAGCGCCGCGCGCCAGGTCAACCAGCTCGTCGCACGGCCCGGTGTCGGCCGAGTAGGCCAGCACCTGGCCGCCGTGCTCGATCCGGAAACCGAAGGTCTCGACCGGGTGATTCATGTGCGCCGTGGTAATCCGCAGCGGGCCGATCTCGACCTGGCCGGCTGCCAGCTCAGTGAAGCCGAAGGCCTCGGCCATGCCCAGATGATCACTGCCCAGCGCCCTGGAGAGGCGCTCCGCGGTGCCGGGCGGCCCGTACACGGGGATCCGCGGCTGCCCGCCGGCTGGATGGTAGTTCTGGAAGACCGAGTAGCCGCACATGTCCAGGCAGTGGTCGGCGTGCAGGTGACTCAGGCAGATTGCGTCTACCTCGGCCAGCCCGGTATATCGCTGCAGGGCGCCGAGCGCGCCGTTGCCGAGGTCCAGGACCAGCCGGAAGTCGCCGGTATCGATCAGGTAACAGGACGCCGGGCTCTCCGGGCCGGGAAAACTCCCGGACCAGCCCACGATCGTTAGCTGCACGGCTGATCACCATAGCCGCAGCGGATCACGTTCACGTCAGCCGCCTCGCCCCAGTCGAAACGTATCGACAGGCCCCGTCCTCCCACTATCATCCCCAAAACGGCATTCTGGACGACCGGCGTCCACGGCGAGCCCGCGCCCGCGGAGGTTTCATGACCGACCAGTCCATCGACTCCGAGCGCGCGGTCCCGCCCGCGCTCGCCGAGCCGTCGGTACATGTCAAGGCTGGCTGGATCGCCGGGCTCAGCCTGGCCAGCCTGGGCATGTGGATGGCCTCGCTGACGCCGATCCAGGTCCTGCTGCCGATCCAGCTCCAGGACATCGATAGCAAGCACAAGATCCAGGCCCTCGCCATCGTGTCTGGTGTCGGCGCGGTCGCCTCGGTGCTCGCGACGCCGATCGCCGGGGCCCTGTCCGACCGCACCAGCTACGCCTACAGCTTCTTCGGCCTGAACGGGCGCCGGCACCGCTGGACGCTGATCATGGCGCTGCTGGCTGCGGCCAGCATGCTCGTGCTCGCTCACCAGCGGACGGTGGCGGGCGTGGCGATCTTCTGGGTGCTGTTCAGCGCGTTCCAGAACGGCGAGTACGCCAGCCTGAGCGCCGCGGTCCCGGACCACGTACCGGTGCGCCAGCGGGCCACGGTGGCCGGCTGGGTTGGCATGCCGCAGGCGCTGGGCCTTGTCGTGGGCACCGTCCTGGTGGTCCTGGTCCTGAGCAGCAGCGTGGTCAGCGGCTACTACATCATGGGCGTGCTGATGTTCGTGCTGGTGATCCCGTTCGTCTTCCTGACGCCCGACCATCCGCTCGACCCCCGGCACGCGGACGCGTTCTCCTGGAAGAAGCTGGCTCAGGCCTACTGGATCAGCCCGCGGGAGTACCCCGACTTCGCCTGGGCCTGGCTGACTCGCTTCCTTGCCTCGCTGGCCATCGCCATGGGCACGCTGTACCTGCTCTACTTCCTGCGCGACAAGGTGAAGCTCTACCACAACGACCACATCCCCGCCGCGACCGGACTGCTGATCCTGATCGTCATCTACACGGTCTGCGTGGTAATCACCGCGATCGTCGGCGGCATCTACTCCGACCGGATCGGCAAGCGGAAGATGATCGTCACGGTGTCCGGCGCGCTCATGGGCGTCGCCGCCCTGCTGCTGACCTTCGTGGAGAACTGGGACGCCTCGCTAGTAGCCGCCGTCCTGTTCGGCATGGGCTTCGGCGCCTACCTCGCCGTCGACCAGGCGCTCATCACCCAGGTCCTGCCCGCCGCCGCTGACCGGGCGAAAGACCTCGGCATCATCAACATCGCCATCGTCGGCCCCGCCGCTATCGGCGCGGCCATTGCCGGGCCGCTGGTCACGCTCGGCGGGTACCCGACGCTGTTCGCTGGCACGGCCATCGTGGCCGCACTCGCCTCGATCTTCGTCTGGCGGATTAAGAGCGTCCCGTAAAGAACATTAAGAGCCCTTCCAGCCGGGAACGCGCTCTTGCGGCGGCCAGCCAGCGCCAGCACGCGGCAGATCTACGCGCTGACCGCAGCCATTCCGGAGCCGTTGACCGTCGCGCGCAGCGGGCCTCGCCCCACCCTGGCCAGTTGCCTGCTCTGCGCCACCAGGCGTCCGGCCGCGTCCCAGACCTCCGCCTCCTCGTCGAACCAGCCGCCGCTGACGTGGCGGCACCGTGCCGCCACCTGCAGCGGTCCTGGCGCCGGCACCGCGCGCATGTGCCAGGTCAGCTCCACGGTCGGCGCCCAGCCGGTCGCGCCCAGGCCGAACACGACGGGCGGCAGGGCGTCCACTGCCAGCGCCAGCAGCAGGGCGTCCGGATCGCGGGCCTCGCGCAGCCGCACGTAACCGTGCATCTCCGGGACACCGGACGGCTCCTGCTGCCGCCACCCGGTGCAGGCCGGATCGAGCAGCACCTCGACGTGCGCGGGGAAGCCGGCCGTCCCGTCGGCAGCCGTGGCACCGGGCCAGTTGCCCAGATCCAGGCAATCGGCGATGTCGGCGAAAAGCGGCCGCTTGCCGGTCCAGTCAAGCTCCCGCGGGCTGGCCCCGTCAGCTGTGGCCGTGCTAGCTGCGGGTGGCGGGGCAGGCACCGTTCCGGTCGTAATGGTGGTATCGAGGACCGGCTGGCCGTCCTGGACCAGCGTGGCCCGCGCCGTCGAGGCGGTCTTGCCCTGCTTCAGCCAGCTGACGTGCACCTCAGCGGCGGCAATGCGCGGGACCCGAAGGAAGTTGGCGCTGGTGGCGACCGGATGCGGGTTCGGCGAGCAATCCAGCACGGCACGCAGCACGGTTGCCATCAGGGCGCCGCCGTTCACCGCGGGCGGGGTGGAGCCGCCCGGCACGATGAGCGCGAACCGGGGATCTGCCGCCGCGTCGTACAGCCCTTCGCTGCGGCGGCTGACCGCTGTCGCCTCGTCAAATACCGTCATCCGGCTTGCTTCGCCTTTCTCCGCGTCATGCCCAGAGCTGGCCTTCGAGCCTCGCCTCGGCCTCGGCCAGCGTCCCGCCGTAGGCGCCCGTGGACAGGTACTTCCAGCCAGCGTCGGCGATGACCAGAGCGATGTCGGCCCGCTGGCCAGCCGTTTGCGCCTTCGCGGCGAGGCCCAGCGCCGCATGCAGCACGCAGCCGGAGGAGATGCCAGCGAACAGGCCTTCTTCCGACAGCAGCTCTCTGGTCCGGCGGAGCGCGTCGGCCGATGTGACCGAGAAGCGCGAGGTCAGCACCGTCTCGTCATAGAGCTCAGGCACGAAGCCCTCAGACAGGTTCCGCAGGCCGTACACCAGCTCGCCGTACCGCGGCTCGGCCGCGACGACCTGCACGCCGGGCACATGCTCCCGGAGGAACCGGCCGGTGCCCATCAGCGTGCCCGAGGTGCCGAGCCCGGCCACGAAATGCGTGATCTCCGGCAGGTCTGCAAGCAGTTCAGGCCCGGTCGTCTCGTAGTGCGCGCGGGCGTTTGCCTCGTTGCCGTACTGGTACAGCATCACCCAGCCGGGGTTCTGCGCCGCCAGGCCCTTGGCGACGCGGACCGCCTCGTTGGAGCCGCCCGCGGCCGGTGACGAGACGATCGAGGCGCCGTAGGCCTCGAGCAGCATCCGGCGCTCCGCCGAGGTGTTCTCCGGCAGAACGCAGATGAGCTGGTAACCGCGCAGCCTGGCGACGAGGGCCAGGCTGATGCCGGTGTTCCCCGAAGTCGGCTCCAGGATGACCGAGCCGGGATGCAGGAGGCCGTCCTTCTCTGCCGCCGCGATCATGTAGGCGGCCGCCCGGTCCTTGACCGACCCGGTCGGATTGCGGTCCTCAAGCTTGGCCCACAGCCGCACCTCGGGACTCGGCGACAGCCGCGGCAGCCCGATCAGCGGCGTGCCGCCGACCGCGTCAAGCAGGGATTCGTAGCGCATGTCTCCGCCCGCCGTTCACTGCCCGATGCTGCGGGTCTCGCCGGTGCCGGCCGTCAGCGCGCGCCGCCGGCGACGGCCGGGAGCACGGTGACGGTGTCGCCGTCGCTCACCGCCGCGGACAGGCCGCCCAGGAAGCGAACGTCCTCGTCGTTCAGGTAAACGTTCACGAACCGGCGCACTCCTGCGTCGTCGATGAGCCGCTCGCGGAGCCCCTCGTACCGGCCGTCAAGATCAGCGAACAGCTCGTCGAGCGTTGCGCCGGAGCCCTCGACCGCCTTCTGGCCGCCGGTATAGCTGCGCAAGATGGTCGGGATGCGGACCTCGATTGCCATGGTTGTCTGCTCCATTAGGGACTGACCGCTTAGGTCACAAACTGCGCTTGCGGGGGGTACTGCGCCTCTAGGCGATCCAACCTGCTGTCGGTCTCGATCATTCCGGCGCTGGCGATCATTCCGGCTCGACCGCGACCTCTTCCTCGGTCACCTCGCCGTCCAGGATGCGGAAGGAGCGGAACTCCTCCTGATCCGGGTCCCTGGTCGACACCAGGACGTAGTGCGCGCCCGGTTCGCTCGCGTAGGAGATGTCGGTCCGGGACGGGTACGCCTCAGTGGCGGTATGCGAGTGATAGATCACTACCGGTTCCTCGTCCCGGTTGTCCATCTCCCGCCAGACCCGCAGCTGCTCCAGCGAGTCGAACCGGTAGAACGTCGGTGACCGCTCGGCGTTGAGCATCGGGATGAACCGCTCCGGCCGGTCGCTTCCCGCTGGCCCGGCGATCACTCCGCAGGCCTCGTCCGGGTGATCAGCGCGGGCATGCGCCAGGATCTTCGCGCGCAGTTCTGCGCTGATCGTGAGCATGAGCAGAGATTAGCGGAGCACTGACCGTGCACCGCGCCCGCATTGCCTACTGAACCGCTAGGACAGTGCCGGCTAAGACAGGGCCTCGATGAGGCTGTCCTGCAGGTAGGCCAGCCACTGATAAACCCAGACATAGGCGGCACGGGGGTCATCCGCCGGCAGCCGCTCGGGCATGTCCTGGTCGTCCTCGGTGATGCCGAGCCTGACGCTCAGTGCCAGCCGGACATCGTTCAGCGCCCGGAGCCACTGCTGGCACTCCGGCTCGCTCAGCCGTACCGGACCGCCGCCCGGCGGCAGCGACGACAGCACGGTCTGAGCCGAGGCGATCTTGCCCGACCGGAGCGTCTCCTCGGTGTACCGGCGGAACTCGGCCGAGGCCGCCGGGTCGTCGGCGTAGCCGTCCGGCAGCAGCCTGGCGAGCACCGGGTCGTCCGGCAGCCGGGCGTGGCTGGACAGGCCGAGCTGGGCCTCCAGGTCGCCGCTATCCACTCCGCTGTCGGCAGCTGTGCTGTCCGCGCTGACCAGCTCGGCGATCTGGCTGACCAGGCTCCTGATCACGCCCGCCTGGGCCTGCTCGAAGAAGGCCGCCGCTCCGCCCGGCACTGGCCGGAATGACGCGGCAACTTGCATGCCTTCCTCGTCGTCGCCGGCGTCCTGGCCGGCCGAGAACCAGTCGTTTCCCCAGCTCATGAGTCGTGGCTCACCGTCGCCCACAGGCCATAGCCGTGCAGCGTCTCGGCATCTCGCTCCATCGCCTCACGGGTTCCCGAGGAAACTACTGCCTTGCCCTTGTGGTGCACGTCCAGCATCAGTTTCTCCGCCTTCGGCTTGGCGTAGCCGAAGACCCGCTGGAATACGTAGGTCACGTAGTTCATGAGGTTGACCGGGTCGTTCCAGACGATGGTGACCCAGGGTGCGTCCAGAAGCGCATCCTGGCCTGTCATCGGCTGCTCAACCTCAACTGGCGCGACGCCCACCTGCCGTCACCTCCCCTGCAGCCCAGTTTCCCACTCCACCGACGCTAGTGTTCCACCCCTGCCTCGCGCGAACCGACGCCTCGGCTTGGGCATGCCGTTTTCAGCAAATAGCGCTGAAAACGGCACACGCTAAGTGATCTTGGGCGGGTTGTGCACAGGGCCGCGCCCGTCACGGCCCGGGTCCGCCCTCATCCAGCACCATTGGCGCCATGCCGGTCAATGTCCCGCAGGGGCTTCGCGAACTTCTGATCCGCCAGTGCGGGGTTGCCACGCGCCAGCAAGCCCTCGACGCAGGACTGCCGGCGACTGCTGTGGACAATCAGTTGCGGTCCCGCCGGTGGCAGCAACTCCAGCGCGGGGTGTACGCCTGCTTCAGTGGCAGTCCCGCCCGAGAGGCGGAGCTGTGGGCTGCCGTGTTACGCGCCGGCGAGGGTTCGGCGCTGAGCTACCGGACCGCCGCGGAGCTGTACGGGCTCGACCGGGGCCGTGGTCCTGGTGGTCCTATTCACGTCACCGTGCCCGCCAGCCGGCGCGCCGGACTCATTCGCGGGGGCGTGCTGCACGTTTCTGGCTCAGTCGCAACGACCCGGCACCCGGTGCTGCTGCCGCCGCGGACCCGCATCGATGACACGGTGATTGACCTGACGCAGGTCTCGGCAACTTTCGACGAGGCCTTCGACTGGGTATGTCGCGCGGTGGGCCGCCGCCTGACGACCCCTGCTCACCTGACCACGACGCTCCAGGCACGGCCGCGCGTCCGCTGGCGCGCCGACTTGCTGGCCGTTCTCGCTGATGCCGGCGACGGGGCTCAGTCCAACCTTGAGTTGCGGTACATCAGGCACGTCGAGCGCGCCCATGGCTTGCCGGCGGCTCGCCGGCAGATGAAGATCGTCACCGGCAACCGCGCAAGGTACCTGGATAACTTTTACGAGGAAGCCAAGCTTGCGGTGGAGCTAGACGGGCGGGCCGCGCATCCGCCGGAGCAGCGATGGTCCGATAGCCACCGCGACAACGAGCACGCCAGCCTCGGCATCATGACCGTCCGGTACAACTGGCACGACGTCAACTACCGCGCTTGTGAGATCGCGGCACAAGTGAGCGGCCTCCTGCGGATGCGTGGCAGCGTAGTGAAGCTGCGCCGCTGCGGCCCGGCGTGCACGGCGGCGTGCACGCCGGCCTACGCGTCGGCGTGCACGTCGGCGCGCACAGCGATCGGGTGACCGCCCGGCGCCAGTTGGCCAGCTCATTCGTAAGCTGCCCTGATGGAGACCGATCAGGCGGGCGACCGCGAGCGGGACGGCACCGCGCTGCTGACCGATCATTACGAGCTGACCATGGTGCGGGCCGCGCTGCGCAGCGGTACCGCGGGCCGGCGCTCGGTGTTCGAGGTGTTCGCCCGCCACCTGCCGAACGGCCGCCGCTACGGCGTGGTGGCCGGGACCGGCAGGCTGCTGGACGCGCTGGAGCAGTTCAGGTTCGGTGACCGCGAGCTGGAATTCCTCGAGCGGGCGCAGATCGCCGACGCGCCGACGCTGGAGTTCCTGCGGAGTTACCGGTTCAGCGGCGACATCTGGGGCTACGCCGAAGGCGACTGCTACTTCCCCGGCTCGCCGATCCTGGTCGTCGAGGGCACCTTCGCCGAGGCGGTGATCCTCGAGACCCTCTCGCTGTCGGTCCTCAACCATGACTGCGCGATCGCGTCGGCCGCGTCCCGGATGGTCCACGCCGCGCACGGCCGGCCGCTGGTGGAGATGGGCTCGCGCCGGACCCACGAGCGCGCAGCGGTTGCCGCCGCGCGCGCCGCCTACATCGCCGGCTTCGCGACCACCTCGAACCTGCGGGCTGGCTACCAGTACAGGCTGCCGACCAGCGGAACCAGCGCGCACGCGTTCACCCTCGTGCACGACGGGGAGAAGCAGGCCTTCGCCGCGCAGGTCGACGCGCTCGGGCCAGGCACGACGCTGCTGGTCGACACCTACGACGTCGCCGACGCCATCACCGCCGCAGTCGAGCAGGCGGGGCCGGGGCTGGGCGCCATCCGCATCGACAGCGGTGACCTGGCAGCAGTCGCCCGCCAGGCCCGCGCCCAGCTCGACGAGCTCGGCGCGGGCAAGACCAGGATCATCCTCACCGGCGACCTGGACGAGTTCTCCATCGCCGCGCTCGCGGCGGAGCCTGTCGACGGTTATGGCGTAGGCACATCCCTGGTCACCGGCTCGGGCGCGCCAACGGCGGCGTTCGTATACAAACTGGTGGCCCGCGCCGACAGTGACGGGCCCGGCCCGCTCCGCCCGGTGGCGAAGCGCTCGGTCGGAAAGCCGTCCCGCGGCGGGCGGAAGTGGGCGGTGCGACAGCTGGATGATGCCGGATCGGCCGCGGCCGAGGTGATCACCGATTCCGAACCTCAGGAGGGAAACGGCGGCAGGCCGCTATTGCAGTTGCTCGTCCGGGACGGTGACATCGTCGGCCGGGAACCTCTTGCCGAGGCACGGACCAGGCATCTCGCGGCAGTCAGCGAGCTTCCGCCGCATGCCCTGCAGCTCTCTCGTGGCTACCCGGCGATCCCGACCCTGTTCCGGCCGGACAGCGACTGAGCGGGCGCAGCGGTTGGCGGCCGGGCCGGGCGACTGCCAGACTCCCCGTATGCATAAGTCTGCGGAGCACGTCGCCAGTGAGCTAGCCGCCCTCGGCGTCAACGGCCAGGTGCGCGAGCTTGCCGAGCCCGCGCCGACTGCGGCGACCGCGGCGGCCCAGCTCGGCTGCGAGGTTGGCGCCATCGCCAACAGCCTGCTGTTCGACGCTGATGGTGCGCCGCTGCTAGTGCTGACCAGCGGCGCGCACCGAGTCGACACAGCAAAGATCGCCGCCGAGCTCGGCGTGCAGAAAGTCCGGCGGGCAGATCCCGATTTCGTCTATGCCAGCACTAGCCAGCGCATCGGGGGCGTTGCGCCGATCGGGCATCCGAAGCCGGTCCGCACTCTGGTCGACGTCACACTGCGCTCATACGAGACCGTCTGGGCAGCCGCCGGCCACGTGCACACGGTGTTTCCCACGACCTTCGATGAACTTGTCCGGATCACGTCCGGTACGCCAGCTGATGTGGGCTAGCGCTACGCTCTGTCCGTGCACGCGCTGATCATCGTCGATGTCCAGAACGACTTCTGCGAGGGAGGATCGCTCGCCGTCCCGGGCGGCGCGGCCATCGCGAGGGCGATCACCGCATATGTAGGCCGCACCGGACGCGGAAGGTATGACCACATCGTGGCGAGCCAGGACTATCACATCGACCCGGGCTCGCATTTCGCTGCCGAGCCCGACTTCGTGACGACATGGCCGCGGCACTGCGTGGCCGGAACGGCTGGCGCGGAGTTCCACCCGGACTTCGACGCCAGCGGCACCGAGGAGATATTCCGCAAAGGCCAGCACGCAGCTGCATACAGCGCCTTCGAGGGGCTGAGCCAGCGCGGCGAGTCCCTGCTTGCCTGGCTGAGCGAACGCGGCGTGACGGACATCGACGTAGCCGGCATCGCCACCGATTACTGTGTCCGCGCAACTGCCGCCGATGCAGCCGCCGCCGGATTCGCGACGACAGTCCGCCTTGACCTCACCGCCGGAGTGGACGCCACGACCACTGCAGAAGCGCTGAAGTCACTGCGTGCGGCGGGCGTCGCGCTCGTCGGCCGGACGGATCAGCCGGCTAAGGGCTAGTCGTCACCCTCGGGCAGCGACTCGTAGATGCGCTGGCAATCCGGGCAGACGGGAAACTTCTTGGGATCCCGGCTGGGCACCCAGACCTTGCCGCACAACGCCACCACGGGAGTTCCGGTCACGGCGCTGTCGACAATCTTGTCCTTGTCGACATAATGCGCGAACCGCTCGTGATCGCCGTCCCCGAACGAGAGGTCAGGCCGGACATCTGCGTCCTGGCGAATGTCAGTTCCAGGCATCACTTCGGTATCCACAGCACCAAAGCCTACCCGCCATCGGCCCGGAGCGATCATTGCAAAGTGATCGCCTGGCGAGCCAGCCGCAGCCGCCTAGTTCAGCTCTGGATCATCCGGAAACGTCGCCACCAGCGCCAGGTCGCCGCCCTGCCGCCGCAACACCGCCTGCCACAGCCGGGCTGGATCAGCCGCGAACGCGTCAGCCGGGTCGCCCGCCAGGACGAACCATGCGCCCTCGTCGATCTCGGCACGTAGCTGGCCCGCTCCCCAGCCTGCGTAGCCAGCGAAAACGCGCATCGACGTGATTCCGCCGGCGAGCAGCTCCGGCGGAGCACCTAGATCAATCAACCCGATCCGGGACATCATGGGCGTACCGTCCAGTGAGCGCCAGCCCACCGGTTCGTCGCTGTCATGCGCTAGCGCCAGCGCCAGCGCGCTGTTCGGCGAGATCGGCCCGCCGCGAAACACCACTTGCGGGCCGGATGCCAGTGCGGTCCAGGGTTCAAGCACCTGATCGAGCGAGATCTCTGTCGGGCGGTTCAGGATGACGCCGAGAGTGCCCTCGTCTACGTCGTCCTCCACGATCAGGACGACGGACCGGCGGAAGTTCGGATCACCCAGCCGCGGGGAAGCTGCCAGCAGGCGGCCGCTGAGGGACTGCTCCTCCATAGCCTCATCATGCTCCAGCAACCTGAACGTCTCCACTCCGGAGTCTCATAGTGCGCCGCAAAGCGGCCGGGATGGACGACTGCGGCCGCGTACCGACGTACCCTGCAAGAGTGTCCTCTGGATTGAGTAGCAGCATGGTCTCGGTGGCTACCACTGCTGGCGATTCCGTGCCATCGTCTGCAGCAGGCCAGCGCGCGATCGACGCGGCCCGCCTGCGCGTCGCAGTGCTGCGGTTGTCGCGCCGGCTCCGCAAGCACGACCTGGCCGGACTGACGCCCAGCCAGCTCTCGACGCTGTCGTGCGTTGGCAAAACCGGACCGGTTCGGCTCGGCGACCTGGCCGCAGCTGAGCGGATTGCGCCGTCAACGCTGACCAGGCTGGTGAATGTGCTGGAAGACCGCGGCTATCTGGTGCGCAGGCCCGCGCCAGAAGACGCCCGCGCCTTCCTCGTCACTGTCACCGCCAGCGGCGCAGAGGTGCTGGAGCGCATCCGTGAGGAAGCGACCAGCATGCTGACGGACATCCTGGCGACGCTGACGCCCGACCAGCTCACGGCTCTTGAGGCGGCGCTGCCCGCGCTCGAGCAGCTCGCCGGATCCGGCTGATCCGTCAGACGCCCAGACCCTGCCAGATCAGACCCTGCTAGACCAGACCCTGCTAGAACAGCAGGCTGGACAGCCTGGCCCGGGCCTGGCTGACCCTCGGATCCTTCGGCGGGAAGATCTCGAACAGGCTGACCAGATGCTTGCGCGCCTTGTCCCGTTCCTCACCCGAGGTGCGCTTGATGGCGGCGAGCAGCCTGTCGAAGCTGTCCTCGATCCGGCCCATCGCCAGATCGATGTCCGCGACCCTGGCTTGCGCCTCAGCGTCATCCGGCCGGCTCGCCGCGTCACGCCGTGCTGCGGCCTGGTCATACTTCTCGACCCGGCGGATCAGGCCGATCTGGCCCAGACCCATCGTTGCCACCGGGTCAGCGGGATCAGCGGCGAGCGCTTTCTCGAAAGCCGTCTCGGCCGCGTTCAGGTCGCCGCGCTCCATCGCCTGCTGCGCCTCGGTGTAGATGTCACTGCCGGGCCCGGCAAACGCCTCCGGATAGCCAGCTTGCGGCCCGGCCGCCTGAGTATCACCGGCAGCGGCGGCGCTCCCGGCTGCGGCGCCGGGACGCAGCCCGAGCTGCTGGGCGACTTGCATGACCTGGCCGAGCCATTGACGCACCTGCGGCTCGGGCATGGCGCCGAGGAATCCGTCGGCGACCTGCCCGCCGACAACCGCCACGACCATCGGAATGCTCTGCACCTGCAGAGCCGCGCTGAGCTGAGGATTAGCGTCCACGTCGACTCTGGCGAGCACGAAGGCGCCATCGGCTTCAGTCGCGAGCTTCTCGAGGATCGGGCCGAGCTGCTTGCACGGTCCGCACCACTCAGCCCACAGGTCGAGCACAACCGGAACCGTCTGCGAGCGCAGGACGACATCGGTGTTAAAGGACTCGTCGGTGACATCGATGATGAAGCCGGACTGCCCGCCCGGCTGCCCCCCGTCGGCATTGCCCGGCTCCGCGGCGCGCTGTCTGCGCTGCGCAGCGGCCTGGCGCGCGCCCAAGTCGACGGCGCCCTGGAGAGAAAAGTCCCGCGGCTGCTTCATGACTCCATCCTGCCGCATGCTGGCCAGCGACTGAGCCGCGAGTCACCCGAGGACGCCAGGTCGGCGCCTTGCAGTAGCTCAGAACGCAGAAGCTCGGAACACAATGGCTTCAGAACGCGGGCGCCTCAAAGTAACTGCCCCACTCATCTCGCAGCGTCCCGCAAATCTCGCCCAGCGTCGCTTCCGCGCTCGCGGCGGCGATCATCGGCGGGATCATGTTCGCGCCCGACCTCCCGGCAGCAAGCATCGCGGCCAGTGCGGCATCGACGGCTGCCTGGTCCCGGCTCTGCCTGCGCTGCCGGAGTTCCCGCGCCTGCTCGATTTCTACCTCGTGGCTCACTCGCAGGATCTCGATCGGCTTCTCCACGGTGTCGGTCAGGCAGTTCACGCCCACCACCCGCTTGTCACCCTTCTCGAGCTTTTGCTGGTAGCTAAACGACGCCTCGGCAATCTCCGCCATGAACCAGCCGTCCTCGATGCCGCGCAGGATGCCGCCCGTCATCGTCTGATCCGGGCTCATCGCCTTGATCTTGGCGAAAATCTCCTCAGCCTCAGCCTCGAGCTTGTCGGTCAGCGCTTCCAGGTACCAGGAGCCGCCCAGCGGGTCAGCGACGTTGACGACGCCCGTTTCCTCCATGATCACCTGCTGGGTACGCAGCGCGATCTCCGCCGCTTTGGCGCTCGGCAGTGCCAGCACCTCATCAAGCGCGTTGGTGTGCAGCGAGTTCGTGCCGCCGAGTACTGCGGCCAGCGCCTCGATCGCGGTACGGACGATGTTGTTGTCGGGCTGCTGCGCGGTCAGCGAGACACCAGCGGTCTGGGTGTGGAAGCGCAGCCATTGCGCGCGCTCCGTGGTCGCCCCGTACACGTCGCGGAGCCAGCGCGCCCAGATCCGCCGCGCGGCCCGGAACTTGGCGATCTCCTCGAAGAAGTCGATGTGCGCGTCGAAGAAGAATGACAGGCCCGGCGCGAACGTCTCGATGTCGAGCCCGCGAGACAGCCCGAGCTCCACGTACCCGAAGCCGTCAGCCAGCGTGAACGCCAGTTCTTGCGCCGCCGTCGAGCCCGCCTCCCTGATGTGGTAGCCCGACACTGACAACGGCTTGTAGTCCGGGATGTACTGCGAGCAGTACTCCATCAGGTCGCCGATCAGCCGGAGGTGCGGCTGCGGCGGGAACAGCCACTCCTTCTGGGCGATGTACTCCTTGAAGATGTCGGTCTGCAGCGTTCCGTTCAGCTTGCCGATGTCCGCGCCCTGGCGCTGCGCCGCCGCCAGGTACATGCAGAAGACCGGGACGGCTGGCCCGCTGATCGTCATGGAGGTGGTGGTGTCAGCGAGCGGGATCCCGGCGAACAGCGTCTCCATGTCGGCAGCCGAGTCGATGGCGACGCCGCAGTGCCCGACTTCGCCTGCCGAGCGCGGGTCGTCGGAGTCGCGGCCCATCAGCGTCGGCATGTCGAACGCGACCGACAGGCCGCCGCCACCTGCCTGCAGGAGCATCTTGTACCGCTCGTTCGTCTGGACCGCGTTCCCGAAGCCGGAGAACTGCCTGATGGTCCACGTCCGGCCGCGGTAGCCGCCGGGGTACAGCCCGCGGGTGAACGGGAACTCCCCGGGCCAGCCGATGCGCTCGAACCCTGGTACGACCGAGCCGCCGGGCGGCCCGTAGACCGGGTCGACCTCGATTCCGGACAGCGTGCTGAAGTCGGCGTCCCGCTTGCGCGAGGCGTCATACCGTCGCTGCCAGCGCTCCCTCCCGGAGACTGCGCCAGCCTGGCTTGCGGCCCGCTGACCGGCAGCGGCGCCCTGTCCTTCGCCCATCGAGCACCCCATCGCGCCAAAGTAGTTGGACGTCCAACTATCTATCCGAGTCTACCCAGCAGCGCGGCAGAGAAAAAGGTTGGACGTCCTACTATCTCGCCCGGAACTCCGGATGACCGCAACCAACCGCCCGCTGCGTCGTCATAGGTAGTGCCCGGCATGAGCGCCCGATACCCGGAACGTGGCAGTCCTGATAAAGGGTAGAAATATGGTAAAGCTATGTATGACGGAGTAACTGGTACAGGTTGTGCAGTTCTCCGTCCCTGCGCCGCTTCTGTGGAGGATTCAGGCCGCTTTCAGCTAACGTGGCCGACGGGGCTAGCGCGCACAGACAAGCACCGGAGCCCGGCTAACCAGAGGAGCGCGGTGGCGAGGCTCCGCACGTCGGACCAGCGGGCAGTCGAGGAGTTCTTCAATGCCTGCTATCCGCGCCTGGCGGGCTGGGTCCGCAGGCTCGTCGATGACGACGAGACAGCGCACGAGATCGCCTCGGAGGCGTTCACCAGGCTGCTGTCGCGCTGGTCCGGGCTTGACAACCCGCAGAGTTACCTCTACATGATTGCCACCAACCTGGTCCGTGATCACTGGCGCAGGACCGGGCGGGAGCGGAATGCGATCAGGGTCATGACCGCGGCCGGGCCGGCCGATCCGGCCTACCACCCGGCTCAGGATGTCGACGTACGGGCGCTGATACAGGCGCTGCCCGAGCGGCTGCGCAGTCCGTTCCTGCTCCACTACTACGGCGGGTTCGGGCTCAAGGAGGTGGCGGCCATGCTGGGCCGCCCGGAGGGAACGATCAAGGCCGACCTCTTCAACGCCAGGGCCCGGCTGAAGGCGGCCATCGGAGAAGCAGTTGACTGACCCTCGCGACGAAATCGATAACTGGCTGGACCGCGACGTGACGCCGCTGTACCCGCCGTCTGGCTCGCTGGACCGGATCCGGCATCGCGCCAGGCAGCGCAAGGCACGGCAGGCGTCGTTCGCCGCAGCCGGGTGCGCCGTCGTGCTCGCCGGCGCAGTGGTGGCGCCGCAGCTCATCGCAGCGACGACGCACCAGCATGGCCATAATCCCCCGGTCGCCATCCAGAATCAGTCGCCGTCCGTGCAACCGACCACGAGGAGCAGCAGCCCCACCGCCGGGCCGGATTCGCAAAAGGCCAAGCGGATTCAGACCGGGCAGCGCACCACGCTGTCCCGCTCGTGGACCAAGCCGCCCGCGAACTTCCAGCCGACTTCGGTCACGTTCGTCGGCAACGGGCGCGGCGGTGTCATCGGCGCCGTCATCGGCCAGGCCGGCTCCCCCGGCCGGTGCGCGACGAAGTACTGCACCTCGCTGGCCGGTACCGCGGACTACGGGCAGACCTGGAGCGGCGTCAGCGCGCCGGTTGCGCCCGGCGCGACCAGCCCGTCCGGCGTCAGCCAGCTTCGCTTCGCGAACCTGTCCGACGGCTGGGCCTACGGCCCTGCGCTGTACGAGACCAGCCGCGGCGGCTGGCCGTGGAAGCGGGAGGACATCGGCAGCCAGAGCGTCCTTGACGTCGAGGCCGCGCCCGCTGACACGGCCAACGGCGCACCCGCCCGGGCCTTCGCGGTATTCGGCACGTGCCCTGGCAGCGGCGCAAACTACGCGGCGAGCTGCACGAGCTTCTCGCTGTGGACGTCGGTCGCTGGCAGCAGGACCTGGACTGCGGTCAGCGTTCCCGCCGCCTACCAGTCCATGACCTCGGCATCTTCAGCGGCACCGCTGCTGCTGATCGCCGGCGGCACGACCGGCTACTTGCTCACCCCGACGGGATCGGTGCTGAGCGGACCCACCTCGGGCGGCAGCTGGCAGGTTGCGGGACAGGCCCCGTGCAAGCCGGGCTCGGCTGATTCAGGCAGCCAGACCCAGAACGCCGGAAGCCAGGGCACGAGCTCGCAGACCCCGCCCAGCGGCAGCCAGAGCCCCGGCGCGTCGGGCGCCGGCTCGCAGGATTCCGGGGCACAGTTCGCCTCCGGCGTCAAGCTGCTGCTCGCCTGTGACAGCCAGGCGTCCGGCGGCGGGACGCAGGTGACGGTCTACACCTCGGCGAACGGGGCGCGGTGGACGTCCGCCGGCAGCCTTGCCGTGCGGGGCACCCCGACATCGCTGACGTCGGCCGCTAACGGTCAGGCGGTCCTGGCAACGTCGTCGGGAATCGAGTACTCAGCCAACGACGGCAGCACCTGGCAGCAGGCCAGGTTCAGCGGTACCGGATCCGCCGCCGGAGCTCCGCCGGGCGGCTTCAGCTACGTCGGCATGACCGACGCCACACAGGGTGTCGCGATCCCTGCCGATGCCAGCCTGGGCGAGATCTACGTCACCAGTAATGGCGGCAGGACCTGGACCGCGGCGCCGGTCAGCGACTGACCCCGGCTGGCGTGGCTAGCTGTCCTTGAAGTCCCCCGCCGTCACCCGCAGGCCGCGCAGCAGGCCGAACATGTCTTCTAGCTGCTGCGGGCTGTAGCCGCCCATCCCGAACTCGGCCTTCATCAGGTCATCAGTGGCCTGCCGCATGACCGCGCGGCCCGCCTCCGTTATCTCGGCCAGCGTGCCCCGGCCGTCGCGAGGATTCGGCCGTCGCACCACGAACTGCTGCTGCTCCAGCCGGTCAATGGTGTTCGTCACGCTGGTGGGATGCACCATCAGCCGCTCGCCGATCAGCCGCATCGGCAGGGCGCCACCCCGGCTGAAGCTGAGCAGTACCAGCGCCTCGTACCGGGCGAATGTCAGGCCGTGCGGGCGAAGCAAAGCGTCAAGCTGCCCGAGCAAGATCTGCTGAACGCGCATGATCGCGGTGACGGCAGCCATCGCTTTCGCGTCGCCGAAGCGGGATTCCCAGGTCTGCGCAGCGCGGGCGATCGGATCGAACGGCAGATCGAGCGGCTTTGACACAGCCACAACCTACCGCGCCCTGCTTGGCCGCCCGGCTTGCCCGGCATTCGGTTACCCATCGGATAACAGCATCCTCATCAGCCGGCGCGTACATGGACGTGGTCAATTACAGATCGTTACATTGCCTCCGGGGGAATCACTGATAGTTAAATCCGGGGGAAAAGCTTGCCATCCGGCCACGTGGTCATGGGCGCGTATCCCGTGCTTGCCGCCGGGGTCGGCGTGCGCCGGGGCCGTGGCTGGGCCATCCGTGCGGCAAGCTTCCGGCTCGAGCAGCCCGAGCACGGCAAGGCCACCCTTGGCATCCGCATTGACCACCCGGCGCAGGCTGCGGCGATCGTGGATCTGCTGGCGGGCGTCGCCCGCCCTGCCTACGGCGAGCTTCGCGTGCTCGGCCATGACATGGCGACGGTGCGGGGCCGCGCTGCGGTACGACAGCGCGTCGGGGTGGCCCGCCGCAACTCCCGGCCGCTCCCTGCGATGCGCATCCGCACGCTGGTCGAGCACGCAGCCAGGCTCGCCGGCCCGGGAAGGTATGACCGGCATGCGCTCGCGGCGGCAGTGCTCGACCGGCTCTCCCTGCTGCCGTGGGCTGAGGTCCCGCTCCGTGCCGCGCCGGACGGTGTGGCCCGCCGGGCCCGGCTGGCTGCCGCGGCAGTGCATCAACCCGAGCTCATCCTGCTGGACAGCCTGCTGGACGAGCTGCAGCCGCGCGATGCGGCGGCATTAACCGAGGCGATCCGCGACCTCAGCAAAGACAGCGCGATCCTGGTGGCGGGCTGCGACGGCGCGGCGCTTGAGCTGGCCTGCGACGAGGTCCTTGTGCTCGCCGACGGCATACTGGTCAGCGCATAGGCTAGCGAGGTGGACTGGAGCCTGTTCGGATGCGGGCGGTACGGCCACATCACGTTCGCGCCGGCTGAGCCGGAGCTGAGGGCCCGGCTGCGCGCGCAGCTGGCCGACGGCGAGGCGTGGCGGTGCCTGAGATGCGGCGCATTCGTGCCTGGCAAGCCCGATCTGTCCGGTCCGGCCTCAAGCGCCCCGGTCGTTCCGCGAGGCAAAGAAGTCCGGAGCAAGTTCATCCTCCGGCTCTTCGCCCTGGAGCGCTTCCTGCGCGCGATCGTATTCGGGCTAGCCGCCTACGGGCTGTGGCGATATCGCTACGCCAGGAACTCAATCGAGCAGGCGTTCGATCGAGAGCTGCCGATCATCCGGAATCTGTTGCGTCAGCTCGGCTACAACATCGATCACTCCAAGCTGGTCGGCTTGCTGCAGCACGCACTGACCCTCAGCGACGGGTCGCTCACCCTGCTCGCGGCGGGAGCGGCCGGATATGCCGTGCTGGAAGTAGTCGAGGGCACCGGGCTCTGGCTCGCCCGGCGCTGGGGCGAGTACTTCGCGATGA
>Ga0335074_10003050_pt1 | contig 22822 bp, 19 predicted proteins | sample Lox_Sample_23_FD_206715 | JGI IMG/M metagenome (GOLD analysis project Ga0335074, IMG submission 206715) | Soil microbial communities from Loxahatchee National Wildlife Refuge, Florida, United States - Lox_Sample_2.3 | ecosystem: Environmental > Terrestrial > Soil > Wetlands | place: USA...
CCGGCTCAGCGGGCCCACCCGGCTCAGCTGGTGGCGAGGGCCGGGTCCGGGTGGTTGCGGCCCCTGGCTCGGGCGACGACACCATCGCCGAGCTGGCCAGGGACCTGCCGGGCCGCCGCCTGGTGGTGACCGCCGACAGGCAGTTGCGCGACCGGTGCACGGCTGCGGGGGCGTCGGTGACGGGCCCCGGCTGGCTGCTCGGCCAGCTCTGAGGGCGCGTGAAGAGGATCTCTGAGGGCGCGTGAAGAGGATGGGGAGGGGTGGGTAGCGTCGGGATCATGGCAGGCCCGCCCGGCTCATTCCCGCTCGGCGCGGCCGTGACCATGCGCGATCTCGATGCGAGCATGCATCCCGTGCTGCGGCGGCTTCGCGCCAGCGAGCCGGTGTCGTGGCTGCCGGTCCTGGGCGGCTGGCTGGTTACCCGCCGGGACCTGGCCCTGCGCGTGCTGCGCGACAGCCGCACGTTCACGGTTGACGATCCCAGGTTCTCGACCGCCCGGGTGGTGGGGCCGAGCATGCTCTCGCTCGACGGGGCGGAGCACAAGCGGCACCGCGACCCGTTCGCCGAGGCGTTCCGGCTGGCGTCGGTGCAGGCCCGGCTGGAACGGGTCGCCGCGGCCGAGGCCGAGCGGCTGGTGGCCGGGTTCGCGAAGGCGGGCCAGGCCGAGCTGCGGCGCAGCCTGGCCGGGCCGCTGGCGGTTGCGATCGTCGCCGACGTTCTGGGTCTCGACCAGACGGACCCGAAGGTGATCCTGGCCTGGTACGACGAGATCGTTGGCGCGGTGTCTGCGCTGGCGGGGCAGTCCGGGGAGGGGCACGAGCCGGCTTCGGAGGCCGGGCGGTCGGTGACCGGGGGGTCGGTGACCGGGGGCTCCGCGAGCGGCGGCTCCGCGAGCGGGGGCTCGGTGGCGTTCGGCGAGCTGAGCGCGGACCTGCGAGGGGCGATCACCCGGGCGCGCGGGGACTCGCTGCTCTCGGCGGTCACCGGGCCAGGCGGGCTGCGCGACAGTGAGGTGGTATCCAATGCGGCGGTGCTGATGTTCGGCGGGATCGAGACCACCGAGGGCATGATCTGCAACACCGTCCTGCACCTGCTCGCTCATCCCGCTCAGCTTGCCGAGATCGCCGCCGACCGCGGGCTGGTGGCGAGCGCCATCGAGGAGTCGCTGCGGCTCGAGCCGGCCGCCGCGGTCGTGGACCGCTACGCGACCGCTGACGTCACGCTCGCCGGGGCGGCGATCCGGCGCGGCGATCTGGTCACGGTATCCCTGGCGGGAGCGGGCCGGGACCCGGCGTTCTTCCCCGACCCGGACCGGTTCGACCTGCACCGGGCGAACGCCAGGCAGAATCTGGCCTTCGCGCACGGCCCGCACTTCTGCCTCGGCGCGCACCTGGCCCGGCTGGAGACCAGCGCCGCCGTGGCCGCCCTGCTCCGGCTGCCCGGGCTGCGGCTGGATCCCGCGCGTCGTCTGGCGCCGCGCGGAGTCGTGTTCCGCAAGCCACCCGCGCTGCACGTCCAGTGGGACATCCCGGCTCTGCAGGGCTGCCCGGGATCGGGTTGCCTGTAGGTCAGGACCGGGAGGCGAGATCGGCCTCGGCGCGCTCCAGCACCGTGCTCAGCACGCGGCCGGCGACGTCGAGATCCGGCTGTGGGAGGTCACCCCAGAGCCGCTCGGTGACGTCGCTGGTCTGCTTCCGGATGCGGCTCACCAGATGCCGGCCCGCCTCGGTGAGCGTGACCGTGGACCCGGCCGCGGGTGCGGTCAGGACCAGGCCTTTGGAGGCAAGCTCGCCGACGTGGTAGGCGGCCGTCTGCCGGTCCGCCTTGAGGGCGTGAGCCACCCGGCTGGTGAAGTCATCGCGATCAGCCGTTCCGCCGCTTCCCGCGATCAGGACGAGAGCCACCCACTGCGGCTCGCTGACGGCGCCGGCCAGCAGCCGGCCCAGGATCGCGTTCATCGCCTTCTCCGTTTGCCCAATGAGCTGGGCGAATGGAGGAGTTGTGTCGTTCATCTGAGGTCTCCTCGCCTGTGGCGTACCCATTTTCGTGGGGTCTCCCAACGTTGGTAAATCCAACATTATTCGAATCGTTGGGGTTGTCAAGCTTGGAGTTACCAACGGTTAGACTCGACGGCCATGGAGGATCTCACGGGCGTCGATCTCGGCGGCTACGACCCACCGGAGCGATTGAGGCAGCTCCCGACCTGGCTCACCGCTCAGGTAGCCGCCGAAGGGCGCCGCCTGGTCAACGCGTCCCTGGCGCGGGACGGCGCGCGCCGGCAGCACTTCACCGTGCTGGCCTCGCTCTCCGAGCAGGGGCCGGCGAGTCAGGCGGATCTCGGGCGGAGATTGTCGATCGACCGCAGCGACCTGCACGCCCTGCTCGCCGAGCTTGAGGGCGACGGGTTCGTGGCCAGAGCCCGCGATGAGCGGGATCGCCGCCGCAACGTGGTCACGCTGACCAGGGCCGGCCGTGGCGTCCTGGCGCGGCTGGGCAAGCGGATCGACGCGGCCCAAGACGCGCTGCTGGAGCCGCTCTCCGCAGACGAGCGTCGTGAGCTGAAGCGCCTGCTCCAGAAGCTCCTCGACTCGCGCTGAGCAGAACTGCGGAACTGGCCACGCTCGGCTGGCCACGCTCGGCTGGCCACGCTCAGTCGGCGAAGTCAGATCCCAGATCCGCCGCCAGCCATCGCTGCGGGCGCAGATAGATCGCGACCTGCTCGCCAAAATCTGCCTTGGCGAACTCGAGGTAAGCAGAGACCTTCTCCGGCGGCACGTAGCGCTCGGTGATCTCGCGCAGATGCGCATCCGTCCCCGGGATCGTCCGCGTGACCGGCCCCTCCACCGAGACGTACCGGACCGTTGGCAGGGTCCGCTCGACCATCAGCGTGAAATAGCCTGCCGACTGGATCAGGCGCGCCTTCCGTGACCCGGCCTCGGTCAGCACCCACGCCTCTCCTCCAGGTTCGTACTGATACCAGATCGGCAGGGTCAGAGGGCCACGGCCGTCCCCCGCCGACACCGACAAAGCCGCGATGTGCGGCTCCGCCAGGAACAGCTCACGGTCACGCACAGACAAGCTGCTATCCGACATGACCCGATCCTAGAAATAGGCACCGACAATCCTTGCGATCGCGGGCATCCTGGCCGAACCCGGTGGCGGCGCAGGGTGACATCGCCGCCGCCTGTCTACGATCGGCTGGTAGCGCGGACCACAGAGGGCGGAGGCCTGGCGTGCGGGTCGTGGTGATCGGGGCGGGTTTTGCCGGGCTGATGGCGGCCTGGCGGCTGACCCAGGGCGGCTGCGAGGTGGTCGTGCTGGAGGCGCGTGACCGGGTCGGCGGCCGCGTCTGGTCGCAGGAACTGATCCCCGGCGAACCGCGCACAGTAATCGAGCGTGGCGCCGAGTTCGTCCTGGACGGCTATGACGTGCTGTGCGGCGTACTCGGCGAGGTCGGTCTGGAACTCGCGGCGACCGGGATGTCCTATTACGAGCGGGAGCCGCGCGGCGGTGATCCCGTCTCAACCCAGGAGGTGGCCAGCTGCGCTGCCTGGGTTGCCGCTGCGGCGGCCACCGCCCCGCCGGGCACCTCCCTTGCCACCGTGGCCGAAGGCTGGGCGGGACCGCCCGCGGCGCTGGCCGCGTATTTGTCGCGCATCGAAACCACCGACGGGGTCGGCGCCGGCCTGCTCGCGGCCGCGGCGGCCCGGGACGCCACCGCCGGTTTCGGGAGGCGGCCGAGCTGGCGGGTGGCAGGCGGCAACCAGCGCGTGGCCCAGGAGCTGGCCGGGCGACTGGGATCGGGGGTCTGGCTGAGCAGCCCGGCCGGCGCGGTCGAACATGACGACCAGGGTGTCCGCGTGGGCACGGCGGGCGGAGCCGTCGCCGGCGATGCCGTGATCGTGGCCGTTCCCATGGCCGTGCTGCGCGGCCTGCCCATCTCTCCGCCCGTGCCCGACCGGCAGCGGGCCGCATGGGAGCGCAGCGGGCTGGCGCACAACGCCAAGCTGCACATGCCGCTCAACGGGCTGGCCGGGGCCACGGCAGTGCAGAGCGTGCCGGGCCGCTTCTGGGCCTGGACCGCAACCGACTCGAGCGGGCAGGTCCAGCCGGTCCTGCACGCCTTCGCTGGCACCGAACGGGGCTTGGCAGCCCTCGGGGTCGCGGACGGGCCTGCCGCCTGGGCGGCCCTGGCCGGGGAGCTGCTCCCGGAGCTGGACACCGATCCGGCAGCGGCGCTGGTCACCACCTGGAACGACGACCCTTGGGCGGGTGAGTCGTACTCAGCGGATATCGTCACGACGGCGCCGGGCGACCCGGACATTCTGGCTGCTCCGGCTGGCCGGGTGCATTTTGCCGGCGAGCACACGGCGGGTGACCTGGCTGGCCTGATGGAAGGCGCCCTGCGATCCGGCGAGCGGGCGGCACGCGAGGTCCTCGCCGGGCAGAGCCCAAGCAGGTGACCGCCTCGCGGGCTAGGCCACCTGGATCGACCGCTTGGCCAGGCCCAGCCAGTAGCCGGTGATGGTGGTGACCGGCGCGGGGGCTCCTCCGGCCGCGCCGAGCGTCACGAACAGCGGGGCGAAGTGCTCGGCGGTCGGGTGCGCGTAACGGGCAGCGGGCGCGGAGGCGAAGTTGGCGAGCGCATCCACGTCGCCGGCGTCCAGCGCCTCGGCCGCCCAGTGATCGAACTCGGCCGACCAGCCTGGAGGCGGCGCGTCGAACCGGAAATCCTGCAGGAAGGGCAGGCCGTGGGTGAGAAAACCGCTGCCGACGATCAGTACGCCTTCGTCGCGCAGCGGGCTGAGCACCTCACCGATCCGCAGCAACCTCCCAGGATCCAGGCTGGGCATAGAGATCTGCAGCACCGGGATGTCGGCGTCCGGGTACATGACGGTCAGCGGCACATAGGCGCCGTGGTCCAGACCACGGCCGGGCAGGTCGGTGATCGGTTCCCTGCCCGAGAGCAGCGCGCGGACCTGCGAGGCGAGGGCGGGCGCACCGGGAGCCGGGTACGTCGCCCGGTAGTAGCGCTCGGCAAACCCGCCGAAGTCGTAGACGAGCGGCACGCCATCGTCGGTCGCGCCGATGGTGAGTGGCGCCGACTCCCAGTGTGCCGACACCATCAGGATGGCCCGGGGCCGCGGCAGCGCACTCGCCCACGCCCCGAGCTGGACCACCCACAGCGGGTCGTCGACCAGCGGTGGGGCGCCGTGGCCCAGGTAGATCGCGGGCATCCGGCCCGCCTGCACCGCCGCCCCGGCAACGCTGGTGACCTGGTCGGCCGCGTGGAGTGTCACCGGCTCGTGCTCGGGTTCGCGCGCGCGAAGCTCCTCGTCCATCTCTCCTCCAGTGCACGACGGCGGGCTCACGACTTGTGGTACCCACGATCTATGGTGCCGACATCCCGCATCCCCGCGGTGACCGGGCGCGCGCTACGGGTCGTGGCGCTCTCCGACACGCACGCGCCGCGAAGGTGGCAGTCGTGCCCGGCCGGGGTAGCGGCGCGGCTTCGGCTGGCCGACGTGATCCTGCACGCGGGTGACGTGTGCACCGCCGCGGTGCTCGATGAGCTGTCCGAGTTCGCGCCGGTGCTCGCTGTGATCGGCAACAACGACGGCCCCGACGTGGCGGCCTGGGGAGCGACGCCGACGCTCGAGGCCGATCTCGGAGGCCTGCGGGTCGCGATGATCCACGACAGCGGCCCGGCGCAGGGCCGGCTGCAGCGGATGCGGCGCGCGTTCCCGGGCGCGGACCTGGTGGTGTTCGGTCACTCCCACATCCCGCTGGACGCCGAGGATGGCGGGCTCCGGATCTTCAACCCCGGCTCGCCCACCGACCGCCGCCGCCAGCCGCATGGCACCGTCGGCGTGCTGCGCGTCGAGGCCGGGCGGCTCGCGGCCGCCGACCTCATCGAGGTCACCTGAGCACGCCGCCGGGACCCTGGTCAGCCCTCCGGCGCCAGCCAGAGCACCCCGAGCGGCGGCAGGTTAAGCGACGCCGAGGCGGGCTGGCCATGCCACGGCTCAGCCACGGCCTCGACGGCCCCGAGGTTGCCCACGCCGCTGCCGCCGTAGTCGGCGGCGTCGGTGTTGATCACCTCTCGCCAGCGGCCGACGGCGGGCAGGCCGACGCGGTATCCGAGGTGGGGGCCGCCGGAGAAGTTCACCACGCAGGCGACGGTCTTTGCCCCGGGCTCGGTCTCGTCCGTTCCGGCGAACCGCAGGAACGCCAGCACGTTTCCGTCCGCGTCGCTCGCGTCGATCCAGTTGAACCCGAGCGGGCTGAAGTCCTGGCGCCACAGCGCGGGGCTTGCCCTGTATATCCGGTTCAGGTCCCTGACCAGGCGCTGCACGCCGCTGTGGAACCCGGTGCCGTCGCTCAGCGCCTGCCAGTCGAGCCCCGCCTGCTCAGACCACTCGCTGTCCTGGCCGAACTCTGATCCCATGAACAGAAGCTGCTTGCCGGGGTGGGCCCACTGGTAGGCGAGCAGCGCCCGAAGGCCGGCGAACTGTTTCCACCGGTCGCCGGGCATCTTGTGCAGAAGCGATCCCTTGCCGTGCACCACCTCGTCGTGTGACAGCGGCAGCACGAAGTTCTCGCTGAACGCGTACACCATTGAGAACGTGATCTCGTTCTGGTGATAGCTGCGGAAGATGGGGTCGGTGGACAGGTAGGACAGCGTGTCGTGCATCCAGCCGAGGTTCCACTTGAGGCCGAAACCCAGCCCGCCCATGTGCACCGGCTTGGTCACCCCGGGCCAGGCCGTCGACTCCTCGGCGATCATCATGATGCCCGGCAGCCTCTTGTAGCAGGTGGCGTTCGCCTCGCGCAGGAACGAGACCGCGTCCAGGTTTTCCCTGCCGCCGAGCGCGTTCGGTGACCACTCGCCGGCCGAGCGCGAGTAGTCCAGGTAGAGCATGGACGCGACGGCGTCCACCCGGAGCCCGTCGGCGTGGTACTCCTCCATCCAGTAGATCGCGTTGGCCACGAGGAAGTTGCGCACCTCGGGCCTGCCGAAGTCAAAGATGAACGTGCCCCAGTCGGGGTGCACGCCCCGGTGCGGGTCGGCGTGCTCGTAGAGCGGCGTGCCGTCGAACCTGGCCAGCGCCCAGTCATCGCGCGGGAAGTGCGCCGGAACCCAGTCGAGGATCACGCCGATGCCGGCCTGGTGCAGCCGGTCCACCAGGTAGCGGAAGTCATCCGGCGACCCAAACCGGGCCGTGGGCGCGTAGTACGAGGTCACCTGGTAGCCCCAGGATCCGCCGAACGGGTGCTCGGCGACCGGCAGGAACTCCACGTGCGTGAACCCGAGCCCGGTGACGTAATCGGTGAGCTGGTCGGCGAGCTCGGTGTAGGAAAGCCCGGGCCGCCACGAGCCGATGTGCACCTCGTACACGCTCATCCGCTGGGCCAGCGGGTCGCGCCCGGCACGCTCGGTCATCCACGCCTGGTCGGCCCACTCGTAGCGGGAGTCATAGACCACCGAGGCGGTGGCCGGCGGCCGCTCGGCCAGCGCGGCCATCGGGTCGGCCTTGCCGTGCCAGGTTCCGTCCGGGCCGCAGATGTCGTACTTGTACCTGGTGCCGGGGCTGACCTCAGGAACGAAGAGCTCCCAGACGCCCGAGGAGCCCAGCGAGCGCATTGGGTGCGCGCGCCCGTCCCAGTGATTGAAGTCGCCGATCACCCGCACGCCGCGCGCGTTTGGCGCCCAGACCGCGAACGCGGTGCCGTCGGCCTTCTCGCTGACGTGCGCCCCCATCACGCGCCACAGCTGCTCGTGCCGTCCCTCGGCGATCAGGTGCACGTCGATCTCGCCGAGCGTCGGCAGGTGGCGGTACGGGTCGTCGGTGATGGTCTCGGGCAGGGTTCCGGTGCCGTCCGGCGCCGGGTATGCGACGGCCAGCCGGTAGTCGGGCACGCCGCTGACCGGGAGGGTGGCCGCGAACACGCCTTCGTGGACGTGCTCCATGGGGAACCTTCGGCCGTCCGGCAGCACGACGGCGACCGAGGCCGCCAGGGGGCGCAGCGCGGCTACGACCGTCCCGGCCGGGCCCTCATGGGCGCCGAGGACTGCGTGCGGGTCGTGATGTGTTCCCGCGACGATCCTGTCGATCTCCGCGTGGCTGATCTGGGTGGCCCGGCTGGTGTGCTGGGTGGTTTTTTCCATAAGGACGCCGCAATCGAGTCGAGTGGTACCGATAGCCAGGACGGGCGGTGCCTGGCCTCATAAACCACCTCATATACCGCCTTGTCCAGCATCAGGGCCCGCAGCAGCGTGCCGTGAGCCTGCGGATCCATGCCGCCAGCCTCGGCGTAGCCCTTGCAGAACGCCGCCTGGCTGCGCTCCACCCACTCGTCGCCGAGGTCGCGGAGCTTCTCGCCGTCCGGGCGGTCGAGTAGCTGATGACGGGCAGCGTAGTCGAACGAGCGGAGCATGCCGGCCACGTCACGCAGCGCCACCGACGGCGCCCTGCGCTCCTCGAGCGGAACCGCTGGCTCACCCTCGAAGTCCAGAACCACCCAGCCGGTCGCCGTGCGAAGCACCTGGCCGAGGTGGTAGTCGCCGTGGACTCGCTGCACCGGAACGGGTCCGCCGGTGGCGGCGAGGTCGGCGTAGTAGCCGCGAACCTTGGCGGCATACGGGTGCAACCCGGGCACCTGGGCGTCGGCGATGTCCAGCCTGCGGGTCATCTGCCCGGCCAGGTCTCTCAGCGCACCCGGCGCGAGTTCGGCGGCGCCAAAGGCCGCGGCGAGGTCGGCGTGCACCTCCGCGGTCGCCCTGCCGAGCCGGAACGCCTCTCCGGCGAAGTCGCCACCGGCCTGGTCGGGGCGGATCGTCCCTGGTTCCGCCGCGCCCTGTGGCGAGTAGAGATCGCGCAGGCTGGTGGCGGCCAGCGACCAGCCGTCGCTGGCCCCGGGCAGGTACCTGGACAAGATCGCGAGCAGCGCCGGTTCGCCGCTGTCGGTGGTGGTTTCGATCCATCCGAACGGCTCGGCCACGTGCGTCGAGCCGCGCCTGGCCAGCGCGCTGGTCACCTCGAGCTCGGGGCTGCAGCCGGGGAAGACCCTGCGCAGCACCTTCAGGATCGCCACATCACCGAAGATCAGGCTGGTATTGCTCTGCTCGGCGGTGAGCATCAGGCTGTCCAGGCTGGTATCGATGACCGCGCCGGGCTCCCGGTCGAAGCGCACCCGGCCGACGGTCGCCTGATCCGCGATGGCGCGCAGCAAGATCTTGGTCAGCTCCGGGTCGTGCAGCGCCTCATAGGCGGTCCGGCCGGAGCCATCCGGGCCCATGACCGCGTGCCGCAGCGAGTCGGGAACATCCGAGCGGATGCCGGCCAGGACCTGGTAGCGCGCCGTCTGCCCGCCGGTGGACACGGTGACGATCAGGTGGCGCAGTTCGGGGTCACCGGCGGCCAGGGTGGTATCGGCCGTTATTGAGAGGTCACGCACCGTAGCGCTGGTGCCCGAGTACCAGCGCTGCGACGGCAGCCACGCCGCAAGTGTGTCCTCAAATGTCATGACTCCAGGTCTACCCCGCGACTCGCTAGTCATCCCGGAAACGGCGGATCGCCGCGTTGTGGTCCGGGCCAGTCAATCAGACGGTATCCGTGACACAGCGGGGTGCCGGCTCAGCGCTGCGGGGCGGGCGGCGGGAGCTGGAACCAGTAGAAGCCGTGACCGGGCAGCGTCAGGAGATAGCTGAGCTCGCCGATCGAGGGAAAGACGACGCCGCCCATGCACTCGACCGGCGAGATTCCCTTGAACCGGCGCAGGTCAAGCTCCACCGGCTGCGGGAACCTGGACAGGTTGTTGACGCAGAGGATCATGTCTGTTTCCTCTGCCTCCGGGTCCGGCGCCTCGCCGGCGGAATGCTGGTACTCCCGGACGAACGCCAGCACACTGGGGTTGGAGGAGTTCAGTTCCTCGTAGCCGCCCCGCCCGAAGACCGGGTGCCGCTTGCGGATCTCGATCATCCGCCTGGTCCAGTGGAGCAACGACCCGCCGTTGCGTTCCTGCGCCTCGACGTTCAGGGCCTGATAGCCGTAGATGGGGTCCATGATCAGCGGCAGGTACAGGCGGGCCGGGTCACAGCCCGAAAAGCCGGCGTTCCGGTCCGGGGTCCACTGCATGGGGGTGCGGACGCCATCGCGGTCGCCGAGCCAGATGTTGTCGCCCATGCCGATCTCGTCACCGTAGTAGAGCACCGGCGACCCGGGCAGCGACAGCAGCAGCGCGGTGAACAGCTCCAGCTGGTTCCGGTCGTTGTCGAGCAGCGGCGCGAGCCTGCGCCGGATGCCGATGTTGGCCTTCATGCGCGGATCCCTGGCGTACTCCGCGTACATGTAGTCGCGCTCGTCGTCGGCGACCATCTCGAGCGTCAGCTCGTCGTGGTTGCGCAGGAAAATCCCCCACTGGGAGCCGGAGGGGATCGGCGGAGTCTGGGCCAGGATCTCCGAGATCGGGTAGCGCTGCTCGCGCCGCACGGCCATGAAGATGCGCGGCATCAGGGGGAAGTGGAACGCCATGTGGCACTCATCGCCGCCGACCTCCGGGTCGCCGAAGTACTCGACCACGTCGGCGGGCCACTGGTTGGCCTCGGCGAGCAGCACCCTGTCCGGGTAGAGCCGGTCAACCTCGGCACGGATCCGCTTGAGGTACTCGTGCGTCTCCTTGAGGTTCTCGCAGTTGGTGCCCTCCCGTTCGTACAGGTACGGGACGGCGTCAAGCCGGAACCCGTCGATGCCCAGGTCCAGCCAGAACCGCAGCACCTCGAGCATGGCGTCCTGAACCTTCGGGTTCTCGTAGTTCAGGTCCGGCTGGTGGGAAAAGAACCTGTGCCAGTAGTACTGCCCGCGAACCTCGTCGAACGTCCAGTTGGACCGCTCGGTGTCGACGAAAATGACCCGGGCTTCGCCGTAGCGGTCATCGGTGTCGGACCAGACGTAAAAGTCACCGAATGGCCCCTCCGGGTCGGAACGCGACGCCTGGAACCACGGATGCTGGTCGCTGGTGTGGTTCACCACGAGGTCGGCGATGACCCGGATGCCGCGCTCGTGCGCCTCCTCGACCAGCTCGACGAAATCGCCGATATTACCGAACTCAGGGAGGATCGACATGAAATCGGAGATGTCATATCCGCCGTCGCGGAGCGGCGATTCATAAATGGGCAGCAGCCAGATGCAGTCGATGCCGAGCCATTGCAGGTAATCGAGCCTGGATGTCAGGCCGCGGATGTCGCCGGTGCCGTCGCCGTTCGAGTCATGAAAGCCGCGGACCAGCACTTCGTAGAAGACGGCGTGCTGGTACCAGCGGGGATCACGGGGCTTGGCGAACGAGAACGAGTCGGGCACAGGCTCGCTGGGCGCGGCCGCCGAGCCAGGTTTGAAGGCAGGCAGCGGCTGGCCGATCGTGCCCAGTGACGTTGGCCAAGGCTGTGTGCCCACTACTGTCTCCCGCTGTCTCCGCCGGCCGAGCTAACTCAAATTACGGGCCTGCTGTGCTGCTGTTCGTTACATGTCTGCAAATCGTTACGTCCCTGGTCCGCCATGTACCTGGCCGGTTTTGACGGTGAAGATGTGCGCTGGAGTCACCCCCGGATCCAGCCGCACGTAATTCGCGTGGCCCCACCGGAACTCCTGGCCGGACAGCTCGTCGGCCACCACGAAACCGTCGCCCGCGCTGACGCCGAGCGCCGAGAGGTCGAGCCAGACCGTGGCCTCCCGCGGATGGTGCGGGTCGATGTTTACCACGACCAGAACCGTGTCGCGTTCGCCGCCCCCACCCTCCGCTAGGACGCTCTTCGAGTAGCAGAGTATCTCCGGCTGGTCGCTGTAGTGAAAGCGCAGGTTCCGGAGCTGATGCAGGGCTGGATGTGACTTACGGAGCATGTTGAGGCGGGTGATGAACGGCCCAATATCGGCCAGGGGAGGAGGAACGTATTCGGCATGCTCCCAGTCCCGCGGACGGTACTGGTACTTCTCCGAGTCCAGGTATTCCTCGCTGCCCGGGACCAGCGCGGCGTTCTCGCACAGCTCGAAGCCTGAGTACATGCCCCAGGTCGGGGAGAGCGTTGCCGCCAGCGTGGCCCGGACGCGGAACGCCGGCGGCCCGCCGTGCTGCAGGTACTCGGTGAGAATGTCCTGGGTGTTGACGAAGAAGTTGGGGCGCATGTACGCGGCGGCCGGGCCAGAGAGCTCCAGCAGGTAGTCGGTGAGTTCCGCTGCCGAGTTGCGCCATGTGAAGTATGTGTAGGACTGGTGGAACCCGATGCGGGCGAGGTTGTGCATCATCGCGGGCCTGGTGAAGGCCTCGGACAGGAAGAGCACGTCCGGGTCGGTCTTAGCGATCTCGGCCAGCAGCCGCTCCCAGAACGGCAGCGGCTTGGTGTGCGGGTTGTCGACGCGGAAGATCCGGATCCCGTGGGACATCCAGTGCCGCACGATGCGGAGCACCTCGGCGTAGATCCCCTCGGGGTCGTCGTCGAAGTTGATCGGGTAAATGTCCTGGTACCTCTTGGGCGGGTTTTCCGCGTACGCGATCGTGCCGTCGGCGCGCCTGGTGAACCACTCGGGGTGCTCGGTGACCCATGGGTGATCCGGCGAGGTCTGGATCGCCAGATCCATGGCGATCTCCAGGCCGAGTTCGCCGGCCCGGGCGACGAAGTCGCCGAAGTCGGCGAGCGTGCCCAGGTCCGGGTGGATGGCGTCGTGACCGCCATCGGCGGATCCGATCGCCCACGGTGACCCGGGGTCGCCGGGCCCGGCGACCAGCGAGTTGTTCGGCCCCTTCCTCGCGGTGAGGCCGATCGGGTGGATGGGCGGGATATAGACCACGTCGAAACCCATCGCGGCGATCGCGTCCAGCCGCCGGGTGGCCGCGCGCAGTGTCCCCGACTTGGGACGCTGCCCGGGCGCGACATCGACGATGGCCCCTTCCGACCTGGGGAAAAACTCGTACCACGAGCCGTAGAGCGCGCGCTGCCTGTGCACGATCACTGGCCGCCTGCCGGATCGCGTGAGCAGATCACGGAGCGGGAACGCGGCGAGGACCGCGGCGGTCCCCTCGCCGTTGGCCGCCGCCAGGCGGTCCAGGGCGGGGACGGCGGAGTCCCGCAGCGTGGCGGCCAAGACCTCAAAGGCCGCCCGCGCGATGGCGGCGTCTTGCTTACCCTGGGACCCGGCCGCCCGGGGGAGCCGGGTGGCCTGGACAGCCGCGCGCTCGAAGAGCAGCGCGCCTTCGGCCAGTGTCAGCTCCACGTCCTGGCCGAGCGGGATCTTGATGTCCGCGTCGTGCAGCCACCGGGCGATGGGGTCTCCCCACGCCTCGACCTCGAAGTGCCACAGGCCCTCCGAGGTCACCGTCACCTCGGCCCCGTAACGGTCGGTGCCGGGAGCGAGCTCGGCCATGGGCACCAGCGGTCGACGATGACCATCGGGCCCGCGCAGCACAACGCCCGTCCCGAGCATCCCGTGCCCCTCGCGGAAGACGGTGGCGCTAACCGGGAACGACTCGCCCACGACGGCCTTGGCGGGATACTCTCCGCCGGCCACGACTGGCTGCACGTCAACGATGGGAATCCTGCCGATCACTTAGCAAAAGCTACCCGCCAAGGCAGCGGTCATGCGATCGGCTTCGCTGGGCCACGTACTTCGTCACACGGCGGCGTCGCCGTGGCTCTCGCATGGCCTTTCACTCGCTAAGGTTGCGGCGTACCTCGGGGACATGGAGGAGGCCGTCCTGGCGACCCACGCCCACTTCATGCTCTCGGACGACGACCGTGCCCGCGAGGCGATGGGTGCGTTCTTGCCGGGTCATGCGTCCGAGATGTCCCGAGGTGAAAAGATGCCTAGCCACCGCACGCCAGAGCCTTGGAGCGTCATTCTCCGTGAGAGCCATCCGCCGGTTCACCATCCGGCCGCAGCTGCCTGAGCCGCTCGCCCCGCTGCGCGGGCTGATGCTGAATCTGCGCTGGTCCTGGCATGCAGAGACGCTGGACCTGTTCGCGGCGATCGACCCTGAGGGATGGGAACGTGCCGAGCATGACCCGGTCGCGCTGCTCGCCGAGGTCCCGCCGGAGCGGCTGGCCAGCCTCGCAGCGGACCCGTCGTTCCTCGGTCGCCTGAACAATGCCGTCGACGACCTGCGCGCGTACACGACGGACCCGCGCTGGTACCAGACGGACCAGCGCCTGGCCGGGGCGCCAGGGGCTGTCGCGTACTTCTCACCCGAGTACGGGATAACCGAGGCGCTGCCGCAGTACTCCGGTGGCCTCGGCATCCTGGCCGGCGATCACCTCAAGGCCGGCAGCGATCTCGGAGTGCCCCTGATCGGCGTCGGCCTGCTCTACCGGCACGGTTATTTCACCCAGGTGCTGTCCCCCGAGGGCTGGCAGACCGAGCGCTACCCGGTCGGTGACCCGAACGGCCTGCCGCTGACCCTGCTGCGGGAGGGCAGGCAGGGCGGGGCGGGGCTTCGGGAGGGCGGGGCTAGAGAGGGAGCGCCGGTCAGGGTCAGCGTGGCCCTGGCCGGCGGCGCCGTCATCGCCGCGCAGGTGTGGACCGCGCAGATCGGCAGGGTCCCGCTGCTGCTGCTCGACTCCTACGTTGAGGAGAACGACCCCGAGCTGCGCGAGGTCACCGACCGGCTGTATGGCGGCGGCAGCGAGCACAGGCTCCGGCAGGAGCTGCTGCTGGGCATCGGCGGGGTCAGGGCGGTCAGGGCGTTCTGCGCGATCACGTCGCACCCGGAGCCCGAGGTCTTTCACACCAACGAGGGCCACGCCGGATTCCTCGGCCTTGAGCGCATCCGCGAGTACCTCGGTCAGGGCCTGACGTTCGACGAGGCCATGGCGATCTGCCGGGCAGGCACCGTGTTCACCACGCACACGCCGGTGCCCGCCGGGATCGACAGGTTCAGCAAGGACCTCGTGGCGGCGCAGTTCGCCGACGACGTCGAGCCCGAGCTGCCGGCCGATCGTGTCCTGGCCCTGGGCGCCGAGACCTATCCCGGTGGCGATCCCGACGTGTTCAACATGGCCGTGATGGGCATGCGGCTGGCGCAGCGAGTCAACGGCGTTAGCGCCCTGCACGGCCAGGTCAGCAGGCAGATGTTCACCGGTCTGTGGCCCGGCTTCGACACCGCGGAGGTGCCGATCGGCTCGGTCACCAACGGGGTGCACGGGCCCACCTGGGTGGCCCCGGAGATCCTGCGGCTGGCCCAGGGCGGCGAGTCGCAGGACCTCGCCGAGGACGAGGCCGCGTGGGAACGCGTCGCCGCGGATCCCTCGGGCATTTTCGCGGTCCGCAGCCTGCTGCGGGCCCGGCTGGTCGCGGAGACCCGGCGGCGGCTGCGCGCGTCCTGGATCCAGCGCGGGGCCTCAGAGGCCGAGCTGACCTGGATCGACGACGCGCTCGACGAGAACGTGCTGACGATCGGGTTTGCCCGCCGTGTCCCCTCCTACAAGCGGCTCACGATGATGCTGCACGATCCCGACCGGTTTACCGCGCTGCTGCTCGACCCGCAGCGGCCGGTGCAGTTCGTGATCGCCGGTAAGGCCCACCCCGCCGACGACGGCGGCAAGCTGATGATCCAGCAGATGGTGCGGTTCGCCGACGACCCGCGGGTACGGCACCGGATCGTGTTCCTGCCCGACTATGACATGGCGCTCGCCGGGGCGATGGTGCAGGGCAGCGATGTCTGGCTGAACAACCCGCTGCGCCCGCTGGAGGCGTGTGGAACCTCCGGGATGAAGGCCGCCCTGAACGGGGCGCTCAACCTGTCGATCCTGGACGGGTGGTGGGATGAGTGGTTCGACGGGCACAACGGCTGGGCCATCCCGTCGGCCGACGGCGTCGCCGACCCGGGGCGGCGGGACGAGCTCGAGGCGTCCGCTCTGTACGACCTGCTCGGTCAGTCCGTGGCGCCGCTGTTCTACGACCGCGGCCCGGATGGCCTGCCGGCCCGCTGGCTGGAGATGGTGACACACACGCTGCGGACGCTGGGGCCCAAGGCCCAGGCGACGCGGATGGTCCGCGAGTACGTCACCAGGCTGTACCTGCCCGCCGCGCGGTCCTCGGAGGCGCTGGCCGACGGCGGGCCGGGGTTTGCCGGCGCGCGGGAGCTGGCGGCGTGGAAGGACCGGGTTACCAAGGCGTGGCCCGGCGTGGCCATCGAGCATGTCGAGGCCGACGACGGCGAGCAGAGCCCGGGGGCGAGCCTCGTGGTGCGGGCAAGCGTGTCGCTCGGCGTGCTGTCTCCCGACGACGTGACCGTGCAACTCGTCTACGGGCTGGCCGGGGACGACGACGAGATCGCCGTGCCCGCGTTCGCCGACCTCGAGCTCGAGGGCGAGCCGTCGGCCGGTTCCCCCGTGCGGTACATGGGTGAGGCCGAACTCGGCCGCCCGGGGCCGTTCGGTTACACGGTCCGGGTGCTCCCGCGTCATCTACTGCTGGCCTCACCAGCCGAAATGGGGCTCATTACGCTGCCAGACGCCCCCGCCGGGATGACCAACGGCGATCTGCGGTAGTTCCCGGTTTGGCTTGGCCGGCCATTTTGCGACGTAACGTATCTGACGAGTTACGCACAGCAAGTAAACCGCCGTGTCGGCCGTGGCGTCCAGCTAAGACGGCGGCGGTATCGCCAGCCACGTGGGCCCGGGTATGAGCGCTGCCCCTCGGGTGTCGGTGCCGCGGGGCAGCGGTGATGTTGCCCAGCCAAGAAGGACAACATGGCCTGCCACGGAAATTTCTCCCCGTGCCACGCAGAACGCCAGCAAAAGCCTGGCCGATGTGACATCCTGTGATAGAACGCTGGCGGTAAGTAATGGTCAACTGTCGTTACTGTCCGTCATCATGCCACTACCCCCAAGCGCGAGAGGACCATCCGTCGTGAGAACCCAGATCAAGCCGGAGAACCGTCTTCTGACCCCGGCCGAGGTTGCCGCGATGCTCCGGGTTGACCCGAAGACCGTCACCCGTTGGGCAAGGGGCGGCAAGCTGTCGTCGATCCGCACCCCGGGCGGCCACCGCCGCTACAGCGAGACAGAGGTCCGCGGATTCCTGAACGGCTGGCAGCACGTGTCCGTCCCGCGGCCATCGGGCGAGTAATCAGCCGATTGCGCCGCAGCCTCTTCGGGCGCCCGCCGGCCGTGGCCGGAGGGCGGGGGAAACGACGTGGCCGGGGGCAAGGGATGAGTCCCGGGCGGCGAAGGCCGCCTCCCGCGCGAGCCGTACGTGAGATGTCGGGTCCCAGCGCCGCCGGCGACACCGTGGCACAGCAAGTCGCGGTGCCGTCGGCGGCGCACTCGAACGCTGAACGATAGACCGTAAGCCGCTTGGCCGCGTGCCTCCTGCTTGGGGCCCCGAGCTTTGCAGCGGAAACCGGCGAGCTCGTGCTACGTGCCGTAACGGCGTTCTTCGGCTCCCGCCCGGATTCCCAGCTGTACCGCGATCGCCGCCAGAAGCTCGCGCGCCTGCTCGGGGCTCATCTCCCTGACCCGCTGCAGCATCTGCTCGTGACTGGCGTCGGGCTCCTGGCTCGCCAGTGCCCTTGCCGCGTCCGGCCGGCCTGCGTCGGCGAGCTGCGCCGGCGTAACGCCGGCCACGGCGGCCATCTTGGCCAGCGTCTGCGCTGGCCCATGCACCGGCGCATAGACACCGGCGCTGACGACCTGGTATCCGCTGGCAATCTGCCGCCAGCGCCCCTCACTGATTCCGGCGCGCCTGGCCGCCTCCCTTGCGGAGAGCTGCGCGTCGGTGAGGGCCTTGGTCAGCAGGACCCCCCATGGCGGCGGGGACGGACGTTGGGCCATGGGCTTACCTTCGCACGACCTTCGCGCACCTGTCTAGTCAATCAGACCGATCTGGGTGGGTAATGCGGCCCGCCTGCCTGCGTCTTTGTGATGGCCGCAACGCGCGAAGATCTTCGCGCGCGTCGTTGACCCTTCGCACCCTGCCCACTATGGTTGCGCAGGGGGGATCCGTGGCGTGGCGCCCGGACGTCCCATCGAGGGGGGCGGCAGATGGGAGTCATGCTCTCGCTGGACCGGCACCGGCCTGCGAGCGGTCGCCGCCGGGCCCAGCACGCGCGTCGCGAGGACGGCTGGGCCCGCGCCAGAGCACTGGCTGCCGCGCGCCGCTGCGACGCGCCCGCCGGCGCTGGGCTGCTGTCCAGGCTTGCCCGAGCCCTGCTCCCGTGGCGGAACAGATCTGCCGGGAGCCGTACCGCCGGCTATGAGCATGAGTATCACGGCCGCACTGCCGTGCCAGAGGGCCGCCGGGACGCGGGCAGGGCGCCAGCAGCCTGACCGGGGTGCGCGATACTGGCGAGATGGCTGAGTTTGTAGAGGTCGAGACCGATGAGGCGGTCGCCACCATCCGCCTCAACCGCCCGCCGATGAACGCGCTGAACGGACAGGTCCAGGAAGAGATCGCGGCGGCGGCCGCGCAGGTTACCGCCGACGACGGCGTCCGCGCGGCGGTGCTGTACGGCGGCGCGAAGGTCTTTGCCGCCGGGGCGGACATCAAGGAGATGGCCGAGTCTAGCTACGGCCGCATGGCCGCGGACTCCCGGCGGCTGCAGGCATCGTTCACCACGGTGGCAAAGATCCCGAAACCCGTGGTGGCCGCGATCACGGGGTACGCCCTCGGTGGCGGCCTCGAGCTCGCGCTGTGCGCGGACTTCCGGGTGATGGGCGAGAGCGCCCGGGTCGGGCAGCCCGAGATCTTGCTCGGCATCATCCCGGGAGCGGGCGGCACGCAGCGGCTGCCCCGCCTCGTCGGCCCGGCCAGGGCCAAGGACATCGTGTTCACCGGTCGCTTCGTGGGCGCCGAAGAGGCGCTGGCCATCGGCCTTGTCGACAAGGTGGTCCCGGACGCTGAGGTGTTTGATGCAGCGCGCGCACTCGTCGCGCAGTACGCTCGCGGCCCGGCGCTGGCGCTGCGCGCGGCCAAGCAGGCCATCGACGACGGACTCGAGGTCGACCTGTCCACCGGGCTGGAAATCGAGCGGCTGCAGTTCGCGGCGCTGTTCGCCACCGAAGACCAGCGCGCGGGAATGAGCAGCTTCATGGAGAATGGACCGGGGAAGGCGACCTTCACCGGGCGGTGACAGCACCGCCACCGTGGGCGCGTGCCGAGGAGTAGCCACGTTTATGTGCCGAGCAGCTGACGCCGACGGGCGGGCCGGGCAGTGACCGAGCTGGACAACAGCCCGGGCGGGCCGTCGCTCGACATGGTCACTGCCGCGCTGCGCGCGGACAGCGCCGACGTCACGTTGTACACCCGCGTGCTCACCAAGTCGCTGGGCGAGGCGCTCCCGCCCGAGTGGGTCACGGTCGACTGGGAGCGGAGCATGTCCGACCGCATGCACGGCCGTCCCGGCCAGGTGTCGAAGATCACCGTGCGGCTCGGGGACCGCGTGATGATGCTGGGCATTCAGCGTGGCGCACCCGTGGCCGAGGTCTGCAGCGAGGTGCGCGGTGTGGTGCTGTCGCGTCAGCAGGTTCCGCTGGGTGTATGGGCGCAAGAGCTGGCCAAGGCCCTTGTCGCGCATGCTGAGCAGAATGCGGAGGCGGCCAGGGCGCTGCGTCGGCTTGTGGCTGGAAGCTAGCTCGCAGCCAGCGGCGTGCGGCGGGGGACCGCTGAGTCGCCGGCCGCGGAATACGAGGGGACATGCAACACGCGTGCCAGGGCGCCCGCATCAGCACCGGTTGGTCAGCAAGCACCACCATTCCGGGTCAGCCAGTTAAGGTACGGCAGCGAGGAAATCCGTAGGCTGGTGGGGTCATGACAGCTCAGGACCACACGCCGGACAGGCTCGGGCCGTACCGCCTGCTGGAGCGGCTCGGCGAGGGCGGCATGGGCGTGGTCTACCTGGCTGCCGACCACCAGCAGCGCCGGGTCGCCGTCAAGGCGCTGCGGCCCGCCATAGCAGCCGACCCGAATGCCAGGCGGCGGCTGGCCCGCGAGGTCGAGACCATGCAGCGGGTGCGCAGCCCGTTCGTCGCCGAGGTGCTCGACGCGGACGTGACCAGCGATCCGCCGTACATCGTGACCAGGTACGTGAGCGGCCGGACGCTCGAGGACATCGTGAGCCAGGACGGCCCGCTGACCGGCCCGCATCTGGCCAGGCTGGCCTCGGGGCTGGCCCTTGCCCTGTCTGCGGTGCACGCGGCTGGCGTGGTGCACCGCGACCTCAAGCCGGGCAACGTCCTGATCGCCAATGGCGAGCCAGTCGTCATCGACTTCGGGATAGCCCAGGTCCCCGACTCCACCAGGCTCACGCAGACCGGCATGTTCATGGGCACACCCGGATACCTGGCGCCCGAGGTGATCGAGGGCAAGCCCAGCGGGCCCGCCTCGGACGTGCACTCATGGGGAGCGACGGTGGCGTTCGCGGCCACCGCCCGTCCGCCGTTCGGCACTGGGGCGTTCGAGACGATCTTTTACCGGATCATCAACGGGCAGCCGGACCTGAACGGGTTTCCCACGCCGCTTCTGGCGCTGGTCGGACAAGCGCTGTCACGCGACCCAGCCCGTCGGCCGGACACGGCCGAGCTCTGCCGGAGAACCGCGGCGCTGGACCCGTCGTCCCTGGTGCCCGCGGCAGCGGCCGCGGCGGGCGCCGTGCCGTTCGTCACACCCGGAACCGTGGCCGACCAGCGGGCACCTACGCCGACTGCGCTGGCCGACGGCGCGAGATCCGCCGCGCCCCCGCCAGCCTGGCCATCGGGCACCCGCCCCTGGCCTTACGCCGCTGCGGGCGGGCTCGCCGGCGCCGGCGCCGGCGAGCGTGCCCCCGACACCTACGGCGACGTGCTTCCTCCGGTGCGGTACGGCGGGCCGCCCGGCCAGCCCTCTGCGCCGTCGACCTGGCCGGGTCCCTCGGCGCCCGGCGCCCCGGCCACCCCGGCCGCCCCGGCCAGCCGGTCGCCAGCAGGCGCGCTGCTCGTCGGCACCTCGATAGCCGCGGCGGTCGCGATCAGCATCGTCTTCCCTGTCGCCGGCACGGCGGCCGCGATCGTCGCGCTGGTGGCCCTGCGCGCCGGGGACCGAGCCGCCGGTGGCATGTCGCGCCGGCGAGCCCGACGGGGCTCGCGGGCCAGCGATCCGCTACTGGCCGCGGCCATGTTCCCGCCTGCGCTCGCCTGGTCGCTGATCCGCTCGGTGCTGCTCCTGCCGCTGGCACTCGTGGTCGCTGCGGTCGCTGCGGTCATCGCGCTCGTCGCGGTGCCGCATCATCCGATCCCGGTGGTATGCGCCTATGCGGCCGGCATGCTGGTCGTGTTCTATGGCCTCGGCCCGGGCTCCGGCGGTGCACGCAGGCCGATCAGGAGCTTCTACGACAGCGTGGCCGACACGCCGCTGCGCGCCACGGCGGCCTTCCTCGCGGTCGTCGGCATCTTCGCCGCCGCGGTCGCGGTCGTTGCTGGGCATCCGCCGTTCTTCTGGCCGTTCGGCAACCTGACCACGTGGCTCGGGCATTTCAACATCGTGCACACCGTGCTGCACGAGACCCGGGCCAAGGTACTGAGGGCGTTCGGCAGGTCCTGACCTGGCGGCGCCCGCCTGCCTAGCGCGGCGTCGCGGCCCGCAGACCTCCGGCTCGGAGCCGGCCGTGCGGGGCCTGTGCCGGGATCGGCGACGGAGCGACGGCCGCCAGCGCCTTGTCCGCTGGGGCCGGCGTCTTGCCCGTCACGGGCTGCGTCCCTTCCGCCGCGGCCGGTGCGCGTTCTGCCGGCGCCCGTTCGGCCGGTGGCTGTGCTCGCTCTGCCGGTGGCTGTGCTCGCTCTGCCGGAGGCAGTGGCCGGACCAGGCCGAGCGCCACCACCTCGTTGGCCAGCCGGACGCGGCGGTTCGCACCCTCCGGGATCCGGAACTTCTGGTAGAGGCGGAGCAGATGCTGCTTGACCGCTGCCTCGGTCACCACCAGATCGGCCGCGATCTCACGGGCCGTCGCCGGCGCGACGAACGCCTCGTCAGACAGGGCTGGCCTGCACAGCGAGGTCACCACGTCAAGCTCCCGGCGGGTCAGCTCGGGCGCCGCGGGCCGCCGCAGCTCCACCTCGGCGGCGAACTCCTCTCCCGCAAACCCGAACACCCGGCAGCGGGCGGCCCCGAAGCTCAGTACGTCACCTTCCTCGAGCACCCGGCGCGCCACCAGGCGGCCATTCACCCGGGTGCCGTTCCGTGATAAACCCAGGTCGGTCACGTAGGCGTAGGGCCCGCGACGGATGATCTCGGCGTGCAGCCGGGACACGCTCGGATCGGCAAGGTGAACGTCGACGGACCTGCCGCGCCCGATGGTGGTCACATCCTCCCGCAGCGGCATCGTGAGCCCGCTGTCCTCGACTCGGATGTAGGGGCCATCCATGGCGCGTCCTCCCGCCTGTCGGACCAGCTACTGAGATCTCACTTTCCAGCTACCCCTCCGAGCGGTTGTTGTACCGCCCCTTGGGCAACGGATTGGCCGGCGATGACGATGCAGCGAGCTTTTGGCCGCCATGCAGGCTGCGCTCAGCGCGCACAAGTACACTGCCGAGCTAGCCGTCCGAGAGGAAACCGATGCCGGCCAGGCTGCCCGCGGAACCGTGGCGATGAGGCATTCCGCGCCGCCGGAGTCCCGTTTGCACAGGCACCGGCGCGCGGTGACGACGCGGCCCCCCGATACCCGAAAGCGGTGGCGGCAGCTTCCGTACGCGCTGGCGATCTGCTGCCTCGCCCTGGCCTTGGTCTGGATCCGGCAGAACGGACAGAATGTCAGAGGGGGTACGTTGGCGGTGGCCGGAGTCCTGTTCGCAGCCGCCCTCAC
>Ga0335074_10003051_pt1 | contig 22815 bp, 19 predicted proteins | sample Lox_Sample_23_FD_206715 | JGI IMG/M metagenome (GOLD analysis project Ga0335074, IMG submission 206715) | Soil microbial communities from Loxahatchee National Wildlife Refuge, Florida, United States - Lox_Sample_2.3 | ecosystem: Environmental > Terrestrial > Soil > Wetlands | place: USA...
CAATGTCTTTACCGGCCGGGCCGGGTGGCAGGTTTGCGAGAGCACCGCGGCGACCGCGGCCCGGCTTTTCGGCTGCGATCCGCGCGACATCTATTTGTCGTCGACCGGGGTCATCGGCGAGCCGCCGCCCGCTGACCGGATCAGCGCTGCGCTGCCCGACATCGTACCGCTGCTCGATGCCGCCGCTTGGGAGAAGGCGGCGCGGGCGATCATGACCACCGACACCTTCCCCAAGGGCGCCACGGCGACAGCATCGATCGACGGGACGGAGGTGCGGATCAACGGGTTCTGCAAAGGCTCGGGGATGATCGCGCCCAACATGGCGACCATGCTCGGCTATGTGTTCACCGACGCGGCGCTGCCGGCGCCGGTGCTGCAGGCGCTGCTCCACGAAACGACCGACGCATCGTTCAACTGCATGACCGTCGACGGAGACACCTCGACCAGCGACACCGTCCTGCTCTGCGCGACCGGGCAGGCGAAGCACGCCGCGGTCGCCGATGCCGGCGACCCGCGCCTCGCAGCGTTCCGCGCTGCGTTCCGCGAGGTCATGGTCGAGCTTGCCAAGCAGATCGCGCGCGACGGCGAGGGCGCGAGCAAATTCATCACCATCGACGTGACCGGGGCCGAGAGCGACCTCGCGGCGCGGTCGATCGGTCTTTCCATCGGCAACTCGCCGCTGGTCAAGACCGCGCTCGCCGCTGGTGACGCCAATTGGGGCCGCATCGTCATGGCGGTCGGCAAGTCGGGCGAGAAGGCAGACCGCAATACGCTTGGGATTGCGGTCGGCGGCCACCAGATCACGGCCGATGGCGGGCCGGTGCCCAACTACAACGAAGGCCCGGTCGCCGAGCACATGAAGGGTCGCGAAATCCGCATCGCGGTCGATATCGGCCTGGGGTCGGGCAAGGCCACGGTGTGGACCTGCGATCTGACGCACGGTTATGTCGACATCAATGGCAGCTACCGAAGCTGATGTGTCGCTTCCCGTCGTTTCTTTCTCATCGTCATGGCCGGGTTCGACCCGGCCATCCACGTCTTCCTGCTCGCCCGTTTCGTGGATGCCCGGAAACAAGCCCGGTCGATGACGAGATTGGGGGCCGCCGGTGAGTAAGCCCATCATCCTCGTCGCCGCGGTCGTGCTGGTCGATGTTGACGGCCGGGTGTTGCTGGCCCAGCGTCCGGAGGGCAAGCATCTCGCCGGAATGTGGGAATTTCCCGGCGGCAAGGTGCAGCCGGGCGAAACGCCGGAAGCGGCGCTGATCCGCGAGCTCGACGAGGAACTTGGCATCGGCACGCATCAAAGCTGCCTCGCGCCGTTCACCTTTGCCTCGCATGCCTATGAGAATTTCCACCTGTTGATGCCGCTTTATGTGTGCCGCAAATGGCAGGGGATCGCGACCGCGCGCGAGGGCCAGCGACTCAAATGGGTCCGCCCGGCGCAGCTTTCCGAATACCCGATGCCGCCGGCCGACAAGCCGCTCGTCGCGATGCTGCGCGACCTGCTCTGAACCGCCGCTCCAGGGGCCACCGGCATCGTCATTCCGGCCCACGGGTCCGCGCCTTGCCCGGCCGGAATCCCACCTATCCGCCGCTATTGCAGCCGAACCGTCGCCCTCGGCCTTCGCCGAGCGACAGATTTAGCATGCCTGCGTTGCAAGAATGTTCGCTATATGTTCTTGCTTAAATCGGAAATTGCATTATCTGCACTGTCGCCGCGCATGGTGTGCGGCCGAAAAGCCCATGGTCCTGCGACACATCAAAATCCTGCTGCTGCGTCTGGCGATCTGGTATGTCCGCCGCTGGCTGCTCGCATCACCCAATCCGCCGCCGCGGGCCAGGACGCGGACTCGCGTGCTCGGGATGCGGCGCCCAGCCGGTGAGGAACAGCACCTCGAAATTCGCCGTGATCCGGCCGTCGCCGGTGCCAAAGCGTTCGGCATAGATCGCCCGCGCGCGGGCGATCGTCGCGCGCGACAGGAAACGGCGGCGGGCGGCGAGGGCGTTGGTCTCGCCCATGCCGCGCAGGTCGCGCATCAGCGCCAGCATGTCGGGGTAGGTGACGGTGATTGTCTCGCTGTCGGTGACCGGCATGGCAAACCCGGCGCGCTGCAGCAGCGCGGGGGCATCGCCCAGCTCGACGGTCGGCGAGACGCGAGGGCTGACCCCGCCTTCCTCGGCGAGTTCGGCCTCGAACAACGCGGTGCGCAGCTCGGCCAGCGTGCCGCCGCCGAAGAGGGCTGCGAGGAAAAGCCCGTCGGGCTTCAGCGCGCGGCGGATTTGGATGAGCGCGCCCGGCAGGTCGGCGCACCAGTGCAGGGCGAGGCAGCTCGCGATGAGGTCGAAGCTTCGGTCGCGGAACGGTGTCAGCTCGGGGTCGGCGCAAACCCGAGGCGCCGGCGCGGCGGCAAGCAGTTTGTGCGACGGCTCGGCTGCGACCGCCAGCGCCGCGTTCTTGCGCTCAGCCAGCATCCGGGCCAGTGCGCCGTCGCGCGCGCCGAGATCCAGGATCGCGGCGAAGTCACGATTGACGAGATCGAGCCGGTCGATCAGCCGCTCGGCGACTTCCCGGTGCAGGAAATCGGTGCCGCCGCCTGGGAGCCGCGCCACGCGGTCGCGATGGGCGCGCCACGCGCGGCGGTCGAAGAGCGGAGGGGCGGGTTGTTCCATCGGTTGCGGCTTGACGCGTCGCGAGACGCCCCGATGATGGGCGGCGATGCCACTCGCGGCAACCCTCCCCACCGCCCTGCGCCGATTGGGCCGCGCCGTCGTCGACGGCGTGCTGCCGCCGCGCTGCCTCAATTGCGGTGCGACGGTCGACGAGGTTCACGCGCTGTGCGGGGCGTGCTGGGCCGGGATGACATTTTTCGCGCCGCCGTGGTGCGCGGTATGCGGAGAAGTCTAGCCGTTATTACTGGACGTGATCGAAGCGCGAACGGGGAGGGGACACCCGTCTAGCCTGTATTACTGAATGCGAACGGAATGCGACCGCACGTCGTTCTCAATGCTTTCTCGACGAGATGCGAGTAGCCGGGGATATCAGCAGCGAAGATCGCGGCAAGGTGGCGGGTCGCGGGTATTTGCCTTACCCGTCCGGCAACCCGGCAAGGCGCAGGCCGGTTTCGTAAATCTCGATGAACTCGGGTGAAATCCCGGGAGTCGTCGATTTCCATCCGGCAATCGTCAAGCCAGGGTGCATCACCAGCAACTGACTTAGCGCGGCGCGCGCCTCGTCGAGACGGCCAAGATGAGCGTTGGCTACGACCTTAGCGCGGACCGCATGAGCCGCGCGCGGCTGGTCATGCAGCGCGCGCTCGGCCCATTCGAGCGCCGTTTCGAACTGGCGCGCGGCAATATGGGCGATGGCCGAGCCGGTTGCATTCCAGTAGGCGAGCGGATCGAAGGGACTCAAACGCCGCGCTTGCGCTAGGGCATCGATTGCCGGCTCCGGCTGATTTGCCAGGGCGTGCATCCACCCCTTGACGGCCCAGGCGTTGGCCGCGTTCGGGTTGAGCGCCAGCGCGCGATCGACAATCGCCGCGCCAAACGCCGACTCTCCCGCGAGGTAGGCCAGCGTAATGGCGGCCTGCCAAATCACATCGGGATCATCGCGGCCCGCTTCGCTCGCCTGCCGCGCCAGACGGACCGCCTCGGCTATGTCGCCCTGCGATACGGCTCCCCACCCCTGGATCAGGCGAAGCCGGAAGCACCAGCCGAGCAGCGCCGCAGCCGGTGGATAGGAGGGATCGACCACCAACGCTTGACGGAGCAGCCTGATCGCCTCTCCAACGCTTTCCGCGGTAAAGCGATGGACCTGCGCCAGACCGCGCAAATAAAGGTCATAGGCGTCGAGGCTTGCGGTCGGCTTACGCGTTGCACGCTCTATCTCCGATTGGCGCAGCTTCGGTTCGATGGCGCCCGCGACGCCCGACGCGACACGATCCTGTAGCTCGAAGATGTCGTCGAGCGCGCCATCGAAACGGTCGGCCCAAATGTGGTTGCCGGTGGCGGCGTCGATGAGCTGGCCGGTGATGCGGACGCGGTTCGCTGCTTTGCGAACGCTGCCTTCGAGCACGTAGCGCACGCCGAGTTCTCGTGCCACCTGTTTCACGTCGATGGGCTTGCCCTTGTAGGTGAAGCTCGAATTGCGTGCGATCACAAACAGCCATGGCAGACGGGAAATAGCGGTGGTGATTTCCTCGACCATCCCATCGGCGAAATATTCCTGCTCCGGGTCACCAGACATGTTCTGGAACGGCAAGACCGCAATTGAGGGCTTGTCGGGGAGCGCAAGCGCGGCTGACGAGGCGATCGGCGTGGCTGCGGGCGTTGTCTCGGCAGTGGCGTGCTTGATCCGGTAGACCCGCAATGGACGGGCAATGTTCTTGAGGGCCTGCTCGCCCATGTCCTCGAACGCCAAATCGAGCCTGTCGCCGATATGGTCGCGGACCGTGGCCGACACGCAGATCCCACCCGGTTCGGCTATTCCCTCCAGCCGGGCAGCGACATTCACGCCATCGCCGTGGATGTCGTTGTCGTCCGCAATGATGATGTCGCCCAAATTGATGCCGACCCGAAATACGATCTGCTGGTCTTCCGGAACCGCGATGTTGCGCTCCGTCATCCCCCGTTGCACAGCGACGGCACAGGTTACGGCCTCAACGACGCTCGGGAATTCGATGAGAAGTCCGTCGCCGGTCGTCTTGACGATGCGGCCTTTGTGCTCGTCGAGACGGGGGTCGATCAACTCGCGGCGATGCGCGCGGAGGCGCGCCAGCGTGCCGGCTTCGTCCCGTCCCATGAGGCGGCTGTAGCCGGCGATATCGGCGGCGAGAATGGCCGCGAGCCGGCGTTCGACCCGCTCTCCGCTCAAATGCTTCCTCCGGGTTACGCTCGTCGAGAAACCGCGCGACTGACGGCCTCAGTGTGCGCCCGCGGTTGAGGCCGATCAATCGCCTAAAACCTTGCCGATTGACGGGCCTTCATCGCCGCCGAAAATAGGCGGCGATGGTCTTTGCATCGCCTCTGCCGGCGCGGTTCAAGCGACTCGGGCGCATCGTCGTTGACGGCATCCTGCCGCCGCGCTGTCTGGCGTGCGGGACCATCGTTAGCGAGCCGGACGCGTTATGCCCCGCGTGCTGGGCCTCGATCACCTTTTTCGCGCCGCCCTGGTGTACTCAATGTGGTTTGCCGTTTCCGCATCCGATGGGCGAGGGCGCGGTCTGCGGCGACTGCGCGCGCCAGCACCCGAGCTGGGACCGGGCGCGGTCGGTGCTGCGCTACGACAAGCACAGCCGGCGGCTGGTGCTGATGCTGAAGCATGGCGACCAGACGCATCTTGCCGGCGCCTTTGGGCGGTGGATGCGGCGCGCCGGCGGCGATGTGCTGGCCGGCGCCGATCTGTTGATGCCGGTGCCGCTGCATTGGACGCGGCTCGTCAGCCGCCGCTTCAACCAGTCGGCGCTGCTGGCGCGGGCGATCCACGCCGCCGGCGGGCCGCCCGTCGCGGCCGATTGGCTGGTGCGCCGGCGGCGCACGCCGTCGCAGGGGACGATGGGGCCTTTGGCGCGGGCGCGCAACGTGCGCGGCGCCTTTGCGCTGAGGCGCGGCCGCAGCGTCGAGGGCAAGCGGATCGTGCTGGTCGACGACGTGCTGACCACCGGCGCGACCGCCGAGGAATGCGCGCGGGTGCTGCGCCGCGGCGGCGCGGCCTATGTCGGGGTAATGGTGCTGGCGCGGGCGGTCAAGGCCGGCGCCTAGGATTTGCAGAGGCGCGGATTTATCGCCATATGTGAGGCGCGAGTTCGCGGGAGACGGAAAAACGATGGCCGAGGTCGATATCTACACGACGATGTGGTGCCCTTATTGCGCGCGCGCTAAGTCGCTGTTGGAAAAGAAGGGCGTCGCCTACCACGAGATCAGCCTCGACGAGGAACCGAACCGCCGCGCCGAGATGGTCGAGCGCTCGCATGGCGGCCGCACCGTGCCGCAGATTTTCATCGACGGCGAACATATCGGCGGCTGCGACGAGATGATGGCGCTGGAGCGCAGCGGCAGGCTCGACCCCAAGCTCGGGCTCGCGTGATGACAGGTGGATCGATGCCAGGTGGATCGATGCCAGGTGGATCGATGACCGGATCGCCCTTCACGGTCGCCTGTGTCCAGTTTACCGCCGGACCTGATCCCGACCCCAATATCGCGGTCGTCTCCGATCTGATCCGCCGGGCGCGCGACGCCGGCGCCGATTTCATCACCACGCCCGAGGCGAGCAATTTTATTGAAAGCGGCCAAAAGCGGCGCGACAAGGCGCGGCGCGAGGCCGACGACCCATTCCTCGCGGCGATGCGCGAGCTGGCGCGCGAGACGGGCGCCTGGATTCTGGTCGGCTCGCTGGTCATCGACCCGGCCGGCGAGCCTGGCGCCGCCGACGAGACGCGGCTCGCCAACCGCTCGTTCCTGCTCGACGCGCAAGGCGGCGTCGTCGCCAAATACGACAAGATCCACCTGTTCGACATCGATTTGCCGAATGGCGAAAGCATCCGCGAGAGCAACGCCTACCGCCCCGGCCACCGCACGGTGATCGCGGAGACGCCATGGGGGCGGCTCGGCATGACCGTGTGCTACGATGTGCGCTTCCCGCACCTCTACCGCCAGCTGGCGCAGGCCGGCGCCGATTTCTTGTCGGTGCCCTCGGTCTTTACCGTGCCGACCGGCAAGGCGCATTGGGAGGTGCTGTTGCGCTCCCGGGCGATCGAAAACGGCGCCTTCGTCTTCGCCCCGGCCCAAACCGGGGAGCATACCGCCGGTCGCAAAAGTTACGGCCACTCGCTGATCGTCGACCCGTGGGGCGAGGTGCTGGCCGAAGGCGGCGAGGATGTCGGCATCATCACCGCAAGGATCGACCCTAGCCGCGTCGCCAAGGTTCGCGGCGGGCTGCCGTCTCTGCAGCACGACCGCGATTTCACGCCGCCGGCGCTGGCGTCCCATCCGCTAGCGGCGGAATAGGGGTCGCTAAGCCGCTGAAAGCGGCCGCTTTACCGATCCTTAGCACTGTCAGAGCATGATTGGTAAATTCCGGCGGCGCGCTATATAAAGCGGGCGGTTAGGAGGTCGCGTCGATGATTCGGTTTTCTCTGCGCTGCAAGGAAGGCCATGAATTCGAGGCCTGGTTCCAAAGCGGCGAGGGCTACGAGGCGCAGCTTCAGGCCGGCGAGATCGCCTGTCCGGATTGCGGCGATGCGCATGTCGAGAAGGCACTGATGGCGCCCAGCATCGGCCGTTCGCGCCGAGCCGGGCCGCCCGTCTCCCCGGCGCAGATGCGACAGATGCTGGTGCAGATGCGCAAGCAGGTCGAACAGAACTGCGACTATGTCGGCCCGCAATTCGCCGAGGAAGCGCGCAAGATTCACTACGGCGAGATCGATGCTCACGGCATCTACGGCGAGGCGACCGACGCCGAGTCGAAGGAACTCTCCGAGGAAGGCATCGAGTTCGGCCGTATCCCGTGGGTACAGCCGCCGGACGCTTGACGCCTACGGCTTTACCGCCATCACCAGGTAATTGACCGACAGATCGTCCGTCTGAGCCCAGTCGCCGCTGAGGGGGCGGTAACGCAGGCCTTTGAGCTGTTTGGTCTGCAGCCCGGCGCGTCGCAGCCCCAGCACAAATTCCGACGGTCGCAGGAAGCGCCGCCAGTCATGCGTGCCGCGCGGCAGCCAGCGCATCACATATTCCGCTCCGACAATGGCGAGCGCATAGGATTGCGGCGTGCGGTTGAGCGTCGCGCCGATGAAGGCGCCGCCGGGCTTGATGAGCGCGGCGCACGCGGCGAGCAGCGCGTCCGCATCGGCGACGTGTTCGATGATCTCCAGCGCCAGCACGACATCGAATTGCCGTTTTTCGGCGGCCAGCGATTCGGCGGTCTCGCTGCGGTAGTCGATGTCGAGCCCGCTGGCTGCCGCATGTTCCCGGGCGACGGCGATCGCCGCTTCGTCCGCGTCGATCGCGGTCACCGCAAAGCCGAGCCGCGCCATCGGCTCGGCGATGAGCCCGCCGCCACAGCCGATATCGCAGAGGCTCAGCCCCGCAAACGGGGTAAGCGATCGCGTGTCGCGGCCGAAATGCGCGTCGAGCGCGTCGCGAATAAAACCGAGCCGCGCCGGGTTCAGGCGGTGCAACGGGCGGAAGCTGCCGGCCGGATCCCACCAGCTCGGGGCCTGGGCGGCAAAGCGCGCGATCTCTGCGGGATCGATCGTCGGGTCGCGCGCGATGTCGCCGCTAGGCTCGATGGTCTCGGTTGCCTTCATGGCATCATATTAACGCCGCCGCGGGACCGAGCCTTATGGCCTCGGCCCCTGCAAAAGAGTATGCGAAGGGGCATATAAGGCCGGCGGTGCCGGCGTAAAACGGCAAAAAGCGATTTGCGAGAAACGATGGTGCGTATCGTCCAGAAATTCGGCGGCACCTCGGTCAAGGATGTCGAGCGGATCCGCAATGCCGCCAAACGCGTCAAGCGCGAGGTGGATGCCGGCAACGAGGTTGTCGTCGTTGTCTCGGCGATGGCCGGGACGACCAACCAGTTGGTCGACTGGACGCAGGCGATGAGCCCGCTGCACGACACCCGTGAGTACGACACGATCGTCGCCAGCGGCGAGCAGATCACCGCCGGCTTGATGGCACTGGCCTTGCAGGATATGGGGGTGGACGCGCGCTCGTGGCTCGGCTGGCAAATTCCGATCCGCACCGACGACACGCACGGCAAGGCGCAGATCGATCGGATCGAGACCGCGGAACTCGGGAGCCGGCTTGCTGCGCGGCAGGTCGCGGTGGTCGCGGGGTTTCAGGGCATCGGATCCGATGGCCGGATCACGACCCTCGGGCGCGGCGGGTCGGACACCTCCGCCGTGGCATTGGCGGCGGAGTTGAAAGCCGACCGCTGCGATATCTTTACCGATGTCGACGGGATTTACACGACGGACCCGCGCATCGTTGCGAAAGCGAGGAAGCTCGATAGAATCGCGTTCGAAGAAATGCTCGAGATGGCCTCGCAGGGCGCGCGCGTGCTGGAGACGCGCTCGGTGGCGATGGCGATGAACAATCGCGTGCGCCTACAGGTGCTGTCGAGCTTTGTCGACGCGCCGGGAACGCTCGTGACCGATGAGGACGAGATCGTGGAACATCGCGTGGTCAGCGGCATCGCTTACAGCCGCGACGAGGCCAAGATCACGGTCGAGCATGTCGCCGACCGGCCGGGCGTCGCGGCGGCGCTGTTCGGCCCGCTCGCGGACAGCGCGATCAATGTCGATATGATCGTGCAGAACGTTTCCGCCGACGGCGCCACGACCGATATGACCTTTACCGTCGGCCGCGCCGATCTCGAACGGGCGTTGGCGGTTCTGGAAGAACAGCGCAAGGCGCTCGGCTTCAAGGCGCTGAAGCCGGATTCGAACGTCGTCAAGATTTCGGTGATCGGCGCCGGGATGCGCAGCCATGCCGGCGTCGCGCAGCTGATGTTCAAGACGCTTGCCGATCGCGGCATCAATATCCAGGTGATCTCGACCTCCGAGATCAAGGTCAGCGTGCTGATCGCCGCCGATTACACCGAGCTGGCGTTGCGCGCGCTGCACACCGCTTACGGGCTCGACGAGGCCGGATGACCGCCGCTTTTCTCACGGCTGATCGGCTGCAGGCGCCATCGCGCACCATGGCGGGCGTTGACGAGGCCCGAGCCGTGCTCGACCGGCTGTGGGCGCGCGGCCGCGAGTTTCTCGGCACAGAGCTGGCGATCATGGGCGGCGCGATGACCTGGGTGTCGGAGCGCAACCTCGTCGCGGCGATTTCCAATGCCGGCGGGTTCGGGGTCATCGCATCGGGATCGATGTCGCCCGATCTGCTGGCCAACGAGATCGAGGCGACGGCAGCGCTGACCGGCAGGCCGTTCGGCGTCAACCTGATCACGATGCACCCGCAGCTCTTGGAGCTGGTCGACGTGTGCCTCGCCCACTCGGTCGGGCACGTTGTGTTGGCGGGCGGCATCCCGCCGGCAGCGGCGATTGCCCGCATCCGCGACGGCGGCGCGCGCGCCCTGTGCTTCGCACCGGCGTTGGTGCTGGCCAAGAAGCTGGTGCGCAGCGGCGCCGAGGCGATCGTCATCGAAGGCAGCGAGGCGGGCGGTCATATCGGTCCGGTCTCGACCGCTGTGCTGGCGCAGGAAGTGCTGCCGCATGTGAGCGAGGTGCCGGTCTTCGTGGCCGGCGGCATCGGCCGCGGCGAGGCGATCCTCTCCTATCTGGAAATGGGCGCGGCCGGGGTACAGCTCGGCACGCGCTTTGTCTGCGCCCACGAATCGATCGCCCATCCCAATTTCAAGCGCGCCTTCATCCGCGCCTCTGCGCGTGATGCGATGCCGTCGGCGCAGCTCGATACGCGCTTCCCGGTGATCCCGGTGCGGGCGCTCGCCAACCCGGCGACCGAGCACTTCGCGCAGACCCAGCGCGACGTCATCGAGCGCTTCTCCCGGGGCGAGCTGAGCCAGAAGGACGCCCAACTCGAGATCGAGCATTTCTGGGCGGGAGCGCTGCGCCGCGCGGTCATCGACGGCGATGTCGAGGGCGGATCTCTGATGGCGGGGCAGAGCGTCGGCCTTGTCTCGCGCGAACAGAGTACGGTCGACATCCTCGACGAGCTGGTCGAGCAGGCGCTGGCGGTGATCGATGCCCGCCGCCGGGCGGAGGACCGGGACCGCCAGCAATGAACGATCTTCCCGGAAGCACCCCAGCGGCCGCGCCGGCGACCTCTCCGGGTGGCCCGCCGGGGCCGCGCCCGGGCACCTCGCCGGCCGCAGGCGCGCCTGCGGCCGGCACCCGGCGGTTGCTGCGCCGGCTGCGCGATGTCATGGCCGCCTCGGGTGCGGCACAGGAGCGGCTCGATCGCATCGTGCTGCTGGTCGCCGCGGAAATGGTGGCCGAGGTGTGCTCGATCTATGTGATGCGCGCCGGTGAGGTGCTCGAGCTGTTCGCGACGGAGGGTCTGCGGCCCGAGGCGGTGCATCGCACCCGGCTGCGGGTGGGCGAGGGGCTGGTCGGGGTCATCGCCGCGACCGCGCGGCCGCTCGCTTTGGCCGACGCGCAAGCGCACCCGGATTTCGCCTATCGGCCGGAGACCGGCGAGGAGATTTATCACTCGCTGATGGGTGTGCCGATCCTGCGCGGCGGCCGGGTGCTCGGCGTGCTGGTGGTGCAGAACCGTACGCCGCGCCGCTATACCGAAGACGAGATCGAGATCGCGCAGACGATCGCGATGATCGTCGCCGAGCTGATCGCCAGCGGCGAGCTCGTCAACCCGCTGGAGATGGCGCAGAGCAGCAGCGGCGCCCTTTTGCCGGTGCGGTTGACCGGCGTGCGGCTTAACGAGGGTCTGGCGACCGGCTTGGCCGTGCTGCACATGCCGAAGCTCGTGATCCGCCAGGTCGTCGCCGAGGACATCGAGGCGGAACTGGCGCGGCTCAACCGCGCGGTCGCGGCGATGCAGAGCGCGATCGACGATCTCGTGGCGACGAGTCGCGGGCTTGGCGTCGGCGAACACCGCGACATCATCGAGACCTACCGCATGTTCGCCGCCGATCGCGGCTGGCTCAATCGCATCACCGAGGCGGTGCGAAGCGGTCTCACCGCCGAGGCCGCGGTGCAGAAAATCCGCGAGGAAACTCGCACACGCATGATGCAGATCGCCGACCCTTATCTGCGCGAGCGACTCCTCGACCTCGAGGACCTCGCGAACCGGCTGCAGCATTTCCTCGCTGGCGGGATGGGAGGCGGCGAAATGGGCGTGTTGCCGGCCGAATTCATCCTCGTCGCCAAATCGATGGGACCGGCCGAGCTGCTCGACTATGCCCATCGCCGGGTGCGCGGGTTGGTGCTGGAGGAGGGGTCGCCGACCGCGCATGTCGCGATCGTCGCCCGCGCCTTCGACATTCCCGTGGTCGGCCGGGTCGAGGACGCGACCAGCCGCGCCGAAAGCGGCGACATGATTGTCGTCGACGGCGATCACGGCCAAGTGCTGATCCGGCCGAGCGAGGATATGCAGCAATCGGTCGAGGAGGCGATCGCCGCGCGCACCCGCCGCCGCGCCTATTACGAAACGTTGCGCGACCAGCCCACGGTGACGCGTGATGGCGTGCCGATCAGGTTGCTGCTCAATGCAGGGCTGCTGATCGACCTGGTGCAGGTAGCAGCGACCGGCGCCGAGGGCGTCGGGCTTTTCCGCACCGAGATTCCCTTGCTGACCCGCGACGCCTTCCCCGATGTCGCCGATCAGACCGGCTTTTATCGTCGTGCCTTCGAGCAGGTCGGCGATCGGCAGATCGTCTTTCGCACACTCGACATCGGCGGCGACAAGGTGCTGCCGTATCTCAGCCACGCGGCGGAAGAGAACCCGGCGATGGGCTGGCGGGCAATCCGCATCGGCCTCGATCGCCCGGCGATGCTGCGCCAGCAATTGCGGGCGCTGCTGCGCGCCGCTTCCGGCCGCGACCTCTGGGTCAAGTTCCCGATGGTCGCCGAGGTCGCCGAGTTCGAGCAGGCGCGGGCTTTGCTCGACCTTGAACGGCAGCGGGCCGCGGCAGAAGGATTCGCGCCGCCGCGCTCCGTCAGGGTCGGGGTGATGCTCGAGGTGCCATCGTTGCTTTGGCAGCTTCCCGAATTGTTGAGACGCACCGACTTTTTGTCGATCGGGACAAACGACCTTGCGCAGTTTCTGTTTGCCAGCGATCGCGGCAACCCGCGCCTCGCGGACCGCTACGACCTGCTGTCGGCGCCGATCGTCGCACTGCTGCGCGACGTCGTCGCCAAATGCGCCGCCGCCAATGTGCCGCTCAGCATGTGCGGCGAAATGGCCGGCAGCCCGGTCGATGCGATGATGCTGATCGGGCTCGGCTTCCGCACCTTGTCGGTGACCCCGACCGCGCTCGGGCCGATCAAGACGATGATCCGCAGCCTCGATGCCGGCGGTGTCGCAGGCTATCTCGACGAGATCGGCGAGCGGCCCGATCACTCGCTGCGCCACCGCATCGAGGCCTATGCGCGCGACCACGCGGTGGCATTGTGACAGTTGCGCTGCAAGGCGGGCGAATCGACACTCCGATCCGGCTTTAGTATACAAGGCGGCGAAAGCGGGTACGCGGGTTGACGTTTTTCCAACGCATCAAGACGCCTTTCTCCGAAAGCCCGGGCGACGAGCAGGCGCGGTTGCAGCCGCGGATGCGGCTGATTGGCGAGTTGCTGCAGGAGCGGCGCGAGGATCTCGGCCTCGACCTCGACGAGATCGGCGCGATGCTGCGGATCAAGCCTGCCTATCTGGCGGCGCTCGAGCAGGGCCGCACGCGCGATCTGCCCGGGCCGACCTATGCAATCGGCTTTGTGCGGGCCTATGCGGACTTTCTCGGACTCGATTCCGAGGCGGTGCTCGTACGCTTCAAGACCGAGGCGGCGGGCGTCACCGCGCGCCCCGACCTGGCGCTGCCGGTACCGCTCGGCGAGCGCAGCCTGCCCGGCGGTGCGCTGGTTCTCGTCGCGCTGATCGTCGCGCTGTGCGGTTATGGCATCTGGTATTACCTGTCGACCGAGGAGCGCAGCCGGCCGGAACGGGTCGCCGCGGTGCCGGCCGCGCTGCAGGCGCCGCCGGCGTCGGTCGCGGGTCTGTCGGCTCCACCCGCCGATAGCGTCAGCAATGCACCAGCGCCGGCTTCGTCGACGCCGGGTGCAGGCGCCAACCTTGCTACCGGCGCGCTGCTGACGGCGCTTCCGCGGACCGCGCCGTCGTCGGGTGCGCCGCCCCCGGCCACGCCCGCGGCGGCCCCGGCCACGCCCGCGCCGCCATCGCAAGCGGCGCAACAAGCCGCTCCGCCGCCTCAAGCCTCGGCGCCGCCGCAAACAGCCTCGGTCACAGCCTCGACGCCGGCGACGGCAACAACTTCTGCGACGCCTGCCCCTGCCGCGATCGGCAAGATCACCATCAAGGCGCTGGCCGATTGCTGGATCCAGGTGCGCGCCGCCGACCAGTCGCTCGTATTCTCGCGCGTTCTGCGAGCTGGGGAGACCTACGCGGTGCCCCAGCGCAGCGGTCTGGCGCTGCGCACGGGGAATGCCGGCGCGTTGGAGCTCGCGGTTGACGGCAAGGCCGTGCCATCGATTGGCGGCATCGGTGCGCTGCGGCGCGATGTCGTGCTCGATCCGGCGGAGCTTGCGGCGGGTACCGCCGTTCACGGATAGAGCCGTGACTTTCTTCTGTCACCCAGGCGTTCTATAACGCTGACAAGGGAATTCCCGCGAGGACCAGATGAGCGTTCGCCCGTATCGCGATATTCACCGCCGCGCCTGCCGCCAGATTTACGTCGGCAACGTGCCCGTCGGCGGCGACGCGCCGATCACCGTGCAGTCGATGACCAACACCATCACCCGCGATGTGAAGGCGACAGTGGAGCAGGTGCAGGCGATGGAGCGTGCGGGCGCGGACATCGTCCGCATCTCCTGCCCGGACAGGGATTCGGCGCTGGCGCTCAAGGACATTGTGCGCGAGATAAAGGTGCCGATCGTCGCCGATATCCATTTCCACTATCGACGGGCAATCGAGGCGGCGGAAAGCGGCGCGTCTTGCCTGCGGATCAACCCCGGCAATATCGGCTCGCCAGAGCGGGTGCGCGAAGTCGTCCAGGCCGCCAAGGACTATGGGTGCTCGATGCGTATCGGCGTCAATGCCGGTTCGTTGGAAAAGGACCTGCTCGAGAAATACGGCGAACCCTGCCCCGAAGCGATGGTTGAGAGCGCGCTGTTCCACGCCAAGATTCTCGAGGACAACGACTTCTTCAATTTCAAGATCTCATGCAAGGCGTCCGACGTGTTCCTCGCCGTCGCCGCCTACCAGCAGCTTGCCGAAGCTTGCGACTACCCGCTGCATCTCGGCATTACCGAAGCGGGCGGTCTGCGCGCCGGAACGGTCAAGTCGTCGATCGGCATGGGCATGCTGTTGTGGGCGGGGATCGGCGACACGATCCGCGTGTCGCTGTCGGCCGATCCGGTGGAAGAGATCAAAGTCGGCTACGACATGCTCAAATCGCTCGGGCTGCGGCGGCGTGGCGTGACGGTGATCTCATGCCCGTCTTGCGCGCGCCAACAGTTCAAGGTGATCGACACGGTCGCTCAGCTCGAAGAGCGGCTCGCCCATATCACCACACCGCTCACCGTTTCGGTGATCGGCTGCGTCGTCAACGGGCCGGGCGAGGCGCGCGAGACCGATATCGGCCTCACCGGCGGCGGCAACAACACGCATCAGATTTATCTGAGCGGCGTGACCGATCACCGGCTGAGGGACGCGAGCATCGTCGATCATCTGGTCGAGCTGGTCGAAAAGAAAGTCGCCGAGATCGAAGCGGCAAAGAGCGCCGAGCAGGCGCCGGTGCTCGAACCGGCGCAGTAAGCGGTACCGACGCAGGGGGAAACCGCCGCCGCAAGCAGGCCCACCCCAACGCCAGCGCTAGCTAAAACCTATCTAGATCGAAGCTCTGATCGAAGCTCTCACGCGACCGCCAAAGTCGACGCCACACATGGCTTGCCCGTGGTCGGCGGGGCGGCAAGAGCGCCAATTACACGAACTATCATTGCCTTAATACATGGCCTTTACACAATATCACTGATCCGGATCATTTTTGCCCAATCTGAGGGCCATCCGGGGCAATGAATTTGACTTGCCGCAACCGGCCCCCTAACGTGCGGCAACGACATAAAAGGCAAACGCGAACAGGAGGCGGGAAATGGGAGGTACGCCGTCGGCGACGACGGTTCCCAATGCATTCGTGAACAGACTCGCGAAACTCGTCCCGCTAACACCGGACGAAACGGCGATTCTCCACGAGCTCCAGTCGAGCCCGCGCACGGTGCAGCGGCATCGCGATATTATTACCGAAGGTCGCAGCTATGGCAGTATTTTTATAGTAATGGAAGGCAATGCGATCCGGTATCGTATTCTTCATGACGGACGCCGCCAAATCATCAATATAGTATTGCCGGGAGATATTGTCGGAGCTCTGGGTTATTTTACGGAAAGTTCGCTATATTCTACAAAAGCATTGACGGAAGTGGTTGTCGCGACAGTGCCATTTGCGCGTCTCAATGCGTTGAATGAAACCCATCCGCGGTTGGTCACTAAGATATTCTGGTGGTTTTCGTGCGAATCAACCATTTATGCGGAACATCTTGTCGACCTTGGGCGGCGGTCCGCCTTGGAGCGGGTTGCCCATTTCTTGTTGGAGTTGTTGACGCGACTGCAGTCAGTCGGTCTCGCTGACGATCAATCGTTCAAGATTCCGCTGACGCAAGAGCTGCTCGCGGATGCGCTCGGGCTGAGCATACCCCATGTCAATCGAGTCCTGCGGCGTCTGCGCGAGGACAATCTGGTTGTCGTCGAAGACCAGCGGGTCACGGTAAAGGATATCGAATCGCTCTCCGAACTGGCGGATTTCGATCCTGGTTACCTCTCGCATTTCCCCGGCGGTGAGTTGCTGGCCGGCTGACAGGCGTCGTGGCAGAACGATCGTGGTTGAACTTTTTGCCACGCCTGCTGTTCGAGCGGCCCGCGACGCTAATTCGCGAGATTCGCTACCTGGTCGGCCCGGACCGCCCCCGAAACGGTAAGGCTATTCCACCGGGCGAGCGAGATTTGCGTGGGGTATTGTCGCATTCATGAAATAGGCAATCGGCGGCGATGCGCTAAACTCGGCTCGCCGTAGCGGCCACGGGGACAGTGAGGATGGCCACCACTATCTTTGCCAACGCTGCAGTGCTTGACGGGACGAACCCGGAGCGGCGCGAGGATTGGCATGTGCTGGTCGAGGACGATCGCATCAAGGAAGTCTCGGATCGGCCGATCGCCAGCGCGGGGGCGCAGACGATCGATCTCGCCGGCCGCACGCTGATGCCGGGTCTGATCGACGCGCATGTCCATGTGATTGCCGTCGACGCCGCTCTGGCGCGGCTGGCGGAACAGCCGCTGACCTTGACCAGCCTGCAAGCCGGCCGGGTGATGGAGGGAATGCTGGCGCGCGGCTTTACCACGGTGCGCGACGCGGGCGGCGCGGATGGCGGGCTGGCCGAGGCGGTGGCGCAGGGGCTGGTTCGCGGCCCGCGGCTCTTTCCGTCGGGTCAGGCGCTGAGCCAGACCGGTGGTCACGGCGATCTGCGGCCGCGCACCCGATCGGTGGTCAGCTGCGCATGTTGCGAGTACGGCGCCGGTCTTGCGCGGATCGCCGACGGTGTCGATGAATGCCGCCGCGCCGCGCGCGACGAGCTGCGCAAGGGCGCGACGCAGATCAAGATCATGGCGTCCGGCGGGGTCGCTTCGCCCTACGATCCGATCTGGAACCTGCAGTACAGCGATGACGAGATGCACGCCATCGTCGAGGAGGCGCGCGCGTGGCACACTTATGTACTGGCGCACGCCTATACGCCTGAAGCGATTCGCCGCTCGATCGCCAACGGCGTGCGCTCGATCGAGCATGCCAACCTGATCGACGCACCGACCGCAGCCACGATTGCGCAGGCTGATGCGTTCGTCGTGCCGACGCTGGTCACCTACGACGCGCTCTATCGGTTCGGCCGCGATCTCGGGATCGCCGAGGTCAGCATCGCGAAACTCGGCGACGTGCGCGAGGCGGGGCTGCGCTCGCTGGAAATTCTCCAGCGGGCCGGCGTTAAGATCGGCTATGGCACCGATCTCCTGGGCGCCATGCACAAATACCAGTCGCGCGAATTCGTGATCCGCGCCGAGGCGATGGCGCCGTTCGACGTGATCCGCTCGGCGACGATCGTCAATGCCGAACTGTTGAACCGCTCGGGCGAGCTGGGGATTGTGGCGCCTGGCGCGTGCGCCGATTTGATTGTCGTCGACGGCGATCCGCTTCGCGACATCTCGGTGCTCGATGGCCAGGGCGAACACTTGACGGTCATCATGAAGGACGGCGTGCTGCACAAATGCCGGCAGTAAGATCGGAGCATGAACTTTAGGCGTGGCGCGCGCGTCGAGCGGCACCTCGCAGCGATCCTTGCCGCCGATGTTGCCGGCTACGCCCGGCTGATGAGCGAGGACGAGGAGGGGACGCTGGCCGGGTTGCGCATTTGGCGCCACCAGGTTGCCGACCCGCGCATCCGCGAGCGCCATGGCCGCATCATCAAGTCAACCGGTGACGGATTTCTTGTCGAGTTCGCCAGTGTCGTCGACGCAGTGCGCTGCGCGGTTGAGATGCAGCGCGAGATGGTCGCGCGCAACGGCGCTGCGCCACCCGAGCGCCGACTCGAATTCCGCATCGGCATCAATCTGGGCGACATCGTCGCCGAGGATCACGATATTTTCGGCGACGGCGTCAATGTCGCGGCGCGGCTCGAGGCGCTGGCCGAGCCGGCCGGCCTGTGCATCTCGCGCGTCGTGCGTGACCAGATTCGCGACAAGCTCCCCTATACATTCGAAGACCGCGGCGAGCAGCAGGTCAAGAATATCGCCCGGCCGGTGCGCGTCTACGCGATGAGCCCCGCGGCGATCGCCACGACCGAGCTTTCTGCCGCCTCACCGCGCCGGCGCATCAGGGTGGTTTCGCTGACGGGCGTACTCATCGCGCTGAGCCTCACGGTTTTCGCGAGCCTCGGCGGCTGGCTGTGGTGGCGCGGCAGCCTCGCCGGCGAAACAACACCGCCCGCTACAGTTTCCCCGCGTGTGACGCCCGCAACCTCGACCGTACCGCGCCTGTCGATCATCGTGCTGCCGTTCGAGAACTTGTCGCACGATCCCGACCAGGACTATTTCGCCGACGCGATCACCGAAGATTTGACGACCGACCTGTCACGGATTGCCGGCAGTTTCGTGATCGCGCGCAACACCGCGTTCACCTACAAGGGCATTGCCGTCGACGTGAAGCAGCTCGGCCGCGATCTCGGTGTTCGTTATGCGCTTGAGGGCAGCGTCCGCCGGCTCGGCGATCAGGTCCAGGTCAATGTCGAGCTGATCGACGCGAATACCGGCGCGCAAGTTTGGGCAGACCGCTTCGACACCGACCGGCGCAATCTCGCCGAGGCGCAAAACGAGATCACCGGCCGGCTCGCCCGCACGCTCAACCTCGAACTGGTGCAGGCGGTCGGGCGGCAGATCGAGAACGAGGCCAATCCCGACGCGCAAGACCTCATCATGCGCGGCTGGGCGCAGTATCAGCGCACCCAGGCGGCGACCAGCCGTGGGAGCGCACGCAAAGATTTCGAGCAGGCGCTGCAGATAGACCCGAATTCCTACGAGGCGACGCTCGGTGTCGCCGCCTCGCTGGTCGTCGACCTGGCGAACGGCACGAGCGAGCATCCCGAAAGCGATGAGGCCGAGGCGGAAAAACTGCTTTCGGAACTGCTGGGCCGCAACCCCAACCGCTCGCAACTGCACGATACGATGGCGTTGTTGCGACGCTACCAGAACCGCCTGCCCGAGTCGCGGATCGAGTGGCAACGGGCGATCGAGCTCGATCCGAACGATGCGATCGCCTATGGCCAACTCGGGGTGACGCTGATCTATCTGGGCGATCCGGCGGCGGCGATCCCGCTCGAGGAAAAACGCATCCACCTCAACCCGGACGACCCTAACATCGCGCTGGCCTATTGGTCGCTCGGCCTCGCCCATTTGCTGCAAGGCCATCTGCCGGAGGCGATCGACTGGCTGAGCAAGGCGCGCGCCGCGAACCCTCACATCTATTACATCGACCTCGATCTGGCAGCGGCGCTGGCGCTCAAGGGCGATACCGCCGGCGCGCGCGATGCGCTGGCGGCGTCGTTGAAGCTGAAGCCAGAGGTCAACTCGATGATCCGGCAACGGGCGCGCTGGGCCTATACCAACAACCCCGCCTATCGCGCGCTCGCCGAGAAAACCGTCGATGTCGGGCTGCGCCTCGCCGGCATGCCGGAGAATTGAGGCGTCAATCCGCCGCGTTCTTGCCCCCGTAGCGGCGGACGCGCAAATCGGCCTGTTCCTTGTGGCCCCAGAAGCGTTCGATCGCGCAGAGGCGGCTGCAATATTCGCCGATCATCGCCGAGGCTTCGGGGGTTTTGACCTCCTGGTAGGTGCAGGTCTTGAGGAACTTGCCGACCCAGAGGCCGCCGGTGTAGCGCGCCGCGCCCTTGGTCGGCAGCGTGTGGTTGGTGCCGATCACCTTGTCGCCGTATGACACATTGGTGCGCTCGCCGAGGAAAAGGGCGCCGTAATTCTTGAGGCGGTCGAGATAGCGCCGTGGGTCGCGGGTCAGCACCTCGACATGCTCGGCGGCGATGCGGTCAGCCTCGGCGACCGTCTCGTCCTCATTTGCGCAGTGGATGATCTCGCCATAGTCGCGCCACGCAACCCCCGCCACATCGGCGGTTTGCAGCACGCCGAGTTGCCGCTCGACTTCCTTGACAGTGTCATGCGCGAGCTTTTCCGATGTGGTCAGCAGGATTGCCGGTGACGTCGGCCCATGCTCGGCTTGGCCCAAGAGGTCGGTCGCGCACATCTCGGCGTCGGCGCTGTCGTCGGCAATGACGAGGATTTCAGTCGGCCCGGCAAAGAGGTCGATGCCGACCTTGCCGTAAAGCTGGCGCTTCGCCTCGGCGACATAGGCGTTGCCGGGACCGACCAGCATGTCGACCGGCTGGAAAGTCTCCGTGCCGACCCCCATCGCCGCGACCGCCTGGACGCCGCCGAGCACGCAGATATCGTCGGCGCCGCCGAGATGCATCGCCGCGATGGTCTCGGGATGCGGTCCGCCTTGGTTGGGCGGGGTGCAGGCGGTGATGTGACCGACCCCGGCAACCTTGGCGGTGACGATCGACATATGCGCCGAGGCGACCATCGGGTAGCGCCCGCCCGGCACATAGCAGCCGACATGCCCGACCGGGATGTGGCGATGGCCGAGCACCACGCCGGGCAGCGTCTCGACCTCGACGTCCTTCAGCGCGGCGCGCTGGATCTCCGCGAAGTTGCGGATCTGCGCCTGGGCAAACTTGATGTCGTCGATGGTCTGCGGCGACACTTGCGCCAGAAGATCTTCGACCTGCGCCTTGGTCAGCCTGAAGCTCGCCGGCGACCATTTGTCGAAGCGTTCGCTCAGCTCGCGCACCGCCACGTCGCCGCGGGCGCGGACATCGGTGATGATGCCCTCGACCGTGGCGCGGGTCTTGGCGTCGGCCTCGTCCTGGGTCCCGGCAAGCGCGGCGGTCTTGATGTGGCGCGGCATGCGATCCTCCGATCCTCGGTGCCTTTTGGGCGATGCGTCTCTTTTATCAGGAGGGTGACCTCCTGTTATCCTCCTGTTATCGGCGCCGATAACAGGAGGCGGGTTGCGTCCTGTTCCTAAAGATGTCCGCGATCGGAGACCGCCCCCTTTTTGCGTTGTCGCTCGATTCTAAAGCGCGATTTTGGCGATTTTGCGGATCAGCTCGCGGCGAGGGAGATTTCCATCGGCTTTCCTTCGGGAAAGCTGAGGATGGTCGGCGTAAGCGCTGCCCAGGGGTGGGCGACAACGATCGATGCCGGATCGCGGTCCGCGGCGAGATCGGCAGCCAGACTATCGAGGCGATCAAGCCGGTCGGGCGGAATGTCCGTGTCGGGACGAAAGTCGCGCCCTGGGCCCCAGAAGTCCCAGGGCATCATTTCGTTCGATGTCAGTGGCGGTGCAGAACTCGACAAAGAAGCGCACCGGGCCGAACGGTTCGACCTCGTGCGGCTCCTCGGGCGCGACGGCGCCTGGCAGCGCCGATGAAAAAAAATGCGTGGCGTGATCCACGTCACATTGTCTTCGGCAATGTGCGCGCACGTTCGGATGCGTAGAGATTGCTGCGATGGAGAGAGTCATGAGGCGGGTCAAACGGCGCGAATACGATTATCGGCTGCCGATGGTCCTCGCCAAAGCGGCTCGCGAGGACAGTCGCGAGCTTTTCGATATCGCGATCCTGTCGCTCGGTGGGCTCGCGCTGACCCTCTTTCTGATCGCGCAGTATGCCGGCAGCGGCGTGCTGCGACAGATGTTTGCGCTGTAGCCTCGCGACCAAGGCTAGTTCAGCTTCGCTTTCAATTGCTGCAAGACGACGGCGGCTTCGTGACGTGCGGAACTGTCTGGCGCGAGGGCGATGAACTCCTCGATCGAGCGCACCGCGGCCTTCATGTTTCCCAGCTGGGCGTGAATTACGCCGGCCTCGCGCGACAGCTCGGCGAGATCGGGCGCGAGCATGCGCATCGTCTCGATGACGCGCACCGCCTCTTCGAGGCGCTGCGCCTGCAAGAGACGCGATTTGAGGTTGTTCTGTAGACGCAGCAGCACCTCGCGGTCGGGCACCGGTGCGTAGTGCTCGGGCGTCAGCTCGACCCCCTGGCCGGCAATCGCCTTCAACAGCTCGCGCAGCGCCGACGCGTCAAGCACGCGGCCGCCGTGGAACGGGTCGAGGATCAGCCGGCCGCCGCCATCCGCCAGCCGGATCAGGAAATGGCCGGGAAAGCCGAGCCCGACCGCATCCCAACCCTGCGCCCGGGCGATGTCGAGATAGAGGATGCCGAGCGCCACCGGCAGCCCGCGGCGGCGGTCGATGACCCTCATCAGATTGGCGTTCTGCAAATCGTCATATGTCAGCTCGTCGCCGCTATAGCCGTGCTTCAGGATCATGATCTCATTGAGCGCGTTGGCCCGCGCCTCGAGCGTCGCGGCGCTGCCGGCGCGGCGGCCGACATCCTGAGCCAATGTCCGCAAATGGCGGGTGTAGCGGGCGAGAC
>Ga0335074_10003052_pt1 | contig 22815 bp, 18 predicted proteins | sample Lox_Sample_23_FD_206715 | JGI IMG/M metagenome (GOLD analysis project Ga0335074, IMG submission 206715) | Soil microbial communities from Loxahatchee National Wildlife Refuge, Florida, United States - Lox_Sample_2.3 | ecosystem: Environmental > Terrestrial > Soil > Wetlands | place: USA...
TTCGAGAACTCGTCGCGATTTTCTGGGGCGGACGATGGCTGCTGCTCGCCGGCGCATTGCTCTTCACGCTCGGCGCTCTGGTCGCCTCCCTGGTCATGACCAAGCACTACGAGAGCACGATCATCGTCTCGCCCGTGGACGAAACGGAGGGCAGCGAGGGCGGCATGAACTCGCTCCTCAATCAGGCGAGCGGCCTCGCCTCGCTCGCGGGTATCACACTCGGCACTGATGAAAAGAAGGGGCGGGCGATCGCCGAGCTGCAATCCGAGGAGCTCACGCAAGACTACATCCGCTCGAACGATCTGCTTCCCATTCTCTATGCCAAGCGCTGGGATGCCGCCCGCCATCGCTGGAAGGTCACTGACCCGTCGCAGATCCCGACGCTATGGAAGGCTAACCGGTATTTCAAGGGATCGATTCGCACGATCGAAGAAGACAAGAAGACGGGTATGTTGAAGATGACGATTCGCTGGACGAACGCGCAACAGGCGGCCGCATGGGCGAACGGCCTCGTCCGGATGGCCAACGACTTCGCGCGTGACAAGTCGATTCGCGAAGCGCAACGCAGCATCGCATACCTCAATGAGCAGCTGCCGGTCACGAACGAGGTGGAGGTCCGCAGGCGCATCTACGAGTTACTCGAATCGGAGATCAACAAAGTCATGATTGCGCGCGGACGGGAGGAATACGCACTACGCGTTGTCGATCCTGCATTCCCTCCAGAGCGGCCCTCCTCACCGCAACCGCTGTTGTGGTCGGTCCTCGGGCTCATTGCCGGCGTCGTGATCTCGGCCATCATCGTCGTCACGCGTCACTCATTGCGTGGAGGCGGCGCGCAGCACCATGGGCAGCCGGAGGAGCGGCGGGTCGCCTACTGAGGCGAGACGACGCGACGTGAGCAAGACCGCGTTAATCACCGGGATCACCGGGCAGGACGGCGCATATCTCGCAGAGTTCCTCCTCGGTAGGAACTACGTCGTTCACGGCCTGCGCCGCAAGACTTCGCTATTCAACACCGCGCGCATCGACCATCTGTATCGGGACCCGCACGATCCGAGCGCCCGGCTCTTCCTGCACTACGGCGACATGACCGATACCAGCAGTCTGCTACACATCATCGAGCAGACGAAGCCTGACGAGATCTATAACCTCGCGGCCCAGAGCCATGTGGCCGTCTCGTTCGAGCAGCCCGAATACACCGCGAACTCCGACGCGCTCGGCGCACTGCGGATTCTCGAGGCAGTCCGAATTCTTGGGATGGAGAGCAAGACGCGCTTCTATCAGGCATCGACTTCGGAGCTCTATGGCCTCGTGCGTGAGACCCCGCAGCGCGAGGCAACGCCCTTCTATCCGCGTTCTCCGTATGCGGCCGCGAAGCTCTACGCGTACTGGATCACCGTGAACTATCGCGAGGCCTACGGGATGTATGCCTGCAATGGCATCCTTTTCAATCACGAATCGCCGATCCGCGGTGAGAACTTCGTGACACGCAAGATCACCCGAGCACTGGCTCGCATCAAACTGGGGCTGCAGGAGCGTCTGTACCTGGGTAATCTCAATGCCCGCAGGGATTGGGGCCACGCGCGGGATTACGTCGAGGCGCAATGGCTCATGCTCCAGCAGGAGCGGCCCGAAGACTTCGTCATTGCGACCGGCGAGCAGCACAGCGTGCGCGAGTTCGTGAACCTTGCCGCCGAGGAGCTCGGAATCAGGCTTCACTGGAGCGGCGAGGGCCTGGAGGAACGGGCGTGCAATGCGGCGGGGTCGTGCATCGTCGCTGTGGATCCGCGCTACTTCCGCCCCACCGAGGTCGAATCCCTGATCGGAGATGCCAGCAAAGCACGGCTAAAGCTCGGCTGGATGCCGCGAATCACCTTTGCGCAGCTCGTCCGGGAGATGGCGCGGGAGGATCTGAACGCTGCGGAAGGCGAGAGCCTGCTGAGGAACGGGGTCCGATCGACCACCCGGTCCCAGTAGAGGCACCGATGGGCGGCCTTACACGGAATTTTCTCGCAACCTTCCTGGCGAAGGCCTGGTCCTCGCTACTTTCCGTCGCCCTCGTGCCGCTCTACATCAAGTTTCTAGGGGTCGAGGCCTACGGCGTGGTCGGCGCATTCGTGACCATCCAGGCGCTGATCTCGTTGCTCGATCTCGGCTTCGGTCCTGCGCTAACGCGGGAACTTGCGCGGCTCTCGCCCGAGGGTCATGACCGGCGGCAGATGCGCGACCTGGTGCGTAGTCTCGAGATCATCTACTGGTTGGTCGCTGCTTTGATCGTCGTTGCGGTGGGGGGGGCGGCGCCAGTCATCGCCCAGCATTGGTTGCGACCGCACCACATCTCTCCGGGCGAGATCGCTCGGGCCCTCGAATTCGCGGGATTGGCTCTCGCAGTGCAATGGCCGGGGAATCTCTATGGCGCCGGATTGATGGGGCTGCAAAGGCAGTCGATGCTCGGTCTGGTGACTGCCCTCGGAGGTACCATCCGGGCCGCGCTGACAGTGGGTGCGTTGTGGCAGCTCAAGCCGACACTCCCGGTGTTCTTCCTCGCACAGGCGTGCGGCAACGGGGTTCAAACCCTCGCTACCGCCGCCATCTTGTGGAGTGCGCTGCCTCGGGGCGCGAGCCGCTCTATGTTCAGTCCGACACTCGTGCGGGCGGTGTGGCGCTTTGCAACGGGCATGGTCGGAATTTCGTTCACGGCAATCGCCCTGACGCAGCTCGACAAGGCGATTCTGAGCAAAACCTTGCCGCTGCAGAGCTTCGGATACTACGTCGTCGCGAGCACACTCGCTGGGGGCTTGTACGTGCTGATCAGCCCGGTGTTCGCCGTGTTGTTTCCGAAGTTCTCCCAGCTCGTGGCGCAGGGCGACAGGCGTGCGATCGAGGCTCTCTACGGGGTCGGGAGTCAGTTCATGTCGGTCGTGATACTGCCGGTGACCGCCGTCGTGATGATGTTCTCCCAGGAGATCCTCGAGCTTTGGACTCACAATCAGGAAGTCGCGGAGAACAGTCACGTATTGCTCTCGCTGCTGATCCTCGGGAACGCCATGAACGGCTTGATGAATATCCCCTATGCGGTGCAGCTCGCCAATGGCTGGACAGGGCTGGCTTTCTACTCAAACATCATCGCGATCCTCTCGTGTGCTCCTCTCATCGCATTCCTTTCCCTGCACATCGGGGCGCTTGGCGGGGCGCTGGTCTGGGTTCTCCTAACGTTCGGATATATCGTCGCCAGCTTGCCGGTCATGCATGCCCGGCTTCTCCACGGTCGGCTGCGCCGCTGGTACATCGTCGACGTGGGTTTCCCCGCGCTTGCCTCATTCGCCGTCGCGGTTGCTGCACGGATGCTCCTGCCAGAGCCGCTCGGGGACCTGCGCGGTGCGTTCACGCTGGTTCTCGTTACGCTAGGCGCATTCGCTGCGGCGCTTCTCGTCGCGCCCGACTTGCGAGCGCTCGTGGCAAGACGAGTCCACCCGCCGGCCACGGTCGGCTCCAGTTCGGTCTAGGCGTGCCGAGCTTGGAGCGCTGAGTATCGTTCGATGGTGATGGATGTCCTCCAGAGTAGATCGCAAATCGATCGCGCACGCACCGAGCTCAAGCGCAGGGGGGTCTCCATGCTGGACTCGCGTGTTAAGCGCGCGATGCGCAAGCTTTGGCGCCTAAATGGAGCGATCGGGGACGAGATCAAGAGCTGGGACGTTCTCAAAACGGTGGAGTTCATCGAGCAGCGGGTGCCGAGGAACGGCGCCATTCTCGATATCGGAGCCTATGCGTCCGAGATCCTTCCTGCGCTACACAAGCTTGATTTCACTCACCTAGCCGGTGTGGACCTCAACCCGCAACTGCGAGCCGGCCCTCACGCGAATGTTATTCGCTACGAGGTCGCCGATTTCATGGCGACGCCGTTCGCCGATAGCTCGTTTGCAGCTATCACGGCCATCTCGGTGATCGAGCACGGCTTTCAAGGCCAGCGCCTCTTGAGTGAGATCGCGCGTCTGCTTCACCCGGGAGGATTCTTCATCGCGTCCTTCGATTACTGGCCCCAAAAGGTGGATACCGGGGATCAGAGGTTCTTTGGTCTCGACTGGTTGATCTTTTCGGAGTCCGAGGTACGCAGTCTCATCCAGGAGGCGCGCGGGTACGGGCTGGCACCGGTAGGCGCACTCAGGTTCGATACCTCTGAAAGACCGGTGCACTGCGCAGGGCTGCATTATACGTTCGGCTGGCTCGCTCTCGAGAAGAGCGCGTGACGGAACGTATACCAGAGAGCACATGAGGGTTCTGCTCATCACCGGGTCCTTCCCCCCGATGAGATGTGGGGTTGGCGACTACACTTCATGCCTTGCACAATCCCTTGCAATGCACTCCGAGGTGGAAGTGGCCGTGCTGACCAGCCGCGCCGCGGCGAGCCAGAGCGTAGTCGGGAAGGTGCGCATATTCCCCAAGGTGGAGATCTGGGGCCGACGCGATCTGGGATCCATCAGGGGGGTGCTGAAAGAGTGGCAACCCGATATTGTGCACATTCAATTTCCGACACAGGGTTACGGCGGCGGCGCACTGGCGTGGTTCCTGCCCCAGTTGTGCGCCGTCTCGGGGTTCAGGGTCGTGCAGACGTGGCACGAGCATTTTCGTCGGATCGGTTTGCGCTCGATCGCCTGGGCGCTCGGTCAGGCTCTGGTATCGGGTGGCGTCGTGGCGGTCCACCCGCGGTACGAGGCGAGCATTCCCCCGCTGCTGCGGGGCGCACTGCACAACAAGGTGCATCGTTTCATTCCAAATGCCGCCGCGATTCCGGCAGTTAGTCTCTCGCCCGAGGAGCGCGAGGCCCTGCGTCGCAAATACGGCCGTCCGGAAGCATTGCTGATCGTATACTTTGGCTTCATCTATCCCGCGAAGGGGGTCGAATTGCTGTTCGACATCGCATCTGCGGAGCGGCACCATCTCGTGATCATCGGTCAGAACAGTGGTCCGGAAGAGTACTATCGAGCCGTTATCGAGCGCGCACACTCGCCACCGTGGGTGGGTCGAGCGACCGTTACGGGTTTTCTGCGGGAGGAAGCCGAAGTGGCCCGTGTGCTCGCGGCAGCAGACGCCGTGGTGCTGCCCTTCGCTGCGGGCGGAGGCGAGTGGAACACCTCCTTGCATGCTGCCCAGCGTCAGGGCACGTTCGTCGTGACCACTTCGGCTGAAAGGAACGGCTACGTCGCAGAGCTCAACACCTATTTCGCGTGCGCAGGCGATGTCCCCGGGATGCGCTCGGCGTTAGCGAAGTACGTCTGCAGACGGCGCCCGCCCGGTGGGGACGGTATGAGCACCGAATGGGATGTCATCTCCGCGGCGCATCTGGATTTATACCGCAGTCTGCTCACGGCGTGACGGATGGCAGGCCCGGCACCGACTCTGTCGATCTGCATTGCGACGTTCAATCGCGCGAAATACATCGGACAGACGCTTGAATGTCTGCTCGCTCAGCTTCTGCCGGCGGTCGAGATCGTTATCCTCGACAGCAGCACCAGCGACGAAACCGAACGCGTCGTGCGCGTCTTTGGTGAGGGAGTTTCGCAGCTGCGGTACTTTCGCCAGGCAGAGAACCACGGCGTCGATCACGACTTCGATCGCGCGGTGCAGCTCGCGACTGGCGAATTCTGCTGGCTAATGTCGGACGACGATATCCTCCGAGACGGTGCGGTGCGCCGCGTTCTCGCTTCGTTGCGTCCGGAGCGGACCTTGATCATCGTCAATGCAGAGGTAGCGGACCATGATCTCTCGCGCACCCTCGAGCCGCGTCGCCTGCAGGTGCAAGCGGACCGGACTTACGGAACATCCGACTTGGACCGGCTGCTGCGCGACACGGGACAGTACATCACTTTCATCGGGTGCATCATCATCCGGCGCAGCGTTTGGCTCGTGCGCGACCGGCGATCCTATTACGGCTCATTATTCATTCATGTCGGCGTGATCTTCCAGAGCCCACTGCCAGGCGAGACTTTGCTCTTGGCCGAGCCGCTGGTCCGCATCCGGTACGGCAACGCGACGTGGCGCGCCAGGGAGTTCGAGATCTGGATGTTCAAGTGGCCCGGGCTGATCTGGTCCATGAGCGCAATCTCGGCGTCTGCCAAAGCACAGGTGTGCCCCCCGGAACCCTGGCGGGAGCTCAAGAAGCTATTAGCGCTTCGCGCCAAGGGAGCCTATTCATTGCGCGAGTATCGCCGCTGGATCGAGCCGCGTGGCGCTTCCTTCGAAGTACGGCTGCGTGCGAGGGCGGTCGCTTTGATTCCGGGTCCGCTCGCGAATGCGATCGCGTTGCTCTACTACTGGACTGCGGGCCGCAGGTCGCGGCTGTCGCTCTACGATGCGAGAAACAGCCGCTATTATTTCAGGAACTGGCTGCGGGCGCCGTGACGCTCCTCGTCACGACGGTGTGCGACATGCTCCGCGCGAGCCTCGCTCCGCGCTCCGACAGGAATAGGTTCGCGATATGCCAGCGGCGATGATCACCGGCATCACGGGACAGGATGGCTCTTACCTCGCGGAGCTGCTGCTCGCGCATGGCTATAGTGTCATCGGAGTCGTGCGGCAGCGCCCGGACGCTCGCCATGGAAGGCTTGCGCACTTGCTTTCCAAGGTCGAGCTCGTAGTCGCCGACTTGCTCGATGGCGCTGAGTTGCGAGCGCTGGTGGAGCGACATCGGCCTGTGGAGATCTACAATCTCGCCGGGCGCGCCTCCAGCAAGCAGCTGTTCGACGACCCTGTATCGACTGCGGAGTACAATGCGGTGGCGGTCGTGCGCCTGCTGGAAGCGGTCCGGCAGGTGGATTCACGGATACGATTCTGCCAGGCCTCGAGCAGTGAGATATTTGGACTCTGCAGGGAGTCCCCTCAGACAGAGGATACCCCGTTTCATCCGCGCAACCCCTACGGGGTCGCCAAGCTTTGCGGTCATTGGTACACCGTAAATTACCGCGAGGCGCACGGAATCTTCGCGTCCTCGGCCATTCTGTACAACCATGAAAGTCCGCGCCGCGGGCCGGAGTTCGTCACACGGCGAATCTCGCAAGCGGTGGCGCGCATAAAGCGGGGCTTGCAGCATGATTTGCGACTCGGCGATCTGGAGGCAAGGCGCGATTGGGGCTACGCTGCAGACTACGTGCGTGCCATGTGGCAGATGCTGCAAGCGCCCGTGCCCGATGATTTCATCATCGCGACCGGACAGGCCCACAGCGTACGGGAGTTTTGCGAGCTTGCCTTCCGCTGCGTCGCTCTTAATTACGAAGACTACGTGGTGGTGGACAGCACGAACCGAAGACCGGCGGATGCCGTACAGCTCGTTGGCGATTCGCACAAGGCACGGCGAGTGCTGGGATGGACACCCACGATCACGTTCGAGGAGTTGGTGACAATGATGGTTGAGGCAGACTGCAAGGCGCTCGGTAGCGACGGGGAAATAGCTCCGTGAGCTTCAAGGCTGTCGAGAGATGCCGCATCTGCGGCAATACGCAGCTCATTCCCGTGCTCGACGTCGGAGTGCAAGCGCTCACAGGGATCTTCCCCAAGACGCGAGAGCAGCGTGTGACGACCGGGCCGTTGCGGCTCGTGAAGTGTGCCGGGAGCGGCGAGGTGTGCGGACTATTGCAGCTTGCGCACAGCTACGAAGCGGACGAACTGTACGGCGAGAACTACGGGTATCGCTCCGGGCTCAACCCCAGCATGGTTGCGCACCTCGAGCACAACGTGCGTGAGGTCTTGGCCCGCGCCCGGCTGCGTCCGGAGCTGCTGATCATCGATATCGGCAGCAACGACGGGACCACTCTGCGAGCCTACCCCCCCGATGCCGGCACGCTCGTGGGGGTCGACCCTACCGGCCGTAAGTTCCAGGGATTCTACCCGCCTCACATCCACCTGCTTCCGGAGTTCTTCTCCGCAGCCCGAATAAACCGCGCCTTCGGCGGACGCAAAGCCGCGGTTATCACGGCGTTCTCTATGTTCTACGATCTCGAAGAACCGCTCGCTTTCATGCGAGAGGTAGCCGAATTGCTCGATCAGGAAGGCATCTGGGTCTTCGAGCAGAGCTACATGCCGACCATGCTCGCGATGAACTCGTACGACACCGTGTGCCACGAGCATCTTGAGTACTACGGCCTGCGGCAAGTGAACTGGCTGGCCGAGCGCTCCGGGCTCAAGCTGATCGACGTTGAGTTCAATGACGTGAACGGCGGCAGCTTCTGCGTGTTCGGCGCAAAGAGCGAGTCGCGCCGGGAACCCTCGGCGCGCATCCAGACGGTGCTGCACCAGGAGCAGTCGCAGGGACTCGAGACCCTGCGTCCGTACCACGACTTCGCGCAGCGAGTGGCAGACAGCCGCACCTCGCTCACCGCCTTCTTTCAGAGTGTCAGGCGCGAGGGCCGGAGCGTCTGCGGCCTTGGCGCCTCGACCAAGGGTAACGTACTGCTTCAGTATTGCGGTCTCACCGCAACCGATATCGAGCAGATCGGAGAGGTGAATCCCGACAAGTTCGGCGCGTACACGCCCGGTACGCTCATCCCCATCGTGTCCGAGGCGGACGTGCTCGCCCGCGATCCGGACTACCTTCTGATACTTCCGTGGCACTTCCGCCGATTTTTTGAGAGTCAGCCGAGGTACTCCCGACATCGGCTCGTGTTTCCGCTGCCAGTTCTCGAGGTGAAATGAGCTCGCAGTCGAGCGCGGCATCCGGCGCGAATGCCCGTAGCGTCGCCTGCACGATCGTCGCGAAGAATTACTTTGGCTTCGCGAGGACCCTGGCCGAATCCTTTTGCCGCGCGAATGAGGGCAACGACTTCTACATCCTCGTCGCGGACCGTGACCATGAGCGTGAGCGGTTCGCCTGCCGGGGGGCACATGTATTGTTTCTCGAGGATCTCGGGATCGATGCATGGCGCAAGATCGCTTTCAAGTTCGATATCGTCGAGCTCAACACGAACGTAAAGGCGACGCTGCTGAAGTCGCTGCTCGCGCGCGGCTATCCGCGAGCATATTATTTCGACCCTGACGTGTACCTCTATGGCTCCATCGGAGTTCTTGACCGGGCTCTGGATCCCGCAAGTATCCTGCTAACTCCTCACTCGCTTTCCCCGTTGCCGACGGACGGACGGCGAGTGGTCGATCGCGACCTGCTGAAGTGCGGCGTCTACAACCTGGGCTTCATTGGTGTCCGCAATACGTCGCAGGCCAGGGCATTCCTCGACTGGTGGGAGGCACGCTGCCTCGCAGAGGGCTTCAACGAGCCCGGGCTCGGGCTGTTCGTCGACCAGCATTGGATCGATTTGGTGCCGGGTTACTTCAACGAGGCTGTGATCTTGCGGCATCCAGGCTGCAATGTCGCGTACTGGAATCTCCACGAGCGGCTGGTGCGCGAGGATGCCGGCGAGTACGTCGTCGAGGCGGGCGGTGGCCTGCACGAACTCGTATTCTTTCATTTCAGCGGCATCGATCCGCAAGACATCGAGCGAGTCTCGAAGCACCAGAATCGCGTCACGCTCGGGAGCCGTCCGGACCTGCGGAAGCTCTACGCGCAGTACGTGATGCGGCTCCTCCAGAATGACCACGAGCAGTTTGCGCAGGAACCCTATGGATTCGGCGCATTTGCGAACGGGCGGAGAATTCCGGCGGTGCTGCGGCGCTTCTATGCTGCCCTTCCAGCGCTGGGGGTCGACTCCGACCCGTTCGATATCGGATCCGCCACTTATCGATTTGCCAAGCGCCACCGGCTGCTGGGCAAGCCTGGCAGGCGTGAAGGGGCGCTACCGAACTCGCTTACGGTGGACGAGGAGAATAGTGGGGTACTATACGCTGCGGGTTGCGGGCTGCGGCTCGCGCTCGCGATTCTCGGGCCGACACGCTTCGCGATGCTGAGCAAATTCATGCGCTACTACGGCATCCCGAACAACCAAGCCAGAATCGTATTTCGGGGCGAGCCATGAGACTCGCGATTGCCCGGTGGAGCGGTGCGACCGTCGTCCTGTTTCTCCTCGTCGCTTTCCTGCTCATCTTCCCCAAGGGTGGGCTGAAGGTGGCCGATATCCCGGTGACCTTCGGGTACGTTCTGCTTGGCGTGGTTGCCTGGGCAGCGTGGGTACACAACCTCGCAGCGGGACGCGCGCATCGACTCACGGGCCGCAGAGCGCTCGTTATTTTTTGTCTCGTACCCTTCCAGTTAGTCGTGCTGGCCTCCGTAGCCGCGAACGGGGTCGAGAGCGTCGGCTTTCTCATTTCGGTCATCGCGAGCCTGGCGTTCCTGCCCTTCGCACTGATAGGGCTCCTCGGTCCTCAGGTGGACCGGCTCAATCTCGAGACATTGTTCAAGCTGCTGCGCTTTGGAGTGCTCGTCGTCGCGCTCTATGGAATCTTTCTCTTTTTCTACAAGCTTCTGAGCGGACATTTTCTCGAGATTCCGTATCTCACGGTCAACGCCGACGACGTCGGGTCGCTCGAGGACACCAAGCACATCGATCGAGGTGGCATCTTCAAGCTGATCTCCACCTACAACAACGGCAATATTTACGGGGTGTGTATTCTCATGCTTCTGCCGCTCTACGAGCTCGTACAGAAAAGCCTCTCCAAGCGGCTCGTAGTGAAGCTGTCCCTCGTGATGACGCTCTCGCGAACCGTGTGGATCGGGCTGCTGCTCTACGAGATATTCTCCCGGGCCTTTCTACGGCGGCTTTCGGTGAGGACGGTGATCGGACTTCTGGCGGCGCTCCTCCTCGGTGCGGGCGGCGTGTCCCTGGCGTTGAGCTTGCTTGCGACCGATACCAGCTGGATTTTCGATCCCGATCTTGGCGGTCGCGCCGACCTCTTCTCCGCCCCGATCACGATGTTCCCGGAGGTGCGTTTCGACGGCATCACCGAGATTGTGTACCTATCGGTAGCCGCCGAGTTCGGCGTGATCGGACTGGGGGCCTTCCTTGTTGCGATGCTCCCCCCCGTGATCCTGCATCTCATGCGCAAGGTGCCCCTCGCGCGCTCGCGCTACAAGCGTACTCTCGCATTGAGTCTTTGGCTGTATCTCATGCTTGCACTCTCCGATGGGGCGCTTCTGTACATTCCTGTGATGGCCTTCTATTGGTTCATCGTCGCGCTTCTCTTGTCGACCAATTCCCCCAAGCGTAAAGAGATTCCGCCGGCATACCATCCTGCGAGCGCCGTCCCCGATGCCGAGCCGGGGAGCCCATCGCCGGCCCACGCGACCGAGCTCGGAGAAGACGCGCTTACCGCGCGCGCGACCTCCTCGTGAGGCGCTCTTGGCGCAGCAGGGTCACGACGCAGTGATTGTCACATCACAGTCGGTGCGAATTGCGGGGTCGGCCGGTGCGCTCGCGGGCAAGCCCGACGCGAGTTCGCACACCGCGCGCGCTACCTGGTCCGCAGAGATGGTGCGCATGCAAATATTCGAGGGGCAGGAGAAGTAGTTCACTCCGTCATAACAGGGGCGGCAGGGCAGGGCTGCGCCGCCCCATAGGACGCGCACCTGAGTCTCGTCCGGGACTTTGTCCCATGGCGAGGTGGGCCCGAAGAGGGCAACCGCTGCGGTGCGTACAAGCCTCGCCAGGTGCAATGCGAGCGAGTCGTGCGTCACCACGACGCGAGCGGACTGGAAGATCGCGGCGAGCTCAGGGAGTGAGGTCCGACCAATGAGATCCGTCACCGGTAAGCTGGAAAAGCCATCGGCGAGTGCCTTCTCGTCAGCCGCGCCTGTGAGCAAGACGCGATAGCCGCTTCGGATGAGGGTCCGCGCAAGTTCCACATAGGACTCCAGGGGCCAGCGCCGCAGCGCATCGTCGCGCAGAACATTACGCGCACCTCCCGGCGCGAGCACCACGATGGGTGCCTTGCCGTCGCGCTCGAGTGGCGGTGCAGGCAGCGGTCGAACGATGCGCGGGAGCTCGTAGCGGAGGGTGGCGGGGCCGTCAAGATCCGAAATCAAGCGCGCGTACTCGTCCCCGTGATACCGGCCAGGCAGGGGACCTGCACGGGTGCCGCGGGCGAAGGAGCGCCGAGCCCGTGTGCGTACGGGCGCGCTGAGCAAGCGGTAACGCGGGTCGCTATGGCCTGTCACGACGAGGTCAAAGGACTTCCCGGCCAGTGCGCGCCATAGACGCAACGTCTCCCGCAGTCGCGAGTCGAAGCGGCCTGCGAGCAGACGCTGTTCGTCAACGACAATGGTCGTGTCCACGCCCTCGATCCAATCGAGAATCGGCTGTGACGTCTTTCCCACGACCCAAGTGAGATGCGTGTCGGGATGGAGCACACGCAGCGCCGAGATCATGGTCAGCGACATGATCACATCGCCGATCGCGCCCACCTTGATGACGAGCACCCGCATGCGGTGTCGGGCCAGCGCTCAGAGCGACTGCTGTAGCATTCCGAGCCGATGCTCAAGCGCACTGCACAACGCGTGCCCGAGGGTGATGTGCATCTCCTGAATGCGTGCGGTCGTCTTCGACGGGACCACGAGGAGCGCATCGCAGAGCGGGGCCATGCCGCCCCCGTCAACGCCGCAGAGGCCGACCGTTCGAAGACCGAGCTTGCGAGCGCTCGTGAGCCCGGCGAGCACGTTGGGACTTCGCCCGGATGTGGAGATCCCCATCGCGACATCGCCCGGCCGACCGAGGGCCTCGACCTGGCGACCAAAGACTGCCTCGAACCCGAGATCGTTGCTGCACGCTGTGAGGGCAGACGTATCGGTCGTCAGAGCGATGGCCGCGATAGCGGGTCGATCGGTCTTGTAGCGCACGACGAGCTCCGCGGCGATGTGCTGTGCGTCGGCAGCGCTGCCTCCATTGCCGAAGATCAGGAGCTTGCCACCCCCACGAATGGATTGCTCGCAAACCTCCAGGACACGCGTAAACGCGGGCGCGAGAGCCTCGCGGGTGGCCTGTAGCACCACACGATGCTCCTCGAGCTCGCGCTGCCAGAAGGCCTCGATCGCTTGGTCTGCCGAAACTGCGGCCTGGAACATGGTGCGGTCATTCTACCCTCCCCGCGAGGCAAACGCCGCCGCCAGCCCGGCCTTAGCCCGCTGCTATCATGACGCAGTCGCCTCCCTCCGCTGGGCCACTCAATGTCCGAGCCTCCTTTTGTCAAACCGAGCCGACTCGGTGACGCACCTCGCCCTTGCAAGATCTGCCACGGCGCGACGGAGCGCTTCGACGTCGTTGATTTTGCCAAGACTTGCAGTGTTCCGGACGTGTACCCCCGGGGGCTACGCGGGATCCCCGTATACTACTGTCGCTGCCGAGCGTGCAGTTTCATCTTTACCGACCAGTTCGACGACCTTGCGCCTGAGCAGTGGGCCGAATGGGTCTACAACGACGAATACGACGCCGTGGACCCCGACTACCGTCACAATCGGCCTCGAGCGAACGCGCGCCTGATCGAGCGTTTCCTGCTCGGACGCAAGCATTCGACGGTCGGTCTAGATTTTGGCGGTGGAAGCGGGCTCACGGCGGAATTGCTTGCCCGGCGTGGGTGGCAGTTCGACTGCTACGATCCCTTTGGTAAGACGCGGCTGACACCTTCGAGGCTACAGAGGTACAACGTGGCGACGGCCTTCGAAGTGTTCGAGCATCTGACCGATCCAGTGACCGAGCTTGCATCGCTCCTGGAAAGGATGACGAATGGGGCACTCGTCATCCTGCTAGGAACCGGCCTGAGCGATGGGAATGTGAGCGTGGATACACGACTTTCCTGGTGGTACGCAGCACCTCGGAATGGGCACATCTCACTCTTCTCCAGGAAGAGCCTGGCGAGCCTCGCGAAGCGATTCGCGCTCCGTCATAGCTCCGCTTTGGGTGGTTTGCACCTCTTGACGAGGGGGGTCGCGGTCCAGCCACTGAGAATTCGTCTCTTTGCGGCGCTCTGCGCGACGCGCCTGGAATCCATACTCTCGAGGCTACGCTGAGCCGATGCGTGTTGCCCTGCTCCATTACTGGCTGGTGCATTGGCGCGGCGGTGAGAGGGTGCTTAAGGCCATCGCCGAGCTCTATCCACAGGCCGATATCTACACTCATGTTGCCGATCCAGATCTGATCCAACAGCAGTTGCCGGGGCACCACGTCACGACAACGTTCATCGCCCGCTTACCCTTTGCGCGCCGCGCCTATCCCCGCTACTTGCCTCTCATGCCCCTGGCGCTCGAGCAGCTCGACCTGCAGCGGTACGATCTGGTGATCAGCAGTGAGTCCGGGCCGGCGAAAGGCGTCATCGTCGCGCCGCACGCAGTCCATGTGTGCTACTGCCACTCGCCAATGCGCTACCTGTGGGATCAGTCATACGAATATCGACGCCAGGCTGGCGCGTTTACCCGCTTCGCAATGGCGCCTCTACTACACTACGTGCGCCAATGGGACCAGCTATCCGCACAGCGGGTCGGTCACTTCGTCGCCAACTCACGGTTCGTGGCCCAGCGGATTGCACAGTACTATCGCCGCTCGGCCCAGGTCATTTACCCTCCAGTCGCGACCCAGGCATTCGAAGCGACCCAGTCCAGCGAAGGCTTTTACCTGTCTGTCGGCCAGCTGGTGGCATACAAGCGGCCCGATCTGCTCGTCGAAGCCTTCAATGCGCTCGGGCGTCCGCTAGTGATGATTGGCGAGGGTCCGATGCTGCCGAAGCTGCGGGCCGTGGCGCGCCCAAATGTGCGCCTGCTGGGATCCCAGCCGTTCGACGTCATCCGCGACCACTACGCGCGCTGTCGAGCATTTGTCTTTGCGGGAGTCGAGGATTTCGGCATCGTCGCTGTCGAGGCGATGGCGTCGGGAAAACCGGTGATCGCCTTTGCCCGCGGAGGAGTCTCCGAAACCGTGGTCGACGCGGTGACTGGTGTTCTCTACTCGGAGCCCGGCTCGGAGGGGCTCCTGGCTGCCGTAAGGCGCTTCGAGACCCTGGAGGCCCAGCTAGACCGTATTCGAATTCTCAACAGGGCCGCACTTTTTTCGGAACGAGCGTTCAAGGACCACTTCGCCGCCTTCATTTCAGAAGTCCTGGGCGCCGCGGACGTGTCAGCTTCTGCAGGCAAGGGGTGACCCCGCCGAAGTGCTTTATGTATACTGCCAGGCTTATTCTACGGTCAAGCTCAAGAAGGTTCCGTGTGGCTTGAGACTCTGCAGAGTACTTCTCTGGTGAGGCAAGGCGTAGAGTTCAAAGTATCAGGGCTGTCGGTAGAGCTCGCTCGGCACTCGGCACGGCGATTGCATCTGTCCAGAGCAATGTGGAGAGCGGGATCACCAATTGCTCCGTGCACCAAGCATGATGCAGACGCGTACACTCGTGCACAAAGTGGCGCGATCCGCCTCGACTTGCTAAGCACATTGAGCCTGTCAACGCTGATAGGCTTCAGGCGTTGCTCGGTACTCACACCAGAGGCGAGTGCTAGGCACGGAAATAATTAGTTACAAGGCTGGCGTCGTTGTCGTTTCGCGACGCCTTGTCTGGATGTTGGAAAGGAGAGCGGCGTTGCCGCAACAGCTAGGCGAAGCGTCCGAGTCGCGTTTTACCCAGATTGAGCCACGACCCCCGACCATGCGCCCTCACCTGGTGAGTGCCGAGCAGTGGATTCAGGCCGAGCTGGAAGCTGACGGCAACACCACGCGGGAGCCCGCCTATCCACGCGGCGCTCGGGCGTTGCGGGTACTCGGGCAGAACGTCATTCTTCGCAGCGACCTCGCGGGCGCAACCCCTCAGGTCGTCCGCGGCTGGTCACTTCCCGCCACCCTCAAGCGCGCTTTCGACATCGCCGGAGCCATCGTCCTCGGAATCGTTTTCGCACCATTGATGTGCGTCATTGCCGTAATGCTGCGCAAAGAAGGCGGCTGCATCGTCTACCGTCACCGTCGTGTGGGTCGCGATGGCCAGCACTTCGATTGCCTCAAGTTTCGCAGCATGGTGCCCAATGCCGATCGCACGCTGCGTGAACTGCTGGAGAGTCGGCCGGAGCTGAAGGCCGAATGGGTGAGCGGACACAAGTTGCGCGACGATCCGCGCGTGACGGCGCTTGGCCGGTTCTTGCGACGAACCAGTCTCGATGAGCTCCCGCAGATCTGGAACGTTCTGCGGGGTGAGATGAGCCTCGTCGGCCCGCGACCCGTTGTGCGCGAGGAACTTATGCGCTATGGCCGGTGCCTCCCGGTTTACTTGTCCGCTAAGCCCGGCATCACGGGGCTATGGCAGGTGACGGGCCGCAACGATACGGATTACCGTCGGCGCGTCGCGCTCGATGTGTACTACGTTCGCAACCAGAACCTCCTCCTCGACCTTTTCATTCTGCTCAAGACCACCCGAGTCGTATTGGGCGGCGGCGGAGCCTACTGACGGCGCACTAGCGCCGGCTATGCGGCGTCGCAGCATTCCAGCAGTCATTCTCGGGTTTGCATCCGCGGCCAGCCGATTGCTTGCCACCGGGGTTGAGCAAGCCAGGGCCAGTCCGGCGTCGAGCATGTCGTCTGGTCTTGCTGTCAAGGACGCCGAGCCAAATCGGATGCTCGTCGACCCCAAGCGGCGCACGGGGGATGTGCTGGACTACGGCGCCGATCCGACGGGTCGTGCTGACTCGACCGCAGCCTTCCGGCAGGCTCTTGCGGGCAATCCCACGGTCGAAGTCCCCCCCGGCACCTACCGCCTGACCCCCAATTCACTCGTGATTCCACCGTGGGTGAGAATCGAGTTCGCGCGCACCGCTGTTGTGCAAACAACAAGTGGGGCTTCGGGGTACCTCTTTGACTGCCGCGGCCACAATCGAATCTGTGGCGGTCGGTTCGTCCACGACAGCGACGATGTAGTGGTCGTGAACGTCAAGGGAGCCGTCGCCGACGTTCTAGTCAGCGACCTGGAGTGCATCGGCTGCCGTATTCTGCAGTCCGCTCCGAACGCCGCTGCGTATGCTGACGCGAGGGATGAGAACAGTCCTGCGCAGCTTCGCGTGTGCAATTGCATCGCGACCGGAGCCAAGGTCAACACGCGCTCCGGAGCCATCTTTCTCGGCTATTGCCGAGACAGCGCAATCTGGGCGAATCGGATCTATTCGCACCTCAACGGGATTATCTGGTGGGGGGGAGATGCGGCCGTGGACGGTCGCTCGATCACGAGTGCCCGCAAATGCCGCAACCTGCAGATCTTCGGCAATCTGGTCTCCGACGTTCGGGCAGGGGGGATCTGGGGGTCGATGGGGACCGGAATATGCATTTCAGGCAACACGGTCGTCTCATGTGGCGACGTGTGCATCGACTTTGAAGGGTGCGTGAACTGCTCGGCGACAGGCAATTCCGTAGAGGACGGTGTGAACGGCTGCCTCACGACCTTCTACAGCAACGCCGGCATCGTGTTCAGCGCGAATTCCTGCGTCGTCACCCGCACAGCGTACCCCCTGTTCCGCATCTACAACTCGAGCCGCTCGCCGCAGGACAACATCGATATCAGCGTCACGGGCAACTCCTTCACGTGCGTCTCGGGCGAGGTCGGTGCCGTAAGCGAGGGGGGCCCATACCGCGTGCTCAACTTCTCGCAAAACATTCTGCGTAACGTGCGGATTGCCTGGCAAGGTGCCAACAACTTTCACCTCGTGCAAATCCGCGCAAACATGCTCACCTTCGATGCTGAGTCACCGTCCGCGTTGACCGCTATCGACTGCTCCGGAGGGTTCGCGTACTCGGACATTCGAGGAGCCGTGACGGTCAGCGGTAACCAGATCGTCGCTTACCGGGCAAAGGCGGGCAGCATCGGCATCAGCGTGGTGACGAGCGACTTCACCGCCAGCTCCCTCGTCTGCATTCGCGAGAACAGCATCCAGGGCTTTTGGACGGACATCGCCACGACGGAGAGCGGCGCGAACCCGCTGATTGCCGGCACGTACCTCGTCGCGGCAAACGTACTGGGAGCAGGCGCCTATGTGCGGCACGAGTCCGGTGTGAAGCGCTCCACCGTAAACTACGTCGGCAACTACTCGGGGAGCGGTGCGCCGCTGCCAAGCTGATCGGGCAAAGAGCGCAGCACCGATCGTCGAGTTGATCGTGAATACGCTCTCGTCACGCGCGTTTGCGACGTGAACAACCTTGCCAGTGGCAAGAAACTAATTGGATGCGATGTATTCGATGGTTGAAACATCGCTCGACGACAGAAAGTCCAAAGCGATCGCAACCTGACCGTTCGTGCCATTCACGCAGGCGGAGGTGCTACTTCCGCTCGAAACGGTCGATGAAACTACGCGGCTGGCGACAAACGTCTTTAGCTGAGCGAATAAGGAGACGTTGGCTGAGGTAGCTGCGACTACGGCTAACGCTCCTCCGTTCAATTGCAACGGCGACGTCTCGGCGGCGTCCGTGGCGACGTTGAGGCTGCCGGTCGTCCATGTGCCGCCGGACAGGGTTCCGGCCCACAATGTCTGCGCCGATGCGCCGCCGACCAGGTAGCTCACATGAAGGGCGCCGGACTGATCCACGACCACTCCGCATCCACCTCTGACGTTCGCCTGACCATCGAGTGTTGAAACCACCCATTGACCACCAGAGAGGGTGGCGTGCCGAAGACCCGGCGTTACCGTGCCGCGGTCGTTCCAGAAAACATGAGGGTTCGAGTCGTTATCAAAGGCCATGCAAACCGACTGAGAGATCGTTGGGTCCACAATTCCCAGTGCGGTCTGCGCGATGAGCTGGTTTGACGTTACCGAGCCCCCACTGGCCGTTGCGTAGTAGATCGTGTTCGGAGACTGCCCTTCGGAGAGGAAGGCAATTCCAATTGTTCCGGACGGCGAAAGCGCGATTACAGAGCTGTTCACAGTTGGGGGGCGGTCCGTCGTGTCGATCTGAGCACTCGACCATGTAGCGCCGGCATTTGCATTGGTGTAGTAGTAGTTGGCGCCCACGACCTGAAAATTGCCGCCGCGGTCAACTGCAACCGAAATCGGCCAAGCGCCCAATTCCTGGCTACCCGGAGCAACCGCCTCAGTCTGCCAACCACTGGCGCCCAGGTACGCATGCCGTAGGTTGGCCTGGTTGAGATCGGTGTAAAAGATGTGGGGGGCGCCGTCAGCGCTCATCGTTATTCCCGCACCGAGGCCACTGTCGACGGTCTGGGCGGTTGCGAATGCCGAAGGAACAACGACGGTCGGGGAGATGTAACTGGCAAAGCTCGGGACACTCGCGGGCTGGCCGATACCTGCGTAGTAGGCTGTCAGGTTGTCTTGGACGGACGCCGGGGCGATCGTATTAACTGCATCGGAGATCTGGTTGAGAAGTGCGGGGGTGTCGATTTTCCCATTGTCAGCCAAGTCACCGGCAAACTGAGATATAAACTGCGTCAATTGCGCGTCGATCTGCGACGGTGATGATGCGGAGTTAACCGCGGCTTGCTGGATGATCGCGGATACCGCTAACAACTCGGCGTCGTCGGCGGAGCCCTCAGCATAATTCAGCGTTTCGAAGCCAGACGATGGCGTCGGGACCCCAAAGGGCACGACGGCTTCCGATTCTGCTTGTGTCTTAGCATCCGAGAAGGCCATGCCGCCGCCGACGAGCATTTCGATACGCTGTGCAATGAGTGCTGTCAAGACGTTGGAATTAACGGCGGTCTGAGAGGACGCCGACGTTTGCGCAAGCGCGTTTACGGATATCTGGGCCGAGGAAAGACTGTTAGTAATCTCGTCAAAGTAAAAGCCAGTGCCACTCACCTCGATTGTGGATCCCTGCGGCACGTTGATGACACTAAATGTGCCGCCATCGTTGGTCGTGGTGGTGCTGAAACTCGTGCCGGTCGGATTTAATGAGGTATCCAGCGTTTGTACGGTGACCGTCGAGCCCGAGACAAAAGGACCCTTCTGCAATACTCCGGCCACGTTGGTGGTCGGTGTCGGCGGGGCGACGCTGGTTGATTCATCGCCACCTCCTCCGCACGACCCCAGCCACAGGCACGCCGGCAAGATGAGTCCAATGCGGAACCTGAAAGCGAACTTAGACCCGCCGGTACGCGTCATGATTGCTGGGTCCTGATCTCCAGGCCGTTGTGGGTGGCACTCTGATCGGCACACCCTCCACATTGCCCGATTATACGCGGGCCGGGTACCGCTGCCGCTTGTGCGCCACAGGCGAAGCGAAGCGGGCGAGTAGCCAGGTGCTTGCGGGAGTTTGCGCTCTGCGTCCGGGGGCTTGATGGTGCCAGACGCAACGGGGGCAATGCGGATCTGCCCATGAAATCAAGGTGCTACGATCGAGCACGATCACGTTCGCGCCATTTATCGTCTCGGAGCCGTTCTACAGAGCATCGGTCGAGGACTCGTGCAGGCCGTCGCATTTCCGCAATCCTTCGTCGGCTACTATCGATGACGCCCGTGCGCCGCTCGTCCATGCAGGGCGGCGCATCGGGTGCGATCCACGAGCTTGTCGAGATGGCCAAATGCGAGAAGATAGAGGTGCGAATATGCGGGCCCTGATCACTGGCATCACCGGCCAAGACGGGGCATACCTGGCGGAGTTGCTGCTGTCCAAGGGCTACGAGGTTCATGGCATCAAGCGTCGCGCGTCATCGTTCAACACCGACCGGATCGAGCATCTGTACGAAGACCCGCACGAGCGCGGTGTGCGGATGTTCCTGCACTACGGCGATGTCACGGATGCAACCAACCTCATCCGGGTGATCCAGCAGGTACAGCCGGATGAGATCTACAATCTGGCGGCACAGAGTCACGTTCAGGTCTCATTCGAGACACCGGAGTACACGGCCAACGCCGACGGTCTTGGCACGTTGCGCATACTCGAGGCGATACGGATTCTCGGGCTGGAAGACAGGACACGCTTCTACCAGGCTTCGACCTCGGAGATGTTCGGGAAGGTTGTCGAAACGCCCCAGCGGGAGACCACCCCTTTCTATCCACGCTCCCCCTACGGAGCCGCCAAGGCCTATGCCCACTGGATCACCGTCAACTATCGCGAAGCTTATGGCATCTATGCTTGCAGCGGCATCCTGTTCAATCACGAGTCTCCGATCAGAGGCGAGACGTTCGTCACGCGCAAGATCACCAGGGCGCTGGCGCGCATTCACGTGGGTCTGGAAGCATGTCTCTATCTTGGCAATCTCGAGTCTCTGCGCGATTGGGGCCATGCGCGCGACTACGTTCGAGCACAGTGGCTGATGCTGCAGCAGCAAGAGCCGGAAGACTTCGTGATTGCCACCGGGGAGCAGTATTCGGTGCGCGAGTTCGTGTCACGGGCAGCGAAGCAGCTCGGCATGCAGATCGAGTGGCGGGGGCAGGGCGCCGACGAATCGGGTGTGGATGCAAACACCGGGAAAACGCTCGTGAGGGTCGATCCCCGTTATTTCCGTCCGACCGAGGTGGCCAGCCTGATCGGGGATGCGACCAGGGCGCGCACGAAGCTCGGTTGGCAACCGGAGCATACGTTTGAGCAGCTGGTCGAGGAGATGGTGCGGGAGGATCTGCAGCTTGCCAAGCGGGATGCAGCCATGGCTCGCGAGGGCTTCAAGACTCACCGCTACCGCGAATGACGCCGGATGCGCCAATATTTGTTGCCGGCCACCGCGGGCTCGTGGGCTCTGCCATCGTGCGGCGCCTACGCCTGTCCGGTTTTCAGAACCTGATTCTGAGGGACAGAAGCGAGCTTGATCTGCGGGACCAGCGTGTCACCGAATCGTTCTTTCGTGAATCGCGGCCGCGATTCGTGTTCCTCGCCGCCGGGCGGGTTGGGGGAATCCTCGCTAACAAGTCTCAACCGGCGCAGTTCCTGCAAGACAATATCCTCATTCAGGCAAACGTAATCGATTCTGCCTACCGGCACGGTGTCGAGAAGTTGCTGTTCCTGGGGTCGAGCTGCATCTACCCGAAACATGCCCCGCAGCCCATGTCCGAGGACTGTCTGCTGACCAGTCCTCTCGAGCCAACGAACGAGTGGTACGCCATCGCCAAGATTGCCGGGCTGAAGACGTGTCAGGCTTATCGCCGCCAATATGGCTTCAGAGCGATCAGCGCGATGCCGACGAATCTCTATGGCCCCGGTGACAACTTCAGCCTGCGGGATGCGCACGTGTTGCCCGCGCTGATCAGGAAGATCCACGAAGCGAGGGTCGCCGAGGCGGCCCACGTCGAGATCTGGGGCACGGGCACGCCACGCAGGGAATTTCTTCACGTCGACGACCTGGCCGACGCCTGCCTGTTCCTCATGGAACGCTACGACGAGGACGGGTGGATCAACGTCGGCTATGGCGAGGATGTATCCATCGCCGAGTTGACTGCGCTGATCGCGAAGGTGGTGGGATACACTGGACGCATGCAGTTCGACCCATCGATGCCGGATGGAACGCCGCGCAAGCTGCTCGACGTATCACGCCTGTCGGCCCTCGGTTGGAGCCCCAAGATGCCCTTGCAGCGGGGTATCGCACGCACCTACGAATGGTTCTTGGAAAATCTCGACCGGCTGCGAGCGTGAGGCGCAGTGCATGAAAATAGTGGTCACCGGCGCGGCCGGCATGATCGGCAGCAACCTCGTGCACGGCCTGAATTGCGCCGGGATCGACGACCTCATCGCCGTCGATGACCTCACCGAGGGCTCCAAGTATCGCAATCTGCTCGGTGCGCAGCTGAGTGATTATCTCGACCGCAGCGAGTTCTACGGACGCTTCGCGCGTGGGGAGCTCGGCCAGGTGGACGTGGTGTTCCACCAGGGCGCCTGCTCCGACACCATGCAGCACGACGGGCGCTTCATGCTCGAGACGAACTATCGCTGCTCGAAGGACCTGCTCGATGCCTGTCAGGCGCGGGGCACGCGCCTGATCTATGCC
>Ga0335074_10003053_pt1 | contig 22812 bp, 20 predicted proteins | sample Lox_Sample_23_FD_206715 | JGI IMG/M metagenome (GOLD analysis project Ga0335074, IMG submission 206715) | Soil microbial communities from Loxahatchee National Wildlife Refuge, Florida, United States - Lox_Sample_2.3 | ecosystem: Environmental > Terrestrial > Soil > Wetlands | place: USA...
GGGTCGTCGGGAAGATCCTGAGCGACTCGATCCGGCTTTACGAAGTCGACCGGGTGAACAGCCCGGCGATCACTCCCATCACCCGCTGGCAATTCCAGAAGTCCTACCCGAACTACCTGCCGGAGGTCGCGACCCAGCCGAACGGCAACATCATCGTGGGCGTGCAATACCGCCTCGGCAAGGGTTTCCACCTGCAGCTGCTCAAGCCGTCCTACGGAGGCAAAGCCCAGGTCGATAAGCCGCTCGCGACGTTCCTGCACTACTACCAGCTAGACGGCGGCTATACGCCGGGACCGCTACTGCTGATCTTCACCCTGCTCGGGCTGGCCGGCTCGATTGTCGTGCTTTTCCGGCGCAAGGCAAGCCCGGGCGAGCGTCAGGTCGCGGTGTGCTGCCTGCTGTTCTTCGTCACGGCCGCCGGTGTGCTGCTGGTCTCGGACATCTACGTGTTCTCCTGGCGTTACCAGCTGCAGGCGCTCACCACACTGCCGCCAGCAGGCGTTCTCGGCGCCACGGCGCTGCTGCAGGCCTTCCGGCGCCGCTCCGCCGCGAGCACGGCTGCGGCCGAGTCACTCGCCGCCCCGGCTCCCGCCGACGCCACTGCCGCGGGCGCGTAGGTGCGAGCGCTCCCCCTGCCGGCCGAAGAGGCTCAGTACCTCGACCGGCCCGGAGCCCGTGCTGCCGAACCAGTGCGGCACCTGCGTCCCGAACTCGGCCGCCTCGCCCGGCTGCAGGACCAGGTCCTGATCCCCGAGCAGCAGCCGGAGCTGGCCGTCGAGCACGTACATCCACTCGTAGCCCTGGTGGACCTTGAGCTCGGGGACTGAGCGCGTCGCCGGAATGATCAGCTTGTACGCCTGGACGCCGCCGGGGCGCCGGGTCAGCGGGATCATTGTCATGTCATGCCTCGTCAGCGGCCGCAGGTGCACGCGCGGGTCGCCTGTCGGCGGGCCCCCGACGAGGTCATCGATCTGAACGCTGTAAGCCCTGGCCAGCGGGAGCAGCAGCTCCAGCGTCGGCCGCCGCTGGCCGTTCTCGAGGCGGGACAGGGTGCTCACCGAGATGCCGGTCGTGCCGGACAGTGCGGTCAGGCTGATGTCCCGCTGCCGGCGCAGTACTCGCAGACGCGCCCCGACCGAGCCGAGGAGAGCGTCAAGTTCCTTCTCCACGCACGCCAGTTTGCCAGAACAGCAAACTTATTTGCCAGTGCGGGGTGAGTTCCGGCACGGTGTCAGCATGAACCTGCAGCCCGGTCACCACCACGGCACCACCGACGACGCCGCGCCACCCGAGATCCAGTTCACTCAGGAGTGGTGGGACGACCGCTACAGGTCCGCCGATCAGCTCTGGAGTGGCCAGCCCAACCCGCAGCTCGTGGTGCAGGCCGGCGGGCTGGTTCCGGGCGATGCTCTGGACGTCGGCTGCGGCGAGGGCGCTGACGCCATCTGGCTGGCCAGACGAGGCTGGATCGTCACGGCGATCGACATCTCAGCCGTCGCGCTCGAGCGGGCAGCCGCGCATGCGCGGGCCAGTGGCCGCGAAGTTGCCAGCCGAGTCCGCTGGCAGCGTGAGGACCTGCTGACCTGTGCGCCGGCTGCGGACGACTTCGACCTCGTTTCCGCCCAGTTCATGCATGTGCCGGAGCCGGAGCTCTCAGCGCTGCATCGCAGGCTGGCAGCTGCTGTCCGGACTGGCGGCACGCTGCTGCTGGTGCTGCACCATCCGGAGGACATCCACGCGAACGTGGGCCGTCCGGACCTGCCGGGCATGTTCCCGCGAGTGGAGGATCTGGCCGCCCGGCTCGATCCCGGCCAGTGGGATGTCGTCGTGGCGGACGTGGTCGCGCGTGCGGTCACCGACCTCGACGGACAGCCCGCGACCGTGAAGGACGCCGTGCTGCGAGCTGTCCGCCTGCCCTGACGCGAGCCGCCTACCGGTTGACGGTCCGCATGTCGGCGTAGCGGTCGCCGGATGCGGGCGGCACGTTCTCGTCCAGCCAGGCGATGTCCTCGTCAGTCAGCTTGACGTCCGCGGCAGCCAGGTTCTCCTCGAGATAGGTGCGGCGCTTCGTACCGGGGATCGGGACGATGTCCTCGCCCCGCGCCAGCACCCAGGCCAGGGCCAGCTGACCCGGTGTGCAGCCCTTGGCGACCGCGAGCTGCTCGACGGCGCCGACAAGCGCCAGGTTGCGGTCGAAGTTGTCACCGGAGAAGCGCGGGAACCGGCCGATGGCGCGCGAGTCTCCCGCCGGAATGTCCCCGGCACTCTTGAACGCGCCGGTCAGGAAGCCGCGGCCGAGCGGGCTGTAGGCGACGAACCCGATGCCGAGCTCGCGCAACGTCGGCAGGATCTCCGCCTCGACGTCCCGCGTGAAAAGGCTGTACTCACTCTGCAGTGCGGTGATCGGGTACACCGCGTTCGCGCGGCGAATGGTCTGCGCGCTCGCCTCGGACAGGCCGATGTGGCGCACCTTCCCCGCCTGGACCAGAGACGCCATCGCCCCGACCGTGTCCTCGATCGGCACGTCCAGGTCGACGCGGTGCTGGTAGTAGAGGTCGATGTGGTCGACACCGAGGCGGGAAAGCGACGCGTCGCACGCGGCGAGCACATACTCCGGACGGCCGTTGACACGGACGTAGGAACCATCCTCGCGGCGCTCGTTCCCGAACTTCGTCGCCAGCACGACCTCATCCCGGCGGCCGGCGACGGCCTTGCCGACGAGCCGCTCGTTGGTAAACGGGCCATACATGTCCGCCGTGTCGAGGAAGGTGCAGCCAAGGTCGACAGCGCGGTGGATAGTCGCTACGGACTCGGCCTCGTCGCCGGGGCCGTAGAACTCCGACATACCCATGCACCCGAGGCCGATTTCGGATACCGACAGTGAAGCCAGGTGACGTGTCTGCATGCCTCCAGCATACCGGAGGCTCCTCCGGTAACGGGAATTGAGCGCGCCTGGTGCGGGAATGCCAGGCCCTGCCCGCGCGCTGACGTCAGGCATGGACGCAGATCAGACCCCGGACTCCCTCCCCCTCGCCGTGCTCGACTTCGTCGGGATCGAGTACGGCGAATCAGCTTCGTCCGCGCTGGCCGGCGCCGTGGGCATCGCGAAGACTGTCGAGGACGCGGGCTACCGGCGGTACTGGGTCTCCGAGCACCACAACATGCGCACCCTTGCCTGCAGCGCGCCGGAGCTGCTGATCGCGCACGTCGGCGCGTTCACCTCCCGGATCCGGGTTGGTGCCGCCGGCATCATGCTGCCGAACCATTCCTCGCTCAAGGTCGCCGAGACGTTCCGCACGCTGCTGGCGATGTATCCGGGCCGGGTGGACCTGGCGCTCGGACGGGCCCCCGGCACCGATCCGCTGACCGCCCACGTGCTGCGCCGGGGCATGGTCGGCGACGCCGGGGCCGAGTTTCCCGCCCAGGTGGGCGAGCTTCTCGCCTTTCTCGGCGACGGCTTCCCCGACGGCCATCCGTACACGCCGCTCGTAGCCGCGCCGGTCATCGAGGAGCGGCCTGAGCTCTTCATGCTGGGCTCTAGCGCCTACGGGCCGCGGTTCGCCTCGGTCAATGGCTTCGCGGCGGTGTTCGCTCACCACATGAGCCCGGAACTGGCGTTCTCGGCGCTGCGGGCATACCGGCGCCAGTTCCAGCCCCGTGTCGAGGGCGACCAGCCCTACTCGGCGATGTCTGTTCTGGCGTTCGCGAGCGAGGACCCCGAGGCAGTGATCGACTTCGAGGCGGGCTGGACACTTACCCGGCAGAACATCCAGCGCGGAGTCCGCGAGCCTCTTGCGCCCGAGAAGGTGCGTGACTTCGCGGCGTCGCCTGAGTTCCGCTCGAGCCGCCATGACGACGGCCGAATGATCACCGGTGAGCCCAAGGCAGTCGCCGAGCGGCTGCTGGAGATGAAGGGGCAGGCAGAGGCCGACGAGATCGTGGTCGTCACGCCGAGCCTGGACCGCGTGCGACGCAAGGCGAGTTACGCCTCGATCGCCGACGCCTGGCGCGCGGCCAGCTGACTGGCGCCCCGTTAGGGTGAGACGGTGGTCGTCGTCGAGAAGCTGTGGCGGTATCCGGTCAAGTCGATCGGCGGCGAGCGTCTCGAGACCGCATCGGTGGACAAGGACGGCGTACTCGGCGACCGTGTCTGGGTCGTTCAGGACGACGACGGCAAGCTCGGCTCGGGCAAGAACAGCCGGCGGTTCACCCGTATCCTCGGCCTGCTGGGCCTGACCTCGCGCTACGACGACCCCGCCGGGCCGCCGGTCGTGATCGGGCCGGACGAAGCCGAATACCCGGTGGCGACCGGCGCGGCCGACGCCTTCCTCAGCAAACTCAGCGGCCGGGCGGTCCATGTCCGGCGCGACACCGGCGTCCTGCACTTCGACGAGGTTCCGCTCAGCCTTGTCGGCACTGCGACGCTGGACTGGCTGGCAGATCAGGTGCCCGGTATCGCGGTAGACGAGCGGCGGCTGCGGCCGAACTTCGTGGTGCGGACCGACGAGCCTTTCGCTGAGGAACAGTGGGTTGGCAGAGTCCTCCGGATCGGGAGCGCCGAGGCAGTGTTCGACCGCGTCTTCATGCGGTGCGTCATGGTGGGCATGGAGCAGCCTGGCCTGCCGGAGTCGTCCGACGTGCTCAAGCGCATTGGCCAGCGCCAGGACAATCCGGTCTGCCTCGCCATCGGCGGTGAGATCATCACTGCTGGGCAGGTGAGCCGCGGGGATCCTGTCCGCTAACGCGCTCCGCTGAATCCGGGACGTCTCAGGTCGCCTTATCGGACGCTGGTCAGAATCCGAACTGCGAGCCGCTGACCGTCTCACTGGCGGGTGGCGCGGTTATCGTCGCCGGAACACCGTAGGCGATGGAGAACTGGCCACCGTTGCCCGGCTCTTTGCTGACCACCTTGACGATGCGGGGCGTGGCCGTATCCGTCACGTACATTGTCGAATCCTTGGCCTTGTCGGTCAGCGTGACGACCCGCTGGCCACCGACCATGGTGAAACGGCCCCTGGCGGTATCTGTCGGCAGCGACATCTGCGAGGTCAGATGGCTCACGTCGCAGACGCTTGCAAGCTGGGACACGTCGTGGTTGGTGATCGGGGCTTTAAAGTACTTGCCGGCAAAGAGCCGCGCCTCTTCCGCGCCGTCGCTGCCGCCCTCGGCCTTCCAGAACCTGGCGTCGAGTTTCACCCAGGCGGTGCCACCGATTACGGTGATGGCCACGCCGCCCTCAGAAGCCAGGCTGACGCTGCCCTCGCAGTCCTTCCCGCCTCGGAAGCCCAGGTCGATGCTTACCGTCTGGCCGCCTTCCGGTCCCGACCCTCTCACGGTGAAGCTAGGCGCGGACTTCAGATCGGCGATCGCCTTCGTGCCTATCTGTTTCGCGGACATCCCGGACAGCGGGTCGCTGGTCCCGCTCGTCCCGCTGGTTCCGCCGGTGCCGCTGGTGCCACAGCCGGCGACGGCGAGAACGGCTGCGGCAGCACCGACGGCGGCGGCCAGCCGGAAACACCCACATAGCTGAGACATGCCATTCTCTTCCTGATCAATACTGAAATAAGGCTGTAAGCCGACTGTAGACCCTTCTACGTTCAGGCCAGGGGATCCTTCCCCTAACGCACGCCGTTCCGGTGCGCGATGGCAGCGGCCTCGGTGCGACTAGCGGCACCGAGCTTGGCCAGAATGTTGGAGACATGCACGCTGACGGTCTTGCCGGAGATGAACAGCTCAGCCGCGATCTCCTTATTGCTACGCCCGGTCGCTAGCGCGCTCAGCACCTCCAGCTCGCGGCTCGTGAGGATGCTCAGCGGGCTTCCTGGCACAGCCCGTGAGCTCGCCCCTAGCTTCGCCCGGCGGCCGAGGTCGGAGAGCGCAGCCCGCAGCCTGCTCGCGCCAAGCTGGTCAGCGGTCTGCACGGCCAGCTGCCACTCGCCCTGGGCCGCTTCGCGGTCGCCGGACTCAGCCAGAGCCTCCGCCAGCCGCCAGCGAGCTTTCGCCGTCTCGTAGAGGAACGCCGGACCGAAGGTCTCCGCGACAGCGCGCCAGTTCGCAGGGTCGTTGTCATCGGCCGCCCGCCGGAGCTCTGCCTCGGCCCGGGCAAGCCAGCCCCGGCCGTCGACGCCAATCGACTCCGGCGCCCGGCGGCTGCTGACCAGCCCGCTCCGCGCGACCGCCGCCAGCTCCTCGGCCTCCGCGACGAGGCCGTCCGCGGACTGACCCGCGGCACGGGCCTGCCGAGCCTGGTCGGCGAGCGCTGCCAGGGCTACGGCCGCGGGCCGGATTACCTGGGCGCCATAGTCTTCGGCGCTCCAGGCGGAGGCAGCGGCAATCGTCATCCGGGCAGCGGCGATCGCACCGCTGAGATCGCCGGCCCAGTAGGCGTCCTCGGCGAAGAGTCCCTGCGCGATGTACTGCGCCAGCATGTCGGCCGCGAGATACGGCTGGAGCCAGGCACGACGTTCGGCCACCCGGGCGCTGCCGCGCGCCACATCGATGAACAGCGCCATTGCGGACAAGCGTGCCTCGGCGATTGTCGCTACCCGGACGGGGAACGTCTCGGCGATCTGCTGGGCTTGCCGCCAGTCACCGTCGGCATAGTGAGCGAGGTAGTGCAGGTACTGCAAGTCGAGGCCATACGGAGCCATGCTCAGGCCAGCCTGCGCCGCCCGTTCCACGCCAGCGTGCGCGTGCGAGCCTGCCGCCGGCAGATCGCCGGACTCCAGATACAGCCGGGCCAGGAGCGTCCGCACCCGCAGCTCTACGCCCGCCATGTCGGTGACAGTCGCTAGCTCGAGCGCTGCGGCACCGGCAGCCTTGGCCTCATCGATCTGGCCGGCGCGCTCGCTGATCGTCATCAGCGTGGCCGCGGCATCAGCGGCAACCCACGGAGCCTCCACAGCGCGGGCCGCGGCCTCCGCCTCGAGAGCGCGTGCCCGCGCCTGCGCCGTGTCGGCGTAGCTCAGCAGCGTCCGCGCATGCGTCGCGAGAGCGCGGGCACGCTCGCGGCTCGGCGGGTCGGCGGGCAGGAGATCGACGGCCTCCGCGGCTGTCGCGATCGCCTCGTCGTCCTCATCGATGTCAAGCAGGAAGAATCCGAGCCGTTCTTTTACCCGACTCAGCAGTCGGAGGTCCTGTTCAGGCTGCTCGGTAAGGTAACTGACCAGTCGGCGTAGCTGCCGGACGGCATGCGGTGCCTGACCGCTGTCGGCCGCGCTCAGCGCCGACTTGAAGGCGAGCCGACCGCGACTCATGCCGCTGAGTCGCTCGGGGTCCGGCACCCGGTCCCACAGCGATAGCGCTTCATCGAAGTGCCGCAGGCCTTCGGCGGGCGCAGCGAGCCGCCAGGCCTCCTCACCAGCCTCGACCGACGCGGCAAACGCCCCGGGGATGTCGTGACTGGCCAGACAGTGCAGCGCTAGCTCCGCCGCGGTACCCGGTACGTCCCGTCGCTGCTGGGAGAGTAGCTCCGCCAGCCGCGCATGCAGCCGGGTCCGCTCGCCGGGCAGCAAGTCGTTATAGATCGCCTCGCGCAGGAGGGCGTGCCGGAACGCCAGTCCGTCATCTCTGTCCGGCACCAGCAACTGGCGGGCGACAGCCTCGCGTACCGCATCCTCGTAGTCGGCGGTGGAAAGCCCGGACGCGCGCATCACCAGGTCGTCATCGATCCGGCGTCCGGTAACAGCAGCAGCCCGGAGCACCTGCTGCGTGGTCGGCGACAGGTCAATGGTGCGGGCGACCAGGAGATCAGCCAGGCCAGACGGCAGCTCGCTGCCCGCCGACGACGTCGCCAGCAGCTCCTCGGCGAAGTACGGGTTCCCCTCTGCCCGCTGGATCACCTGGTCGATCGCCGCGGGCACGCCGCCAGCAAGCTGTGTGAGGTGCTCGGCCATGGCAGCCGGGTCGAGCGGGCCGACGTCGATAGCGGTCACGCTTGGCAGCCGCAGCAGCTCGCCGACAACCGGACGCAGCGGATGAGCGCGATGCATGTCGTCAGTGCGATAGCTCACGGCGAGCGCGATCCGCTCGTTCCGCAGCACGCGGCTCAGGAACGTCACCAGATCACGAGTCGACCGGTCAGCCCAGTGCAGGTCCTCGAGCACAAGCAGCACCGGGCTGTCTGTCGCCAGCTCCGTCAGCATCCCGAGAACAGCTCCGAACAACTGCTGCTGCGCGAGACCCGGCAGATCGCCGGGCTGCCGGGTGACCTCACGGTCTGGCAGCAGCCGTGCGAGGACCGGGCGCGTCGCCAGGGCTTCGGCTAGCCGGCCGCTGCTCACCCCGCGAAGCGCATCCGCAAGCGGCAGATACGGAACGGAGTCGGCCAGCTCGGCGCAGCGGCCCGACAGGACGGAGAAGCCACGTCGGGACGCCTGCGCCGCCAGCTCCGTCAGCAGGCGGGTCTTACCGACACCGGCGTCCCCGCTGACGAGCAGCACAACGGGCTGGCCGTCCTCGGCGTCGCCGAGCAGCTTGGCCATCCGCTCAAGCTCAGCCGAGCGGCCGACGAGCGCGCCCCGCCCAGTATCAAGCACCCCATCATTATCCCAGCCGGGACTGACAGCCTCATCCGAGTTAAGACGGGCTCATCCGAGCTAGGACAGGCTCATCCCAGTTCAGGTGGGCATCCGGGCCAGGATGCGCTCAGGTGGTCTGGGCGATCAGCACCGAGCACGGGGCGTGGTGCGCCACCGAGTTCGGCACGCTGCCGAGGACCCGCCGGACGCCCACCATGCCCTTGTTGCCCACCACGATGAGGTCGGCGCCGATCTCCTCCGCCACATCGCAGATGGCTTCAGCGGCCGCGCCGCTGCGCGCATAGGTCTCCGCCGTCAGTCCCTCCGCGCGCGCCCGCGACGCATGGTCGGCCAGGACCGACTCGGCCAGGTCCCCCGTCGCCAGGCTCTGGTCGTCCGAGCCGGAGGCGCTCAGGTGCTGCGGCCGGTATGCCGTCACGATGTGCAGTGACCCGCCGGTGAGCTTCAGCAGCTCGATCGCCCGCCGGACTGCCTCCGCCGCCGTCTCGGAGGCGTCCGCTCCCACCACTACCTTCTGGAACACTTCGACTCCATCCTCGGTGGCACCCTGTGTCGCCCGCCGTTAGGCCTGCGCCGCACTATAGCCCGTTTGTCCGCCGCAGTCCGGGCGCTGCGATACCACCTTGATCGCGAATTCGTCGCGATTCGTTGCTTGTGGCCACGACGCCTGTGCCCATTGCGTCTGTGTCGGTCTCCCAGAGCCCCGATCGATCCCTGAATGTCAGTGAACAGCGGGATGCGCTGGCATGCCTGCCCGGCGGGCGATGTGCGGCGGCGGCTCGAGGCCGGGCGGCAGCGCCGGATCGGCCACCGGGGGCAGCCAGCGTGCGTCGAGGGGCAGCTCCCCCGCCCACAGGCTAAGCTCCGCGTCCGGGCTATCGGCGTCGTCGGGCGGGCCCGTCCGGACCTTGACGGACGCCTCGGCCAGGCTGAGGGCGAGCAGTCTGGTGGCCGCCAGCTCCTTGCGGTTCGGCTGCCGCACGTAGTCCCACTGGCCGGGAGCCAGGTGCTCGGATACCAGGCGCAGCCCGGCCAGCTTCTCCGCCCGGTCCTCGATGACCCGCGGCCGTGCGTAGATCATCGCGCTGCGGTAATTCACCGCGTGCTCGAACACGGAGCGGGCGAGCACAAGACCATCGACCACGGTGACAGTGAGGCAGACCTCCGGGGTGTCCGCGGCCAGGCTCCGGCTGGCCACCGAGCCATGCACGAAAGCCTGCTGCTCGTCGAATCCGTAGACAGTGGGGACGACCATCAGTCCCTCGGGCGAGGGCACGCCCAGGTGGGCGATGAAGCCGGCCCGCAGGACGGCGAGCAGCTCCGCCCGGTCGGTGCGGCCCTGCTCGCGCAGGCGGTGGTGCCGGGTCCGGAACGTGGCGGACAGCGGCCCGGTCACGCTTGCCTGGCTCGCTACTTCGGTATCAGTCACCAATCACGCCCCTGAGAACGAAAAAAGTTGCCGACAGTCTATTCGGCAACTGATTCGGCACTCAACTCCACCGCCGGGCTACGGCGGCACGGATCCGGTTGACCGGGGGAGGAAAATCAACCGGATCCGTCGCCCTGTTCCGACTACACGGCGGCGGCCAGTCGCTTTCGCAGCTGAGCGCGAGCGCGGTGCAGACGGGACATCACCGTCCCAATCGGGACGTTCAGCATCTCGGAAATTTCCCGGTACGGGTAGCCCTCCACGTCGGCCAGGTAGATCGTGGCCCGGAAGCACTCCGGCAGTTCCCGCAGCGCCTGCCGCACTTCGGAGTGGCCGAACTGGTCGAGCACGGCGTCCTCGGCCGACGGCTCGGACCGGTGCGGGCCGGCCGACGCGGCGGCAACCGGGGTGGCCGACAGCAGCGTCTCGAAGTCCGGGCTGAGTACCTGCTCGGGCTCACGCTGGCGCTTGCGGTAGCCGCTGACAAAGGTGTTCGCCAGGATGCGGAACAGCCAGGCCCTCCCGTTGGTACCGGGGGTGTAATGACGCAGGCCAGCGTAGGCACGGGTCATGCAGTCCTGCACCAGGTCCTCGGCGTCGCTGGGGTTGCGGGTCATCCGAAGGGCCGCGGGATACAAGTCCCGGCGGTGCAGGGCTAGTTCGCGTTCGTAGAGCAGATGATCATCAACTGCGTGAGCGCTCACGGTCATGAGTGCGATCGCCTCCTGTTGAGGAGACGGCATAGCCGACCCGGCACACCCCGGACTGCGCACTTGGGGGAAGCGTCAGGCCAGCGGTGTACCCCACTACTGTCAGTAAGTACGTCTGAACAAGCTGGGCGCGCGGTTAGGGGGGTCAGCGCGCCGCCACCACTTACGTGTGAACTGGATGCATTTAAGCCGCTACTCAACGTCATGTCAAAAGCGCGAATCTGATCACGCTCCGCAACCCTGCGGAATCCGCAGCCGACCACGGATGCCTAGCGCAGAGCGAGCTCAACCGCCTGCTGGCGGGACAGCGCCGCTCCCTCGCGATAGGCCTCGGCGAAGCGACTCTCTCCCATGAGCTCCCGCAGCGCGGCCTGCTGGCTGGTGCGCAGCCGTTCTTCCGTCGGCGACCAGGCAATGCTGCCGTCGGCCAGCGCGTAGCCGATCCGCAGGTCAGCGGCCCCGAATAGGCGAGCTGCCTTCTCCTGTTCGCCCTCCCAGGCCGCGCAGCAGGCGGCACCGAACAGCACTTCGCAGACATCCAGCCGGATGCCGCTGCGCCGGGCCACCTGCAGGCTGCGCCGGACGAGCGGCAGGGCCTCAGCGGGCTTGCCCTCGATCAGCAGCAGCAGCGCCATGTCCTCGCGGAAGAAGTACAGGTACATCTGGTCGCCGAGCACCTCAGCAGCCGAGATTGCCGCAGCCAGATGGGCCTTGGCCTGCCCGACCCCCCCTTCGGCGATGTCGAGCGCGTAGAGCTGGTGCAGCTCGTTCGCCGCCAGCAGCTCGTCACCGGACTGCCGGAAACAGTCGAGGGCTTCTGCCCGCAGCTGCCGCTTCTCATCCGCTGACGGCACGGCGACCGCGAGGCGCTTGAGCATCTCCCCGAGAAGCTGACGGTCGCCAGTTGTCCGGGCAATCTCGACCGCCTGGCTCGCCAGCACCCGGACGCGCTCGAGGTCACCATCGGCGAAGATCAGCTCGCTCAGCTGCCCGAGGGCCAGGGCCTGCAGCGGCCGGTCCTTAAGGACCTCGGCCATGGCGAGGCCGCGCTCGGCGTAGTCGCGTGCCGCGATGCGGGCTCTTGGGTCCGCCTGCAGCAGGATCCCGAGCAGAGCCGAGGTGGTCACCAGGGCGCTCGCGCGGAGCTTGGATACCGCGGGCTCCTCCTCGTCGATCGCTGCCCGCAGATAGCTGAGCACGTCCGGCTGGGCGCGGCTGATCGCGAAGCGGCGCAGCGCTACGCCGAGCCGCATGATCTCCTCGCGCCGGCCGCCGGAGGCCAGGTAGCCGAACACTGCCCGCAGGTTGTCCCAGTCGGCGTCGAGCCGACGCAGCCAGTAGCCCTGCCGGCGGCCGGTCAGTGCCGGGCCGGCTTCCTCGGCGATCCGGAGGTAGAACGCCGCGTGCCGGTCCCGGATGGCGGCCAGCTCGGGCTCGCCGGCGGACTTGAACAACTCCTGCGCGGCGTACTGCCGGACCGTCTCCAGCAGCCGGTAGCGCACGGCCTCGCCAGCCTCGCCCGGCCGCGCCTCCAGCATCCGCGCGTCCGCCTTTGTCCGCTCCGCCAGCACCAGGCTCTTGTCGACCAGCGAGCCCAGCAGGTCGAGCACGTCGATGACATCGATCTCGTCGGCCGCGCAGATCGCCTCGGCTGCCTCGAGCTCGAACCCGCCGGCGAACACCGACAGCCGCCGCATCGCCTCGCGCTCGGCGGGGCTCAGCAGGTCGAAGGACCAGTCCACGGCCGCCTGCAAGGTCTGCTGCCGCGGCAGCGCGTTGCGGCTGCCGCCAGTCAGCAGCCGGAAGCGCTGGTCGAGCCGCTCGCTCAGGTGCCTCAGCGACATCGAGGACAGCCGAGCGGCCGCCAGCTCGAGCGCCAGCGGGATGCCGTCGAGCCGCCGGCAGATCGTCGCCACAAACGGCGCAGCCGCATCGTCGAGCACGAATCCGGGCGCATGGGCGCGGGCGCGCTCCACGAACAGCTTCACTGAGTCCGACCCGGCTAGCTCCGTCGCGGTGATGGCGTCGCGCGGCGGCAGCGACATCGAGGGAACGCGGTACACGCGTTCCCCCTCGATGCCCAGCGGCTCCCGCGAGGTGGCGAGGAACCGTACGCGGGGGCAGTACCGGATGACCTGCCCGCAGAACCGGGCGGCGTCGTCGATGACGTGCTCGCAGTTGTCCAGCACGATCACGACGTCCTGCCCGCTGAGCACTTCAAGCACGGACGCCAGCACGCCGGGCCCGGAGTGCTCGGGCAGCTCCAGCGCGGCCGCGACGGTCGCTGGTACCTGCTCGCCGTCGGTCACCGTAGCCAGCTCGGCGAACCAGACGCCGTCCAGCGCCGAGTCGAGCAGCTCGACGGCAGCCTGGAGCGCGAGCCGGGTCTTGCCGCTGCCGCCGGACCCGGTGAGCGTCACCAGGCGCGCGCTGGCGCTCAGCGCGCTCACCTCGGCAAGCTCCTGCTCGCGGCCGATGAACGGGCTGAGCTGACCGGGCAGGTTGTTCGGCAGATCGGGGTTGTCCAGCGAGGTCAGCGGCGGGAAGTCGGCCGTCAGGAAGTCAGCCTCGAGCTGGTACACCTGCTCGGGCCGGCCGAGGTCCTTCAGGCGGTGCGCGCCGAGGTCCCGCAGGGTCAGGCCAGCTGGCAGTGCCTCCGACAGCAGCTCCGCAGTCGCGCCGGACAGCAGCACCTGGCCGCCGTGCGCGACCGATTCCAGTCTGGCAACACGGTTGACGGCCGGCCCGAAGTAGTCGTTGTCGCGTTCCTCGCACGCGCCGGTGTGCAACGCCATCCGCACCAGGATCGGCCCCTTGGTCGGCCAGTCCTGCGCAGTCAGGGCCCGCTGAGCGGCGATCGCAGCCGCCAGGCCGGCCTCTGCCGTCGAGAAGGCCGCATCGAACGCATCGCCGACAGTCTTGAAGATGTAGCCGCCCGCCTGCTCGATGGTGCTGCGCAGGATCTCGTCGTGCCGGCGAAGACCGAGAGTCATGGCGTCCGGATCGGCTTCCCACATCCGGGTCGACCCCTCGATGTCGGTGAACATCAGCGTCACCGTCCCCGTCGGGATCTGCACCGGTTTCTGCACGCCCACACGATACGCGTGACGCGTAACTGCACAGGTCGGGCCGCGAATCCGGCCGTTGGCCTCCTGACCCCGGCTAGCCGGTCGCGTTCAGCCAGCGCACCGGGGCGCCGTCGCCAGCCCGGCGGAACGGCTCGAGCTCGGCATCCCAGGGCTCGCCGAGAAGCAGGCTCAGCTCCGCCTCGAGCGAGCCGCCGAGAGCGGGATGGCTCGGGCCGTGCAGCTCGCGGAGGCCACCGAGAGCGTCGGCGCGGCCGCCGCCGGACCGGGCCGAAGCCGCCAGCGACATCGCGGCGCGGAGGCGGTTCTCCGGGATCATGATGTCGCCGTTCGCAGCGATGACCGCCGAGAACGTGCCCAGAACGGGCGTGTGGCTGTAGCGAACCGCATCGCAGCCCGGGCTCGGATCCTCAGTGGCCTCGAACCGCACCAGATTCCAGTTCGCCAGCGCTGATGTGATCGCGCCGGCCGCACCCGGCTTGCCGGTCCAGGACAGCTCGGCCCGGCTCGACCCTGGCGAGGCCGGCTGATCGACCCAGGGCATGCTGACAGGCACGCCAAGAACCCCGGCCACTGCCCACTCAATATGCGGGCACAGCGCCGGGGGCGCACAGTGCACGTGCAGCACACCGCGTACAGACACCCAGACCTCCCTGCGGCAAGACGAGGATGCGTCTTCCCCAACGACCTCGTCCGCGCGGCAGTGGTTCTCGGTGTCCTCCGGCACACATTGTGCCCTACGCCCGGCGCGCACACCAGCACCGCCGGGATTGACGGCGGCGCGCCGCGGCGTGCTTCGATGGAAGTGTGACAACCGCGGCATCTGTCCATCAGCCGCGCCAGCCCGGCCGACGCGGCCCGCGCAGCATCCCGGCGGCCGAGGCCGGCGCTGCGCTGATCCTCACCGGCGAGATGTACGGGCTGCAGCTCGATCAGCTGGCCGAGGTACTCAGCGCCACACCGCGGCAGGCGCGGGCGGTCGTCGCCGGCTGGGTCGGCCGCGGCCTTGCCGACAGCCGGGTTCTCAGTGCCGGACCGTCCTGGGTGTGGCTGACTCGCGCCGGGTTACGCGACTGCGGCCTGCACTACCCGGCCGCACCGCCCGCGCTTTCCCGGCTCCGGCACATCCGCGCGGTCACCGCGGTCCGGCTCGCGCTGCAGGCCGTTCCCGCCTACCGTGACGGCGCCGCGCACTGGCGCAGTGAGCGCCGCCTCCGCTCGCGGCTGCGGATCGCATCCCGCGACCACATCCCGGACGCGGAGGTCCACTGGCCGGACGAGCCCGCCGCTGCGCAAGCGCCGGGCCAGACGCCGCCGGACTGGGCCGGCGAGTGCTGGGCGATCGAGGCCGAGCTGACCCCGAAGACAATCACTCGCACCGCCGCGATCATGCAGCAGATCCTGACGCGCACCGGTGACTACGGCTGCCCCGTCGCCGAGGCGCGCGTTCCTGGCTCGCCGCCCCGGCATGCCCGCGTGCTCTACCTGTGCTCCCCGGAGGCCACAGGCACCGTGCTGCGCGCCCGCGACATGCTCGGTCACTTAGGCGCGCGCATCGAGGTCCGGGCGCTCCCGGCCACCGCGGCGCTTGAGACAGCCCCGTGAGCCGCCCCCGAGCGGCCGGTCGCGGGGTTGCCGCAACCGCCGCGAAGGTGGCGGGCGCCTTCGCAGGCGCGCTTGTCGCCGTCGGCATGCTGCCGGTCACCATCGTCGCGCTGGCCGGCGTCGCACTTGCCTGGCACCGCGGCTGGCCGGCCCGGCGGCTCTACCGCGCCGCCGCCTGGTGCGTGCCCATGCTGGTCGTCTGGCTCGCCGCGACAGCGATCACCGCCCACTCACTCGGCCCCGCACTCACCGCGCCGCAGCTCGCCTGGACGGCCATCACGCGCGGGCGCTACGTGAGCGCCGTCACCATCGTCGCGCCGCCGGCCATCCCGCTTGGCCTGCTCGCCGCCGGCTGGGCCTGGTCACGCCGCCTCGCCGCGATGGCCGCACGGTCCGGCGGCCGCACACCCGCAGCCGCCGCCAGCTTCGACCAGCGCCAGTGGCGGCACCAGGTCCGGTCGGCGCGTGCGCGCATCGCCGCACCGGGCGCCATTCCCCTGCTGACGGCGAACGGCGACTTCGTGGCGGGCGCTGTCATCCGCTCAGTCGGCCATCGCGACCGCCCGCTGACGCGACTGCCGTCGGACCGGCTGCGCGGACACCAGCTGATTCTCGGCGGGACGGGGACCGGCAAGAGCACCCTGCTGCTCAGGCTGTGGGCCGGATTCATGGCGAACGGACTCGCCCGCCACGCCGCCGGGCTGGCCGGGCCGCCGCTCATCGTGATCCTCGACTGCAAAGGCGGGGCGGACGCCCGGCGCATCGCCGACCGTACCCGCCGCGTCCTGCGCGATTCCGGGGCCAGAAACGTGGCCATCTGGCCCGATGAAGCGCGGCTTTCGCTGTGGGATCTGCCAGTCCGGGCGCTGGTCACCACTCTGGTCGACCTGATCGAGCACGGAACCGGGGGCGCGGCCTACTACACCGACGTGCTGGAGGCCATCGTCGCGCTCGCCGTCGAGGCGCCCGCCGGACCGCCCGCCGGAACTGCCGACTTCCTCGCCCGTCTCGACGCGAGCTGGCTCGCACTGGCGTATTCAGCAGCCGGCTTCGGCGACCAGCTCACTCTCGTGCGCTCCGCCGCCCGGCAGGTGCCCGACGTGGCGCTGCGGTTCCGCACGCTGTTCCGCCGGCTCGGCCCGGGGCTGGACGGACCGGGCGGCCTCGCTGATGCCGACGTCTGGTACTGCATCCTCGAGGGAACTGCCGAGATCCCCGTCGCCGAAGCTCAGGCCCGTGCGCTCGTCGACCTGCTGGCCAACCATGTCACCAGCTATGTCACCGGCCATGTCACCGGCGTTCGCGGCGAAGCACGCCAGGTGCTGCTTGCTGTCGACGAGTTCAGCGCCGTCTCGCGCAGGCTCCCGATCTGGCAGCTCTACGAGCGCGGCCGCTCGCTTGGCCTGGCCGTTCAGGTATCCGCGCAGAGCTGGCACGGCCTGGCGGCCCGGGAGGATGACCGCTTCCGGATCGCCGCTACCGCCGAGGGGGGCATCTGGCTGCTCCGGACGCCGCATCCCGACCCGCTGGTCGCGCTGGCCGGGATGGCCGCAGGCGTCGACAGCACCCGCCAGCTCGCCGGGCGCCTGCGCTGGCGGCGGACCGGCACATCCCGGCAGCAGCCTGTCCCGGTGGCCGATCCGGAGCTCATCCGCCGCCTCGACGTGGGGCAGGCTGCCTATCTGGATCGCGGCGGCGCGACCTTTACGCAGATCAAGCGGGTCGTGGCTGGACCTGCGGCGCTGCCTGGTCCGGTGACTCGGCCAGGCCCGGCAGCACAGCCACGCCCAGCAGCACAGCCAGGCCCGGCCGCCCTGGCCGGCTCTCCTCCGGCCGCGGTGGCCGGCTCTTCTCCGGCCGCGGTGGCGCAGGCCGATCTGGCCGCGGCGGGCGCACCTCGGTCCGGCCCGGCACCGCCCGCCGGGCAGGCGCACGTCAGGGCGGCCCTCCCGGACGTCTCGGCCCTGCTCGACGAGGCGTTCGGCCCGGCGCTGCCGTCCCGGGCCAAGGGGTCCCGGGTAGGGCGGAGTGAGCGGTCATGACGCCGTTCGAGGCCCTGGGCCTGGATCCAGACGCGTCCCTCACTGACGACGACGTCCGCGCCGCCTGGCGCCGGATCGCGGAGGCGACCCACCCCGACCGCGCCGACGGCGGCGACCTGGCCGTCTACGTCGCCGCCGCGGCTGCCTACACGGAGTTGCGTACTCCGGCCGGTCGCGGGGACGCCCTGGCCGGTCTCCGCGAAGGCCAGCTGCGCGGTGCGGCGGGTGGCCGAGTGGGCAGCGGCCTCGTTTCGCGCCTGGTAATCCAGCGGATCCGCCTGCCGCTGGCCCTGCCGCGCCGGGTGCGCGATGGCCGACCGCTCCGCCTGGCCCTGCGGCTGCTGGCCGTCGGCTCGGCGGGCGCCCTGGTGGTCGAGGGCACCGGCTGGACGCCCGGAAGCCTGGCCGTCCTCGCCGGAGCGGCGACCTGGGCTTTCCTGACCGGTCGGGGCGATCTGGCCAGATAGCGGGCGTGGATGGGCCCGGGTCAGGGGATGTCTGAGTGATGAGCATGCACCCGGCCAGGCAGGGCCACTGACGTGTCGGCCGGGATCGCGCTGACGGCTGCCGTCGGCGCGTCGCTGGTTTTCGGGATCTCCTCGGTTGCCGAGCAGCGCAGTACGCACAAGGTCCGCACACGGAAGGCGCTCTCGCCGCGCATCGTGGTGGACCTGATGCGGCAGCCGCTATGGCTCGCGGCCATGGCCGGCACGATCCTCGGGTTCATCCTGCAGATCGTGGCCCTGCGCTTCGGGCCTCTGGCGCTGGTCGAGCCCGTGCTGGTGGTCGCGCTGATTTTCGCGACCCTGATCAACGCCTACCTGCGCGGAGTCTGGGACCGCAAGCTACTCGTCGGCGTCGTTGCCTGCGCGGTCGGGATTGTCGGCTTTCTGGTCATCGCCGACCCGACAGCGGGAACCTCGCACGTCGGCTTCCTCGTCGTGCTGCCGCTCGGCGCCGGCCTCGTAGGCGCAATCCTCGGCTGCCTGGCGATCGCCCAGCGCAGCACCACTCTGCGGCCGCTGGCGCTCGCGCTCGCCTGCGGTATCTGCTACGGCGTCTCGGCATTCCTCGTCAAGCTCGTCGTCTCCGACGTCGGCAGCGGATTCATCGGGTTGTTCACCGACTGGCCGATTTACGCGCTCGCCATCGTCGGCCCGGCCGGGTTCATCCTCAACGAGGATGCCTACCAGCAGGGGAACCTCATCGCGCCGGTGCTGGCGATCACCACCGCGTGCGACCCGGTCATCTCGATCGCCCTCGGCAGTCTGTGGCTCAATGAGGAACTCAACAGCAGCGCAGCTGGCATCGTCGGCGAGATCATCTCGCTGATTGTCATGGTTACCGGGATTGTGGTAATCGCGCACCGGGCGCCGCATGTAGCTCCGCCCAAACCGCATCCGGCCGCCCCGGGACCCATGAGCCAGCCCTAGCCGGGCAGGCTGGAGGATAGACCCGGCACGCAGGCGGCCCGACGCGAAGGAGGTAGTCATGCCAGACGAGCGCAGGCACGAATCCGAGGACCTTGAGGACTACTCGGTACTGGACGGCTCCGACTCGCTCGACGGCCAGCCCGGTGACGACCCGCTCGACCGCGGCGTGGCCCCGCCGGAGCGCTGGTCGGCGGGCGTCCGGTATGGCACGACCGCTGAGGAGCAGGAGGACGGCGAGTCACTCGACCAGCTTCTGGCTGAGGAGGAGCCGGACACGCTCACTGACCTGGGCGACGAGGATCTGGACGAGGACGAGGACGGCGCGGAGGGTCCGGGCGAGGCCGACGGCGACGATCCGGCCGAGGAAGATGTCGACGGGCTGCTTCTCGACGACGGGCCCGATCCGCGAGCAGGACGGCTGGTAGCCGAGGACCAGGACTACGAGAGTTCGTACCCCGACTCCGACGCTGACCTGGTCGGCCGCGACGCTGGCGTCGACGGGGGCGCGGCAACCGCCGAGGAGGCCGCGGTGCACGTCGTCGACGAGGACGACTACGACATTCGCTCCGAGTAGTACGTACGTGGCGCTGGCGGGCGGCCGGACGCCGACGGGCAGCGATGGGTCAGTAGCCCTCTGACACAATGACCCGGTGCTGGGCCACGTAGCATTCGTGCTCGCGATGGTCGTGGTCATCCTCGTCGCGAGGATGGTCTCCGACCGGCTCAACGTGCCGTACACGATCGTCCTGACCATCTGCGGCCTGATCTACGCGGGCCTGCCCGGCCCTAACCTGCATCTCGATCCGCACCTCATCCTGGTGCTGGTGATCCCGCCGCTGCTCTACAGCGCGGCCCTGCGGTCGAGTCTGCTCGCGATCCGGGCCGACTGGCGGCCGGTCACGAGCCTGTCGGTCGTACTGGTGCTGATCACCGCGTTCGTGGTGGGCGCCGTCGTGGCGGCTGTCGTCCCCCAGATCACGCTGGCCGCCGGCGTCGTGCTCGGCTCAGCGGTGGCGCCGCCAGATCCCGTCGCGGCGCTATCCATCGGCCGGCGGGCCGGGCTGCCGCCGCGACTGCTCACTCTCATCGGCGGCGAGGGGCTTCTCAACGACGCGACTGCCCTGACGACGTGGCAGGTGGCTGTTGCGGCGACTGTCGGCGGCGGGTTCTCGCTGGCCCTGGCCGCGGGCCGCTTCGTGCTGGCGGCTGGCGGCGGGCTGCTGATCGGCGCAGCTATCGGGTACCTGATCCGGCAGGCCCGGCGGCTGCTGCGGGATCCGCTGACGGCCAACACTGTGTCGCTCGCGACCCCGTTCGCGGCCTACGCGGCCGGCGAGGCCGCACACGTCTCGGGGGTGCTGGCTGTGGTCGTTGCCGGGCTGCTGGCGAGCCATCACTGGCCGCGTGGTGAGTCCGGTGCCAGCCGGCTGCAGACCGACGCAGTCTGGCGCCTGGTCGACTTCCTCCTCGAGGGGTTCGTCTTCCTGCTGATCGGCCAGCAGCTGCCGACGGTCCTGCGTGGCCTGCGGGACGAGCCGCCAGGCGTGACCGCGGCGGCGATCGTCCTGACGCTGATGGCAGTGCTCGTCACCCGGCCGCTGTGGCTGTTTCTCACTCAGACCGTGCCGGGCTGGTTCGGCTGGCAGCTCGGCGACCGGAACCCCACGCTCACCGGCCGGGAGGTCACGGCGCTGACGTGGGCAGGCACGCGCGGCGTCATCACCCTCGCGGCGATCTTCTCCGTGCCGCTGGTGACGAACTCCGGCAAGCCGTTCCCGGACCGCGACCTCATGCTGCTGTGCGCATACGTCGTCGTGCTGGTGACGCTCGTCGGCCAGGGACTGACGTTCGGCCCGCTGATTCGCCGTCTGGGCCTGCGCGCGAACGCGGCCGAGGAAGCGCAGGTCCGGCACGACGCGCGGCTGGCCGCCATCGGCGCAGCAGTCAGCACGGTGGACGAGATGCAGGCCGATCACGAGATCCCGGACAGCGTCGCCGACAACCTGCGTGCTTCCCTCCGCCGTCGCGCCGAGCAGTATGACCGGCGGATGAGCATGCTGTCGGAGTCCGAAGGCGTCCTCAGCCCGTCACCTGAGCTTGAGGCGGCCATCCAGGCGCAGCACGCGGTCCTCGACGCGCAGCGCCAGGAGCTGCTGCGCTGGCGCGATAGCGGCCGGCTGCCTGACGACAGCCTCCGCCGCCTGCAGCGCGAGCTTGACCTGCAGGAGCGGAGCCTGCCTGGCGGCTAGGGCTGATCCTGCGGTGCCTCGGGCCGGTCGATGATGCACACCCGCGTGCCGTCGGCATCCCGGTGGATGACCTGGACGCGCTCGCCTTTGCCGCCCGCGGACGGCCTCGAGGTCGGCGCGAGATTGCCGTAGTGCACCGCCGGGGCCCGCATCGACCAGGCCTGTGCGGCCGCAAGACTCCGGCCGGTCATCGCGTTCGAGGCCGGCTCCCCCGAGGTCCTCGCGGATCTGGCAGCCCGTGGACTCGGAGTCGCTCTCCTGCCGGAGGCGCTCGCCGCGTTTCGCGCTGATCGGCTCACCGTGATCCGGCTCGGCCCGCCCGAATTGCGCGGCCGCCTCGTGCTGTCGTGGCGTGCTAACGGTTGGGCAGCCCGGCGGGTCGCGCGCTTGTCCGGCTCAACTGCAGCTTCCTGCGTCCGGGTAGCGAAGCGTTAACTGTGGCGCCAGAGGTCGGTGATAGCGATACCGAGCTCCGCTAGCAGCCGCCGGAGCAACGGCAGCGAGAGCCCGATGACGTTGCTCGCGTCACCGTCGATACCGTCGACGAACGGCGCCGCGCGGCCGTCGATGCTGAACGAGCCCGCCAGCGAGAGCGGCTCACCGGTCGCGACGTAGGCAGCAATCTCCGTTTCGGAGGGCGAGCCAAACCTGATGGTGGTCGCGGCGACGCCGCTCGCCTGCCGCCCGGCCGCGCCGTCGATCAGCCAGTGCCCGGTCAGCAGCGTGCCCGCCCGGCCGGCCAGCCGATGCCACACGGCTGCGGCGTCCTGCGCCGTCGGCGGCTTCCCGAGCGAGTCGCCGTCCAGATCCAGCATCGAGTCGCAGCCGAGTACCAGCGCGTCCGGACGCAGCGACGCGACTGCCTCGGCCTTGCGCTGCGCAAGTACGGCTACTAGCTCGGCAGTCGTCAGGCCATGGTGCCCCGTCTCGTCGACGCCGCTTACCACTACCTCGGGCTCGAGGCCGGCGTCGCGGAGGAGCCGCAGTCGGGCAGGAGATCCGGAGGCCAGTATCAGCGTCGGCGCGACAGTCACGGGCAGCACCCTAACGGCCAGTGCGAGGGCCGGAATCGGCAGAGCCCCGCGGCCGCGCGCTGCCGATGGGTCGTGAGATTGGATCTGCCGCCGCTCTTGCGTAGGCAGATCCAACATGACGACCCATCCGGCGCCGACGCGCCAGGACGGAATCGCCAGAACCCCGGCAGCCGCGCGCTGCCGATGGGTCGTGAGATTGGATCTGCCGCCGCTCTTGCGTACGCAGATCCAACACGACGACCCATCCGGCGCCGACGCGCCAGGACGGAATCGCCAGAACCCCGACAGCCGCGCGTGGCCGATGCGTCGTGAGATGGGATCTGCCGCCGCTCTTGCGTACGCAGATCCAACATGACGACCCATCCGGCGCCGACGCGCCAGGACGGAATCGCCAGAACCCCGGCAGCCGCGCGCGCCGATGGGTCGGCAGAGACCCGGCAGCCGCGCGTGGCCGATGGGTCGTGAGATTGGATCTGCCGCCGCTCTTGCGTAGGCAGATCCAACACGACGACCCATCCGACGCCGACACACCCAGGCCGGAATAAGCGGGGCGGCCTCAGATGCGGGTAGCCGAGTTCGCCGCCGTCGGGTGTCACGGCCGCGGGCCGGTCGCGACCGGACGCACCGGGTCGGCGACCCAGCCAGACCAGGACCCGACGTACAGCGCGGCGGGGACGCCAGCAA
>Ga0335074_10003054_pt1 | contig 22809 bp, 27 predicted proteins | sample Lox_Sample_23_FD_206715 | JGI IMG/M metagenome (GOLD analysis project Ga0335074, IMG submission 206715) | Soil microbial communities from Loxahatchee National Wildlife Refuge, Florida, United States - Lox_Sample_2.3 | ecosystem: Environmental > Terrestrial > Soil > Wetlands | place: USA...
CCGGCTCGGGACAGACGCGAAACGATGGCAGAATGCTTTCATAAAATTCCACACTTGGACCAATCACCCATACCGATCTGCTAGCGTCGCATGTTCCGGCAAACGGTTCTACTATGGGGATTTTTCTGGATTGCGCGATTCGTTCAAGACTTCTCGCCTCATCTAGAGACTTGCGCAGAGTCTCCGTGACGCTATTGTCGGTAACACGTCCATCCTTGAACATCTTCGCGATGTCATCGGTATGATTCCATGGCTGGTGCATCCAAAGGCAGCCGACCTCGCATTCGGTGAGGACGGTTTCGAGTCCTGCGGCATGGTCGGCGTCCGAATGAGTGGACACGACCAAATCGATCCGATTGGTGTCGTAATGCTGTCGAACGTGGTCCACGACTTTTCGTCCATCGTCGGTGAATCCGCCGTCAATAACGACAACCACTTGCTCATTTCGAGGACCGAACACATTTCCGAATCTGAGGGCGATGGCATCGCCGCTCTGTTCATTGCCTACCGGAAGGAAGTCAATTTCGTATCCTGGTTCCATGGTGTGCCTCTTAGAATTGATCGATTAGCCCAGTAATTGTTCTCCCTTTTTGAGAATGCCGCACACGACCCCCGCGATGTTGAACTCTTGAGTCACAATGATGGGACGATGCTGAATATCTGAGGATTTCGGCCGGAGAACAAAGTAGTCGTGTCCCGGCTCGAAGTGTTTGATCGTTGCCTCACCATCGATCAGGGCCACCACGATGTCGCCCTTTTCGGCAGTCGGTTGCTGCCGTACCACCACGATGTCGCCATTTTCAATCCGCTTTCTGTCCACCGTGGCTTGGTTCATCGAATTTCCCTTCACACGAAGAAGAAAAAACTTCGCCGAGCTCGGTTTCAGCGAGGCTTTCGGCAGCCGGAACCACGCCTCGATGTTTTCCTCGGCGACCATTAAAGGACCGGCTGGAGCTTCCCCGACAAGGGGAAGCGGCACGGTCTCTAGTCCCTTGCTACTGCTCCGAAGCAGCTTCAGGCCTCTCGCCCCAGGCCAGCGCTCGATGTCGCCATCCTCTTCCAGCCATTGAAGATAGCGCGAAATCGTCCGAGTCGATCCGACATTCAGTTTTGCACGCAGTTCTTCGACGGTCGGCGGCACGCCATGCTGAACGAGCCAATTGTGAATGGCCCCGAGCACCTGTTCCTTTTCGAGTTGTTTCTTGCGTCCCATTTTGATTTCGACCACGATAGTGTCGTGGTCGTGTTCTTATTATAATGCGACCATCGGTGCAGTCAATGGGCGCCGGCGGAGGCAAATTTCAGACGGCGGAATAATCGTGGCCGCCAGAAAGGAAAGTTTTTATGGCAAGGAACTCAATTCGGACTCGTAAGAGCGTAGCGACCACCGCATCCGATGCGTTGCGGAGCGGTGCTACGAGCCGCACAACGAAGCGGATCGCCGGGTCTACCCTGGCCAACAGGAAAAGGGATTCGCGGCGTAAATCATCGCGGTAGGGTGGCAGTGGCAATAGAAAGTGCTCATCCGGATGGGGTCTCTATAAGAGGTCCGTCTAGACGGGGAATTCCGGTAAGAGGACGGCCTCCTGATCGTTCAAGGTCTTGATCGTGCGGGCGACCATTTCTGCCGTTGCCCGCGAGATGCGATCAAGCTCGACCGCTACACTTTGTTCCTCTTTACCCCTCCATGATCTGATGCCACGGAAGAGCGTGAAATCGAGATCGAAGCCGACCAGGGCGGCTTTGATCTCCTCCACGTTCTTGTCTTCCGTGACGATTCGATACATGATGGTCCCTTTCCCATTTTCCACTCAACAGCGATGGCGTTCAACCGAGATCACTTCAGCTTCATCGTTTGGTGTACGACCGCCACCGGAAGATTGATGCGATGCACTACAACATTCGAGTCCGTCGTTTCCGATACGAGTACATCTTCAGCCAAAACCATCGATCCGCCCTTCCTCAATGCTTTGGCAATTTGTTTGCGAAATCTCGCGATATACACTCGGAGCGACACGCGCGTGAACATCGGTGTTTCCTCCGGGCGTTCGAACCCATTTGCACCGAGACGCCGGTAAAAGGGATCCCCCGCGAGAATGCGCCCCATGCGCGCGACACTGAGCGGCGTGTGATGATGCCGCACCATGCAATCGCAGAGCATGAGGCCTGTCAGGGAGAGATGGATCGGAATCTCCCACTCAGGAAACCTGAGAAGGGAACACTCGATTGTCTCGCCGGGAACGCAGAACGTGCCCGGGCGATGGTAGCCGTGCACGACTTCGAGGCGTGGGCGTTCTTGCGCCCGGTGTCTCCTGCGCGCGCGCCGGTATTCGATCTCCATGACGATTCGTTGGATGCTATCACGGTTCATGCAGCACCATGACGTTGAGGGTGTCACCATAGAGTCTGTCGAGTGAGCACTCTTCCGGCCATCTCAGGATGCAAACGATTTCGACGTTCTCGTGAAGGTAACGAATCGAGTTGCAAAATAACCTGAGTTCATCTCGCCACCAGGATTTCGGTTGAAGGACCTGAATCGCCAACTCGATTCGTCGTCTCGATACAAATTCGAGAGCGTCTTGTTTGGATTGAAATGCCGTCGCGTCGACTCCTTTGGCGTGAAGCGCATATACCAACGATGCGGCGTATTCCGGCGACGCATCGAGTATTAGCACAGAGTAGGGGGCGGGAGTTAAAGCTCTCGCCTCAGTCCCGTCAAGCGGTGGGTCAGCACCTGGAGGGAGTTTGCCTTGACGAATGATGCGAAGTGCCGTAGAGTCTGTAGGTTCTGAGCAGTCAAACGCAGCCGTTTCGTGGGCTGGACGCATAATTCACCTATGCTTTCAGCCGTCCGCAACAGCGGGCGTAACACCGGAGAGCCCCACTCTCCGGTGTTTTGCTGTCGCGGCGTGCCATAGTACAGCCTTCGCGACCTGTCGAAGGCCTTCGTCGCCGTGTACGGATTGTGTGGGGCAAAGGAAAAGATCGTCCCCACACTACCGATTATCCGGTTGCATTAGGAACGACCCGTGCATGGACTGCATTTGGATCAACAATCAAAATAGATGGATGTTGTTCCCGATAGACGAACACGAGTACGCTCCTTGAAGCATTCGTGTTCGGCCTTCACAAGAGACCGGGGAGCCCAGATGGGCTCTACCCGCAGCCTAAGGATTCGATTCACGGTCCAAATGTCCGTGAACCCACCACGGTCTAAATGACCGTGCAACCCTATGGAATTCCATCAGGAACAGGCAACTGCCGGTTCCCGAATCCACCAAGAGGAATCTCTTGCTAAATCCGCCCCCCGCAGAACAGATCACTTATCGCACTGTTTAATGCTTTACGGCTAACTGCCGCCCGGCGAGCCGGGAACTCATTCGCTCTAAGTGTCCTGCGTGTCAAATCAGTTGATTTATGATGCCTGAAAACGGCTCCGGTGGTCAAGTAAATTTTGCGTATTCAATCCATTCCGGGGGCGTGCAGCTATTTGATTACCCGGCCGTACATCAAAATCCATCGGGATTTTTCGAGGCTCAAGCCCTTTCGTCGGCCCCTCGTGATATTTCTATTTGGCGGACTCATAATGTCCTAGGCCAACTGGAGGAGGGGCCGGCGAAAGGGTTCAGCGCGGCTCAGTATGAAGGCAAGTCGATACGCGATTTCTCAAGATAGGCGAGCCCAACGGCGACAGCATCGAAGACTGCCATATTCCAACCTTCACTGACCCACGGCTTGCGCTCACGTGTGGGCGGCAATTTCCAACTGAGCGATGGGAAAGCCTGGATCACGAATTGGGCGATATATTCCTTGTTTCCGGTGCCTCCCCCAAGCAAGCTGCGCACCCATTCGGCGGTTACGCGATCAATCGGAATGGATCGCACAGACGCCTCCTGACGGATACGCCTTACGATTGCAGCCATTCCTCCGCGATACTTCCTGTCATTGTGAGTAGCGATCTTGATGATGATCACCGAAGGTGCGAAGAGATTCGTGAGCGGCCGAATCGTCTCGGCGATGTGCGCTGCCGACCGGAACGTTCTCACCCCGGTATCGAGGAGTTCCTTCGGGACCTCCATCGCGGCGAAGCCGAAGCGACGATAGCGGAGTTCAATCGCCAAAATGCGGCTGTTGATCCCGAGGGTCACGCGGGGAGTTCGTCGGCTGCAAGACTCTTTCGTTCGGAAATCCATTCAAGCTTTTTCGCGATGAGAATTGCTGCGCGACCTTTGGCATTGCTTTCGTGCAATTGCGTTTCAAATTCTGTCAGTCGTGATTCGATGTTCCCTCGGACGGTGCCATAGATTCCGGGGAACAACTTGGAAAGCGGGGCATTAAAGATGATTTCGTAACTGATCGCGGTAAGAAGACGCGGTATCGTGATCGACCGCTCATGCTCTGATATCCTCCACTCCGTGATCAGCCCGAGCACCTCCGCCAGTTCGCACTGGCTGAGTCCGGACTTCTTGCGGTACATCCGAAGATAGCTCGCAGCCGGTTGAGACTCCATATGTGCAGGTTTAAAGGAAATCTATATTTGCGACCTTTTTCTTAATCGTAACGTGAACAGGCATGCGCTCAAGACGCGAGAACCTGCGCTACGTAGCAAGTTTTCTTATTGTCTCAGGCGGTTTTCCCCAGCAGTGATCAGTCCGGCCTCGGGAGAGCCTGTTGTTTCAAGATTCTCACTGTGGACATTGTCTGAATGAGATGTTGAGAAAGACTCATACGAGCATGTTGCAGGAATTCATCCTCCAGGCGGCTTAAACCACGCCCGCAATTCTGCGGGCGTGGTCCCTCGCAAACCGAGTGAAAACATACCTTCACACCCGCGGGTTACAAGTCCATAATTGAGAAGTCGAGCGTGCCGGGTTGCTTCTCAAAAACTCCCAAAGCCGGGTAATGAGTAGGGGTTGGGTAGGGCAGACGTTCGATGTATCTCTCGATCAAGGGCACTATGGAGACAACCCCTCGTCAACAGCTAGAGAACTCGTCTTGACGATGGTGATTGATTAAAAAGGCCAGGAAATCCTAACCTTTTTCATTTCCGCTTTTGAACGTTTTCCACCTCGCAAACAAGGGATTATGAACCCTTTGAGATGAATCGAACCGGTAGCGAATCGATCTAGCCGCGCTCCTTGTTACGTTCCGGCTCTTGTGTTGTATTCCCAGAATGTTCACCCGACAATTCCTCGAACACTTCCCATGCGAGTTCCAGGTAAACGTCGGGATTCTCGGTTGCCGCTCAGAGCTAATTCTCCGGAATTTGCAGTCAGCATCTATATTTGTCAAAGAGTGGCTTGTCGTAACCCGTGTGAGTGATTGACTTCCCGTGAGCTTCTTGAATAGGCTCAAGCACATCGAGCAAAAACTGACCGCCGACAGGGGCAAATGCAACAACGTCAGCCAAGGCAGCATCAATGAGCTGATAGTCGATTAGTAGATGGACCTTAGCAAAAAAACGATATACCCGACGCCGGTCTGAGTCGAGAGCATCTGCGAGTGGATCTCTTTGTTTGTATAGTTCGACAAATTTTTCAGCAAAATCTGTCGGATGGTCCTCTCGCCAGCGGTGTAAGTTCCGCATTGCTGCGGTGATCTCGGCGGAGCCGTATTCTGCGTGTAGCTGCGCAAGAAGATTTGCCTGTGCAGCACGTCGGGTTTCCAGCGCGGTTTCTTTCATTGCCATTGCACTGCGGCGTAACAGGAATAAACCTGCGAGTGCAAGTGTTGGAACACCAACCAAGAGCACCCCAAGAACCGTATTCGACCGATCAATAAACTTCTGCCACAAAGGGCCGTAACCGGTATCCGCAACGTTTTCCATCTCAACCCCCTTTACGAAGAGACGCCACAACATTAGTTGTGGCGCCACGGTTATGTTGCCCAGCGAGAGGAATCTATAGCTTCCTTGTTGACATACCAGCCCCCAGGCAGGCTCCGACGACGAACATCCCAAAACTCAAAATCCCTGCCGTCAACATAACAGAGAAATTCGATATGGTAGCCGCTGCTATGATTTCGGGCGGCGGCAGTTTCTGGGATGCAGAGATAGAGCGATCAGACATGCTATCCTCCTTCAGCGTGAAAAGACCCCATGCTTTCGAGGTTCTTTCACCTAAAGGAAAGTTCAAGGCTGACTCCTCATTGAACTGTAGGTATTAAAGCACTTTAGGGGAAGAAGTCAAGGTGGGCTGGTGAGTTACAAGACTAACCACGCCCGCATTGCTGCGGGCGTGGACCCCTCGTACACGAGGGGAAAGTGCGTCTTCAAAACTACGGATTACAAGTCCATAATTGAGAAGTCGAGTGCCCCAGCATATTGTTCGAAGTGCGCCCAGAGCCGGTTAATGAGTCGGGCAATGGATAGGGCAGACGTTCGATCTATCTCTCGATAAGGGGCACTTTGAGTGGTTTTCTCGCGTTCTGCGACAAAGCAAAACGGAGTTTGCCAAGTAAAATCGACCTTCTTTTGATCGATAATGCAGTTCGACATGACCGTTCTGAGCAATCGGCGCTTTTTTGTCGTGATCGCTCCGCAATACAACAAATATGCGGATCCTGCGAGTTCGACAAATTTCTTGAGTTCGTCCGGTACTGAGGCCCGATTGGCCTCGAAATCCGCCCGGTGGTCGGTGAGCGCGCGCCGCTCCGAGATGAGCGCGGCCTTGCGCTCCTCAAACGCCTCGCGATCCAGCACCCCCTCAAGATAGGCATCGGTTGTCCGGTTAAGTCGCTCGGTCAACTGATCGATTTGCAAGGTGACCCTCTGCATTGCTTGTTGTCGTTGTTCCACCCATGAGGCTTTCAACTCACCGATGCGAACAAGTATCTCCGCCCTCTCCACGTCGCTGAAAACGAGCGTTCTCAATTTCTGATCCACAAGGCCGGCGACATGATCTTCACGGACACTCGTCTTCACGCAAGTCTTGGTGTGGCAGCGGTAATAGACGCGGCCCTTTTGCAGCTCACCGATCAGCGCATTGCCACACGCGGCGCATCTGATGAAACGCCGGAACGGGAAGTCATGGACGTGCACCCTGGTCCCCACGCGGCCATGAAGAATGTCCTGGACTCGCTCGAAAAGACTCTTGCTGATAAGCGCTTCGTGGTTCCCTTGATAGGTTTCTCCTGACGCGCGAATGCGCATAACGCCGAAGTAAAAGGGATTGCGCAGCAGCGTGTGAAGCCCTGGAATTGTTAGCCTTCCGCCATTCACGTTTCTGAGCCCCCTCCGGTAAAGTTCCTCGACGAGCGTCGGCAGGCTCCATTGGCCGGTGCCGTATAACTCGAATGCCTTCTGAACCAAAGGCCCACGGGCAGGATCAATGGCTTTCGGTTTTGCCGAACCGTTGTCGAGATAGCCGATGGGCGCACGAAGGGGATAGAAGCCCTGTTTCAAGCGCCCATACAGACCCTTCTTCGTTTCCTCGCGCAGATTTCTGATGAAATCAGACGCGATGACCGCTTGAATATCAGCGGAGAGCCTTCCTCCGCGTGACTGGAGATCAATGGACTCGTTCGCGAAGTGGACTGCGACGCCGTGGTCAATGAGTTCGCCCAGGTCTGCCCAGTCCTTCAGGTTCCGGGCGCTCCGGTCGATCTTGTGCATGACGACCCCGGCTGCCGTTCCTTTCCGAAGCCCTTTGAGCATTGCGTTCCAGATCGGCCGCCCGCCTTTCGCGGCGGTCTGTTGCTCTTCGAACCATTGGGTCACCGTGAGATTGGATCGGGTCGCGTAGCGTTCGATTGCGCTCCGTTGCTCCGGCAACGATACGCTCCGTTCGCCCTGTTTCGTGGTGGAGACACGAATGTAGCCAAAATATTCTTTCAGAGTTTTCGTTTGTTAATTTATTTCCCCCGAATGAGAATCGACCTTTCCCTTGAATCCTAGAGCTCGCTCGGATTGGGGTCAACCGCGCCGATTCCAGCCTTCATGTCCTCATATATTTCCCATGCGAGTTCGAGGTACGCGTCGAAGTGTTCACGCGCCGCCTGGAGCTCGTCATCCGTGAGCGCGGGGAATATTCTTTTCAGCACTTCATCCTCCATCCGCCTCAGGATACCGACCGATTCGGCGTTTGCAAAGGCGCGCGAACCCTCGGTGCACGCAGGGTCCGGCAAATATAGTGACCCCCTCGCGCACCGAGGGAAAACGCGTCTTCACGTCTGCGCCGCAGGCGGTAAGGTTAGGTCACGCTTCGATGCACAAAGGTCGAATCGAAGCGATCATCCGCATAGCTGACATCCCGATACACATGCGAGGCCCTCTTGCCTACATCGGCGGCAAAAACGCGCTGGCGAACCAGATCATCGCGATTTTCCCGAAGCACGACACGTACCTCGAAGCGTTCCTGGGCGGCGGGCAGGTTTTCTTTCGCAAGCCGCCTTCGAAGACGGAGATCCTGAACGACTTGGACGGCGAGATGGTTAACTTTTTCCGCGTGTGTCAACTGCATTACGAGGAACTCATTCGCTATCTTCGCTTCATGCTCGTGAGCAGGCAATGGTTCGACCTGCTCCTTGCGACCGACCCCGCGACGCTCACCGATATCCAGCGCGCCGCGCGCCAGTTTTATCTCCAAAAGAACAGCTACGCGGGCCTCGTGCGAAATCCCGTGATCCGGCGTAGCCGCGCGCATCCGCCGGGATTCAACCCCGAGCGCATACCAGCGCTTATCGAGGAGACGCACCAGCGTCTCGCCCGCGTGCAGATCGAGTGCTTGCCGTATGAGAAGGTCCTTGCCTGTTACGACAGCCCATCGACCCTCAGCTATCTTGACCCGCCGTACTACGGTCGCAAGCTTTACAAGTTCAACCTGGACCCGGACGATTTCCGCGCTATGGCGGACATCCTGGGAACCCTGCGGGGTAAATTCGTGCTCTCGCTGAACGACGTGCCCGAGGTGCGCGCGATCTTCAAGCAATTCAAGATTCGCGGCATCGATCTCGCGTACACCGCCCAGAAACACGCCGGACGGCGCTACCGCGAAGTGCTCATCACGAACTTCTGACTCCTTGCCCGATTCGTGTCAACACCTTTCCGTACGCGGAATCCTCGTGCAACTTGTTGAATCTTCGAGTTCCCTCCGGTTCTTTCCTGCCCACGTGTTACGGTTTTCATCCGCTTCCCGCAGATACTCGCCCCGATGATGCAATTCCTTGAACATCTCGTGATCTCAATTTGGAACCGGCTCCAGGGCCGCCGCGCGCGTGGGAGAAACGGCTATGCAGGCGACACCATGCTCGGCTTTCGGGTCGTGGATGAACAAACGACGAATCGGCGTGTCGGCATGAACGCCACGCGCCGGACGATGCACACGGCAGTCGTAGGGAAGAGTGGCACCGGAAAGACATCGTTGATCAAGCAGCTTGGCGCACAGGATGTCGAGGCCGGGCGCGGCATGTTCGTGCTCGATCTCCACGGCGACATCACGCCGTTCATCCTGAGCGCCATCGCCTCCGAGGAGTGGCGGCAGCAAGAGCATCTCTCCGACCGGCTCATCGTCATTTCACCCGCCGACCGTGATTCATCGGTCGGCCTGAATCCGCTTGAGGATGTCGATCCGGACTTCGCGCGCATCACGGAGTTCGCCGAGGTTCTTCGCCAGCGGTGGGGACTCGACCACTTCGGCGCGCGTACCGATGAACTCCTACGGAATGCCCTCTATGTGCTCTCGGCGAGCGGTCTCACGCTCATCGAATTGGGGCTGCTCCTTACGGATGGTGCGTTCCGTACTGCGTGCCTCAAAAAGACGCCAAACGCGGAAGTCCGCCAATATTTCGAGTCCCGATACGGCAGGGCGAGCGAGCAGATGCAGGCCGTGATGCGGGAGCCGATCCTCAACAAGACCTCGGCCTTCACGTCCGACCCGCGCTTCCGTCACATCGTGGGACAGGCGCATTCAACCTTTTCGTTCAAACAGGCGATGGACGAGGGCTACACGATCATCCTGAATTGCGAGAAGGGGAAACTGGGCGCGCAGGCGCTCACGCTTGCAAGCCTCGTCTTCACGACGTTCAAGAACGCGATTTTCACCCGCGAGAAGAAATCGCTCTTCGCCGCGTACTGCGACGAAGTGCAAAACTTCATTGCGTATTCGAGTGACATTGAAGCGATCCTCTCCGAAGCCCGCAAGTTCGGCATCGGCATCGTGTCCGCCAACCAGTATCTCGATCAGCTTCCGCCGCCGATGCGCGGCGCGCTCCTTTCGACCGGCACGCACGTGTTCTTCCAGCTTTCGAGCGCGGACGCCCAGGCGGTCGCGCAAATGCTCGACGGCGGACGTTCGCTCGCGGAACGCCTGAAGAATCTTCCCCAGCGCCATTTCGTGGTGAAGAGCGGTGCCGAGCCTTGGACCGAGGCCTGCGTTCCGCCAGTTCGCGAAAGCGCCAAAAGCTACACCGACCTCCTGAACCGTTCCCGTGCTCGCTTCGCGCGGCCCCGCGCCGACATCGAGCGGGAGATCGCGGAGCGGCACAGAACATTCGCGAAATCAACTGACGAGGTTCTCGATGGATGGAACTAAGCAAAACCGGAAGCGTGGAATGATTGCGCAGCCGCGCGACCTCACCACGTTGCGCGAACTCGCGCTCATGCGGGTGGCGGACGCAAAACAGTTGGCGCTCGCCGCCGGGTTTCATTCGACGACGCGCATCAATGCGCGACTCCTCGCCTTGTATCGTGCGGGGCTTCTGCGCCGGTTCTTTATCGGCTCCGGTGGGGGACGGAAGGCGCTCTACGCGCTCTCTCCGAAAGGCGCGCAGTTGATCCACGCGCCGAACCGGGGACCGCGCAGGCGGACTGACGAGATGCTCGTCGCCGATTTTTTCGTCCTGCATCAGCTCGCGGTGAACGCGATCTACTGCGCGGTGAAGTTCGGCATCACACCCCTTTCCCACGTGCAGTTCGTGCAATGGCTTTCGTTCCACGCGCCGCTCGCAGAGGGTTTGTCCCTCATACCCGACGGATACGTCGAGTGGAAGACGCCCGTGGGGATCGACGCCTCGTTCATCGAGGTTGACCTCGGGCATGAGGCGCTCTCGGTCTGGAAGGAGAAGGCGAAACGTTACCTCCAGTTCGCCCTCTCGGGCGAATTCGAGCGCCAGTTCAAGCAGCCGCGATTCCGCGTGCTCGTCATCGCAAACTCGGAGCGCCGGATGCATTCGATCCGCGCAGCGGTTGCGGGCGTAACGCAGAAGATCTTTTGGTTCGCTCCATTCGATGCTGCGCAGGGCGACAAATTCTTCGCTCCGGTGTGGCTCCGCCCCGCCGAGCGTGAATACCAACCACTATTCAAGGAAACCAAATGAAGTACTGCTACCACTGCGGCAAGATGACGGCGGGCGACCCGGCCTTCTGCGGAACCTGCGGCCGGACGTATGACGTCCGCCTCTGCCCGCGTCTCCACGCGAACCCGCGCGGGACGGAGGTCTGCTGCAAGTGCGGCAGTCGGGAACTCTCGACGCCCCAGCCGAAGATTCCCATGACCCTCCGGCTGCTCGCGATCCTCGCCCGGTTGGGTCTTGGGCTCCTGCTCTTTTATGTCACGCTGTCGCTCATCGTGGATGCTGTCCGTTCGCCTCAGGTGCAGCAGACATTCATTGCAGTTGGGATGCTGCTTTCGATTCTTTGGTGGATGTGGAGCAAGCTTCCCGACTGGCTACAGGAAGCGATCCGTTCGTTCTGGGTCAGGAGGCACGACGATGGCGACTGATGGAAACCATGCAGAGGCACGCATGTCGGGTTTCGGAGATGTCGAGAAGCCCTTAGTTTCTCACGGCTTTTCGCCGAAACCCCTCGGGCAGAGCTACCCGCACCAAAACCCGCAGGGAGACGAAACCCTCGGTCAGCCACTGTCGATCCGCGAGGTGGCCGACGTGATCGGTTGCTCCGACTGGACCGTGCGCCACCGCTACCTCCCGCAGGGGCTCCCGCACTTTCGGTCGGGTCCCGCAGGCAAGTTCGTGTTCTATCGCAAGCAAGTCATCGCATGGATTCTTCAGCAACAACGGAAAGGAGGGAAATGACCATGGCGCTCGTGAAACGCGGCAACGTCTGGTGGGACTACGTGTGGATGAACGGCATTCGTCACGCGAAGTCCACCGGCACCGCCAACCGCCGCAAGGCGGAAATCATCGCACGGCAATACCGAGACGAGTTGAACGACATTCGACAGCGGGTGCCGCAACGAGACCCCGATGTGACGGTCGGCGCGCTCGCCGCACGTTTCATCGCAGACGGCATGGCCAAACCCCATGCCTTGGACCGCCTGAATCACGTCCTGCCGTTCTTTGCGGACATTCCCGTGCGGGATGTCAACCAGTCTCTCGCGCGGAAGTACCGCCAGGAACGGTATGCGCAACATCCGTCACTCAAACCTGCAACCGTCAACCGCGATCTCTCAGTGCTCCGGCGCGTACTCAATTGGGGCGTCGAGGAAAGCATCCTCGCTGCAAATCCTCTGGGAAGGCTCCGCCTGGAGCGCGAACGGAGGACGAAGCGGCCAGTGATGAGCCTGCGCGAAGAGCACTTGCTCATGGCGGCTGCGCCTGACCATCTGAAGCGAATTATCCTCTGTGCGCTCCACACCGGAATGCGCAGGGGCGAAATCGTTGCCCAAAAGTGGGAGGACATTGACTTCGACAATCGCATTCTGTACGTTACCCGCTCGAAAACCCCGGAGGGCGAGGCGCGGGACATCCCGATGACCGGCGCTCTCTACAACATGCTCGTTGCCATACGTCGCGAACGCGGCCCGGTCTTCACCTATGACGGCAACGCCATCAAGATCGTAAAGACCACGTGGGCGTCGAGTATCCGCAGGGCAGGCATCCGCCACATCCGATTCCACGACATGCGGCACACGGCGAATACCCGCATGACGCTCGCGGGCGTGCTCCAGGAAGTCCGCCGGGAAATTCTCGGCCACACGCTGCGGCGCTCGCGCGACGTAAACGATGGCTACACCCACATCGAGTTGCCGGAGAAGCGCGATGCCATCCGAAAACTCGAGGCTTGGCTCAAAGACCAGGAACTCCTTCTTGAAGCGGGGGAGAAGCAGCCGCTTCTTCTCCAACCGCCAGCCCACAACACCACTGCCACTGAGGTACACCCGGATGAGCAAAACAAACCCCAAACCCCCGCCGCCTGACATCGACATGTTACTCCGGCGGCACATCCTCGCACGCGCCAAGAGCATTAACGGAAAGCTTCTGGCGCAGCTCGCGACCGCCGCCGACGATCTCGACGCCGGGAACGGACTCGCCGCACTGGGCGGTCTCGACGGCATCGAACGCGACGTGCAAACCCTCCGCAGTTTCCTGCTCCTGCTCCCGTAGCGGGCGCCCACGTTCTTTCACAACTCTACCCATACCGCACAAGGAGGCGATATGACCCCGCAGAAACCAGCACCCGTACCAGAATCCTCGGGCCGCAAGGCCTGGGTCAAAAAGACTCCGGTCGAGGTCGTCCTCGAACAGATCGGCAAGCAGGAAGCGAAAGTCGCCGAGATGCGCGAGGAACTCGCCCACGAAGAGCGCGAGCTTGCCAAACTGCAGCAGGCCCGCAAGGTGCTCGAAGCGCAGTAACCACAAGGGAGTTGTCCATCGGCAGCTCCCTTTTTCATACCGAAAAGGAGAATCGTGATGGCAACGAACGCATGGCATCGGGACCGTTCTTCCGGGAAGTCGTATCGCCTTGAATCCCGCGCCTTCTATCTCGGCGCGCATGACATCGACCCCGAGCCGGTGATGCAGGAGATCGAGGCGAAGATGGTGCAGGAATCCGCGGAGGAACGCGAGGGACTACTGCGCAAGCTCCGCGAACTCGAAGCCAAAAAAGAGCAGGTGCGCCGTGAGCGGCCGGAAGCAGAGGCGACATGGACCCGTGTGAAAAAGGACCTCGGCGACACGCCGCCGCCCTTCTTCCACGCCCTCCTTATGGTCGTCTTCGCATGTTCCGCGCTCGCCATCGACACGCTGTTTCTCTCGCCGTCGATGGACATCTTGAACGTGACGCTTCCGGCACTGCAGATGCTCGCCGCAGCAGGAGTCGCCATGCTCTGCACCGCATGGTTCGAGTTTTCTGCGGTTCTGTATCTCCGTGCCGGGAAGAACATCGCCCAACGCATCATTGCAATCAGCGCCGCCGGCATCGGCATGTGCTGCCTCATCGCGTGGGGACTCCTGCGCGGGTATGAGCTGAAGTTCGCCGCCATGCTTGCGGGCAATCCGCTGGGTGATTTCCTCGGCGCGCACCCGCTTCTCGCCTCGATTTTTTTCATCTTCGTGACGCTTGGGACGCCGATCATCGGCGCGATGGCGCTCTTGAATGCATGGAACGAGGCGTCACAGGCGGTGCTCTGGCGGCGTGTCCGGAAACGTTTCGAAGAACTCCGCACGACGGAGGTCGATGTCGCGCGAAAGGTTCAGTCCGCCACAGAGGAGCTCGACCATTTTGACAAAACAAAGGAGGCCGTCTGTCGCGAGTGGAAAGCCGTCTTCAACCAGTTTTACGCCCGCGGTCGCCAGAACGGCGCGCGCAAAGAGACGCTCGTATCCGTCGTGCGTAAAAGCGCATTCGGGGGCGCGCTCGCCGCACCGCTCGCCTTCCTCGTACCGTTTGTGTTCGTGCCCGCGCTTCTCGGCCTTCCCCTGGTCGTGGGCGTCGGCCTCTTCACGTATTTCAACCATCGTCGCCACCATCCTGACCACGACCGCTATCTGGCACAAGAAAACACGCGCTTCGCGGTGATCCCTGACGCGCCGCGCGTGCAGCAACTTCCTGCGCCCGCACCACACCTGCTCTCGAAAGGAGATTCTGAATGAACTCGCCTCGTATATTCGCTTTTGCAGCATTGACCCTGCTCGCTGGTTGCTCGCACCCGGTTCCCAAAGTGACCGTCGATGCCCTCGACACGAGCTTAAGCATCACCCCGCGCGCCGAGCACGCCGCAGAGAATGCCATTCTTGACCAGATTTCTCGATTGGGGCGCGGCGACCGCCTGATCCTCATTCCGATCACTGGGGATGCCCAGAACGACGTTGGGGGCAGAATTCTGCACCTCACGGCTCCCACCGAGCGCCAAGCATACGACAATGACCTGCGGCGGTTCCAGGCGGACGCGAAGAAGCAGTTTGCCGCCTGGCTCGGGTCCCATGATCCGCACCAGATACGAACGGACATCTTGGGCACCTTGGATGTCGCCCGCCAGGAATTCGCCGCGGTTCCCAGAGATGCCGACCGCCGCCTCATCATTTTGAGCGATTTTCTCGAGGACGATCCCTCGTACCGCTTTGTCTTGTCGCCGCAGCTCGCAAACCCCGGGCGTGCCCGCGCGCTCGCCGTCGTCACGCGGACGAATCGAGGATTCGCCCTCCCTGGGGTGCCAGTGTGCCTTGGGCGCTTGGAGTCGAGCGATTTCGCGCCGCTTTCCCCACAGCGCAAGGAAGCGGTGCAGGCCTTCTGGGCAGAATATCTGAGCGACCGGGGACAAGCGCCCACACTTCGCTTCGACGGCACCGGAATGCTCACCGGCAACGCCGGATGCTACGACGACTCGAAGGATGTCGCCCCTACACAGACGGGCGGAGCGGAGGAGCGGCCGTGATTGAGACCCGATTGCTCTCCCTGTGGGACGGTCTCGTGGGATCGGCCGTCCTCATTGCGATAGTCGTTCTCGCGCTCTGTGTCATGGTGAGCGCCGTAAAGCTGAGAGACCTTCCACGGCACTTTGGCGTGATAGTGGGCATCGTGATCCTTCTCATCATACTTCCCGCACTCATCGTGGGGCTCTGGAACGGGATGTCGTTCGGGCAGCACCTCGGGATTGCGACGATCCTCATCGCGATCATTTTTCTTATCAGTGCCACGCAACGAAAATCGCGGAAAGAAAGGCGCTGATAAAGCCCTTCATTGAAGTGGGTCATAGTGTGGGGGATGACTCAGGATACACCGGGAAATGTCGGGCAGCCAAGGCAACTGTCATGGGGCTGGAGCGCAACACCCGCCAAGTACGGGCTCGTGTGAACCCAACGTAGACCGCGAAGCGTTGCAGAACGAGATTCTGCGCGGCACCGAAAAGAAATCCACTGTCTACACAGACAAGTGGGGAGCATACCGCCGTTTGGAAGAGAAAGACCTTGTTCATGAGGCCGTGAACCACCTTGAGGAATACGTTCGCGGACAGGTTCACACAAACGGCATTGAGAACTTCTGGAGCCTCTTGAAGCGGTCCCCGAAAGGCACCCACCTACGTTGCGGTTCAGCCATTCCACCTTGATCGCTACGCCTCCGAGCGGGTGTTCCGGTTCAACAACCGCGCTACGAAAGACAACCGCTCACGGACGAGGACCGCTTCACTCTCGCCATGCAGCGAGCCGTAAGCCATCGCCTCACCTACACCCAACTGACGCGACAGGGAGCAGACTGACACACGCCTCAAACGGTTTGGACGCGGCAAGCGCATCGCTTCTTCTTCTCTTACGAAGCAGCCTTCTCCTTAGGCTGCTTCTTTGGTCTTGAGGTCTTTGAGGCTCGGAAAAGCTTTTGCATAATCCATTCGAAGTTTCTCCGCGCCTCCTTCCCACGTAAAGATTCTTTTTCATGGCCTTCTGATTTCTATCGACCGCAATTCGGATTATTCGACCATTTGATGCGCGACGGGGAAAAGGGCATGATTATTTTCCCGATTGAATTAGGAGCAGCACCGCTTAGCGGAACCGTCAGAATCTCGGAAGAATTCAGCCGTTTTAGGGTCGCAGTGTCTGGGATGATTCCGCTAGCAACATCAGGGCACTCGTTCACGATGTAGAACGATGCAGTCTGGTTTTGCGGAAGAAAGGGAAATTGCACATTTGTCACCGATTCCGTCTTACCTATCTGTAGAGAGAGTGGAATCGAAACCTGTTCTACCGGTTGAGTTAGGCTCTCAACCTCGCACTTCTCTACATCCATCGGTTGGTTTTTCGGAATTGTTGCCTGCCCAGGCAGGGGCCATCGCGAATAGTGGCCGGTGTTGTTAATTTGCTCGGTAAATTCTGGATTTAGATGCAGCAGCAAGAGTGTTATTCTCTGCCCCGGAGGAATTTGAATCGGCATAAAATCCAGGTCACATTGCATAGCTAATCCTGGAATAGGCGCTTTTGGTACTGGGCCTCGTGCGCTTGCGATAAAATCGCTGATGCAGACAGTAATATATCCTGTGAGGCACACAATTGCCAAAATAACGGAAGGTTTAAAGCGGCCCGTTAGCTTTACCCAATCAGAAAACCACACCTCTACGACGGTGAATATCCAAACTCCAAAGATTAAGACAATGTCTGCTAGCAGCATAGAAGTGACCCCAGCGATTTGAAAAGCTGCGCCAACTGCTGCCAATATGCCGCCGATCCATAGCAGAGCCGTCTTAAGTCGAGGACGCTCAGCTTCAGACACCTGTCGTTTTCGCACTTCTCTTTTTCGTCTTCCCTGGCCCACTTGACATCTGCCTCCCGGAAATTCTCCCTATTGATGATATTGTGGGGTAAGTATATTATTGCCCCAAAGAGTAAATCCGTCGCGGGGATCCTTTAGACCGAAAGAACTCGGGACGGTGTTGTCACAGCATGCTCGCGCATGCCGGGAGAGGGGACATTTTGCTACGCTTGGGTTCGCATCGCAGATCAAATCTGTGAAGGTCAAAAGAACGTTAAATGATAATCTTGTCCCACTACGCGAACTGGCAAAATAGTCGCAGATTCAGTTCCATTTTTGAAGTCAAAAATGGAGATTCCGGTTGGAACCATGACTAACGCTTCGAGGCGAAGTCTCTCTGCGGCCGTTTTGGCGGCATGTGTCGTTGTCTTTGCCCCAGCAGCGCCGATGGTCCAGCGGCCTGCGCCTAAGCCCGCAACAAAGCCAATCGCATTTCCGCTTAAGCTCAGCGAGAACAAGCGCTATCTTGTCGACCAGAACGGCACGCCCTTCTTTATCGTGGGCGACTCTCCGCAGGGCATCATGGGCCGCCTCACCGAAAAAGAAGCCGCCGCTTATTTTGCTGACAGGCAGGCGCGCGGCTTCAACACCATTGGATGGATTGACGTTGTATGCGCGGGTCACGACTATCCCACCAACATCTACGGCGAGACTCCCGACGGAATCCGGCCGTTCACGGCCTTTCTTTCCGGCGGTTCCGACTATGCGTACTACGATCTCTCCAAGCCGAACGAGGCCTATTTCGTCCGACTCGACCACATGCTTCAGTTCGCAACAAAACGCAATTTTCTGATTTTCGTCGATCCCATCGAGACCATCGGCTGGCTGCCTACCCTTCGACGCAACGGCGTTCAGGCCGCGTATGCCTACGGCCAGTTTCTGGGCCGCCGCTATGGCGGATACACCAATCTGATCTGGTTGGATGGAAACGATTTTCGAACCTGGCACGAAGGTCAGGATGGCGCGCTGCTGGCGGCGGCAAAGAACGGCATCCGTAGTTTTTTCCACGCATGGCACCTTCGCAATGACGACGCACTTGTGCAGGCGGTCTCCAGGGGAATCAAGTCTGCGGCCCCCCAGCAACTGCAGACGCTTGAGCTGGAGCCCGAGACCAGTTCGTCCTTCGACGATCCAGCCTGGAGATCGCTGATCGATCTCAACGGTACGTACACGTATTTCCCCGCGTATCTGCAAACTCTCCACAGCTACAACCAGCTGCCCACTGCTCCGACTTGGCTCATGGAGTCGCGCTACGAATTCGACCAGGGCGACATCCCCCCCGACCCCGGCGTGCCGTACATTCTGCGCAAAGAGGAATACTGGGCAATGATGGCCGGCGCTACCGGGCAATTCTACGCCAATGCTTATGTCTGGCCATTCAAAGATGGCTGGCAGGGCAAGCTGGACACCGTCGGCGTGCGACAGGTCGGATACTGGAAAGATTTCTTTCTCTCCATTCCCTGGCAGGAGCTCATACCCGATCAACGGGGCGCCGTTCTCAACTCCGGCGCGGGCGCCGCCTGCGATTTCAATACCTCGATCGCGCAGTGCGATCGCGCTGTAGCCGCAAGGTCGCCAGACGGTTCGATGGCCGTGATTTATCTGCCCACCCCGCGCACTATCAAGGTCAACATGAGCGTGCTCAGCCGCGCCGCCCATGCTATATGGTTCGATCCTTCGAATGGAAGCTACAGGACAATCGACAGCAATGTCCTTCTCAATGCTGGCGTGCAGGAGTTTGTTCCTCTGGGCAGGAACCATGCTGGCGAAGGCGATTGGGTGCTTCTGCTCGAGGTGAGATCGCTAATCACGTTTGGTCAATCTGATGTCGCCGCCCATTCCCGCAGGAACGCTGCTTTCATGTATACCGCTCCGCTGCCTCGTAGCATTCCAGGACGCATCGCAGGTTCTCTGCCCGGTTTCCGGTCGGCAGACCCAGCCACGGAAATGTACAAAGTTCTGCCGGATTTCCACAGATGCGCGGACTTGTAATTCGCAATTCTTGAAACGGGCGTACGATTTTTATTGACAAGACGTTAGAAACCCGGCGCAATCGAACCAGAGACGGCTCGCAGTGGCCCGTTCTCCGGGCAAATACGATGGACCGATGAGGGGGGGACGATGCCAAACTTAAATATCCATGGGCAAGGCGGCCAATTCCCGTGCTTCTGGCTGGACAATGCCGGCGGAAAGCCCTGGTCGGATCTCGCAAGCTATAACTTCAATCCCATGCCGACTGCTTGGTTCGACTGGAAAGACACAACCTCAGGATCGTACGCATTATCCGAAATACTCACCGTCGCAGCAGGACAACAGCTCAATGTCGCTGTGATCTTGGCGACAGCGCATAGAGAACCATTCTGGGATTTCGGTTTCGCTCTTCTCGTTCAAGGCACAACCATAGTGGACGTGCTCTTTGCAATGCGGCCAGATGGCATTAATCAAATAGGTGATATGGGACCGAACGTTTTTCTTGCAGCTCCGAGTGCCGGAGTTTCATTTCAACAAGCATCGAAGGATGCCACAGGAATCGTATTGAATGGTCTGGATTACGGGTCGCTCGCGAATGCCGGCTGCGGCGATATATCCACATATCTCTCATCTAAGTGCAAACCTGCACCGGGTGAATATCGGATTCTTTTCGGAATTTTTGCTACCAGGGTGAATCAGGCGAGACCGGCTGCTATGGTAGTACCGTTCTTCAATGTGACCCAAGGCTGACTGCAAATCTAGCCTTGAGTCGGTGTGATAGTTCTCGATCCTGTCCGGCGTTGTAGTATTCAACTTTTGCCTGCTGAATCGTTGTTTTCAATCGCTTCTGCGCGCCCGTTCCGCCTTTTGGTCTCTTTCCAGTGGGTCAAAGTAGGTAGTGCGAAGCATGGGTGGCCCCGAGATCATCGGTGGAAATCACGTTTTTCTCTTTTGGATTGCAAAGTAAATCCAGCAGCCCAACACAGAGCCGATCACGCTGGAAAGGAAATGGAGAACCTCATGCGAATACATATGTTGCCACCTCAGTCCATTCCAAACACTCCATAGGTTGTGGGCCTGAAGAAACCGAACAAGCGGGAGAGGAGTTGGCGCTCGCCATGCTTCGTCAATCAGACTGAGCGCGCCAAACAGCGTGAGGACAAGAATCAATGTACTCGGGAAAATCCGCACCTTCATTTTGAGCCTGCATAGATTTTAGGCTCACTGGCGAACCTCATGCGCCAAGGCTACATCGCATACTATGCAGCCGCGTGGCTGTCGCGTCCAGCGCGCGGAAGCGGCCCCAATCCGTTCCAGATGGAGCCGATTGCCTGCAGCGCCGCGAACGGCGGTTGCGCGGACACACCGAGACCATCTCGGGGCGCTTCGAGCGTGACCGCGCCGCGATGTTATGTCTGACAGTCGCAAACAGTGTTCGGGCTGGATCGCGCATTCCGATAGGGGTAATCGCGGTGATGTGTCCCGACGGGCAATTTCGAATGTAGATGATTTTGTAGCGGTCAAAGCACCGAAGATCCACAGAGATCAACACGAACAGGACGACGTGCTCTAAACCTTTCAATCAGAAGCGCTTATTCCCTACTAATTTCAATAGGTTTCAATAAACAATTTGACCTGTTTTGGGAGCAGAGGGTCGGGGGTTCGAATCCCTCCGCCCCGACCATCTAACCCCTTCCCTATCAATCGATTTGACTGAGTCTGAGGGTTGGGATACGAACTGGGATACGAAACTCGCATGGGAGAGCCCCATGGAAGTGAATATCACCAAGCGTATCGACACCCCCGATGGCAGACGTTTCTGCAGGGTCATCTTCACCCCCAACGGCCGCATCAAGTCCGATTGGGTTGAAGTCGACGAGCGGCAGGAAAAGCACCCCGAAGGCGCCTATTACATCGACTGGACCGAAGACGGCCAGCGCAGACGCATGGCCGTCGGATCCGATGCGACTGCCGCCTACAACAGCCTGAAGAAGAAGCAATCGGAGCTCGACGCGATCGCGCGAGGACTAGGGGTCAACGATCCCGTCGAAGAAGAAGAAAATACCCGCCTGCGTCTGCGCGCAGCCAAAGCGGATTTTCTCGAAGACATTCAACTCTCTCGCCAAAGAAGGACTTGGCTGGGATATTGCCTCTCCCTGAGCTATTTCACGCAGTGCTGCTCGAAGACCTACGTCGAAGACATCGAGCGAAAGGATCTCCTGCGCTTCGTCGTCTTCTTGCGCGATGATAAAGAACTCGCACCCCGCACCGTACACAACAAGGTCGCCGAGTTGCTCACGTTCCTGGCTGCGCAGGGCGTACCGAAACTCATCAGCAAGAACGACCGCCCTCGCTTCGTTGATCAGAAGGTCGAGATCTATGAAGACCACCAGTTGTTGGCACTCCACTCGGCCTGCTCGCACTATCACAGCACGCAGTACGACTTCTATCTCATGAGTGGGTTTCGCGAACAGGAAACGATGCACGTCCAATGGGAGAATATCCGCTTCAACTCGAACGTCGTCGAGATGCGCTGGAAACCTCAGTTCCGCTGGATGCCGAAAGCCTACAAGGAGCGCGAGGTTCCGGTTCCTACGCTCCTGCTGGATAGACTGGAGAACTACCGGCGGACCCTGCCGGCCGCCCGGGCCGCGGACAGGGCCTTGGTCTTCAGCACCGCAAGTGGTAAATGCGATACGCATATGCTTCGGGCGCTCAAAAGGAACGCGAAGAAAGCCGGATTGAACCAGGATGACTTCTGGCTCCACAAATTCCGTGCGACTTTCGCGACGACGCACCTCCAGGCCGGCGTCGACCTCCGAACCGTGATGACGTGGATGGGACAGACCAACCTCGAAAGCATCATCCGATATCTGAAACCGGCCAGAAATAGGACCGTCATCGAAAAGGTCAACGCAAACTTTGCCGCGCACGAGCGGCCACAACTTCAGCTTGTCAGCGGGGCAGCACAAGTTTCGTACGTGTTATCGTTCCGAAATCCATAAACTCAGAAGCCGCATTGCAGTATCGAGGACAGTGACGAGCGCCGGGCAACATCCCGGCGCTTGCTGTTTTTCCTCGAACTTTGGCGCTGCGGCGAGGACCGATGCGCGGAAAGCTCCACGTGCGATATGTCGAAGAGCGACTCGGCCTGTACGCATCAACGGAGTGCCCACTGTGCTTTGGGTCGATCTTGCCAGCGGCGCAGGGGCACTCTTTCTACCCAAGCGCGCCGACCAGCCTTGTGAGACACAGGATCAGCAAAAAGCCGAGGAATCCAAGCGATAGAACCAGACTGCGGCTTGTACGCGGCCAGGCGTCGGGAAGCAGAGTGAAGAACGCGGTAAAGAGAAAGGATCCTG
>Ga0335074_10003055_pt1 | contig 22808 bp, 14 predicted proteins | sample Lox_Sample_23_FD_206715 | JGI IMG/M metagenome (GOLD analysis project Ga0335074, IMG submission 206715) | Soil microbial communities from Loxahatchee National Wildlife Refuge, Florida, United States - Lox_Sample_2.3 | ecosystem: Environmental > Terrestrial > Soil > Wetlands | place: USA...
TTGCAATCGGCACCCAGGAGTGGGTCGCGGCCAGCAGCGCCGTGGCGATCAGCGGCGCCGGCCCGCCGGCAATAATGGAGGCGAGCTGATAGCCGATCGAGGCGCCCGAATAGCGCAGCCGTCCGGTGAAGCTCTCGGCGATCAGCGCAGCCTGCGGTCCATACATGGTATCGTGCGGGATCAGTGAGAGCACGATCATCAGGAAGACCAGGAACGGCACCGCCGTGCTGAGCAGTGCGAAATAGATCCACGCGAAAACCCCGGTCATCACCGCGCCGATCAGATACACCTTCCGCCGCCCGTATCTGTCCGACAGATGCCCGGCAATTGGGATGGTGAAAAACGATACCACCGAGGCGACCAGCACCGAGACCAACAGCAGGTCGCGCGTCACTTTCAGCTCGCTAACCCCATAGGCGAAGACGAACGCCGTAAAGATATAAAACGGCGCCTGCTCGCCCATGCGGGCGAAGGCGCTCAGGAACACCTCCCGCGGCTGCCTGCGGAACACCTCCGCGACCGGGGCCTTTTCCACCCGGTCCTCGGCCAACAGGCGACGGAAGATCGGGGTCTCCATGATGCCGAGCCGGATCCACAGGCCGATGCCCACCAGCACGATGCTGATCAGGAACGGAATCCGCCAGCCCCAGGTCGCGAAGGCATCGCCGGAGATGGCGCTGAAGGCCAGCACGGCCAGGGTGGACAGGAACAGGCCGGCGGGCACACCCCATTGCGGCCAGGAGGCGACGAAGCCGCGATGGTGGTTGGTGCGTGCCCACTCCATCGACAGCAGCACCGACCCGCCCCATTCGCCACCCACGCCGACGCCCTGGATGAACCGCAGGACCGTCAGGATGATCGCGCCCCAGATGCCGATGCTGGCATAGGTCGGAACCAGGCCCACCAGAAAAGTGGCAACCCCCATCAGCATCAGCGTGGCGATCAGCGCCGCCTTGCGGCCCAGCCGGTCACCCCAGTGTCCGAAGATGGCCGCCCCGATCGGGCGCGCCACGAATCCTACGGCGTAAATGGCGAAGGCATTGAGCGTGCCGACCAGCGGATCGGAGTTCGGAAAGTAGAGCTTGGCGAAAACCAACCCAGTGACCGCGCTGTAGAGGAAGAAATCGTACCACTCGATGGTCGTGCCGACCGTGCTGGCAATCACCGCCCGCCGGAGCTGCGCGCTGTGTTCGTCTTCAGACAGCGCCTCAGCTTCCCAGGTTGGCATACCTGCGGTGCTTGACATGGTCGTTTCCCCGTGACTCGGATCTGGTTTTGTTACTTAATTATGACCGAACCGAGCGGTCAGGCAAGAGGGAAATCGGCAGCGGACGGCTGTTGATCGGCGCCGGGCCGGGGCTTCTGCCCGTCTGGCCGGACGTGGCAGGCTCGGTTGCCAATGGACCTGGATTGGAATCGAAGGAGGGTGCAATGACTGCCACTTATGCCGTCGGCCAGCGTGACGACCGGCCGTGGGGACATTGGGAAATTCTGGCCGTCGGACCAGGCTACGCCGTGAAGCGCATCCTGGTGCGCGCGGGTGGCCGGCTGTCGCTCCAGCGCCATGCGCATCGCGCCGAGCACTGGATCATTGTAAGCGGTTCGGGGAAGGTGACCCGCAGCAGCGAGGTGTTCCCCGTTGCCGCGGGTCAGCACGTCCTTATCGGCCTGGGCGACGCCCACCGCGTCGAGAACCCCGGTACCGAGGATCTCCTGTTCATCGAGGTGCAGTATGGGGAGCATCTCGATGAGAGCGATATCGAACGCCTACAGGACGATTACGGGCGGAGCTGAACTGCGCTCCGCCGTCCGTCGGCGAGCCTGTGTCTCAGTGCTTGTGGTTACTGGCTACGCTCCGACATGGCATCACCACCGCCATCGTGTCCTCCGGCAAAGGCAGCGGTTGCAACTGAAAGGGTCAGCACGGCAAGGGCCGCGAGCAGAAGTGCCCTCATGATGGTCTCTCCTTCAAAGTTCAAGTGCCAGACCCAAGCTTTCACACGGCTTTCACGCGGGCCTGCAGCGGCCCACAACGTCGAGATGTAGCGGCCGCCGTGCGCCGATGTCAGACCACAACCATGATGGTGTAGGCTACCGGGCCGCATATCTGCATTGCAGGGCCATCTGCATGCAGCATCGTGTTACGTGCCGACACTGCTTGGGATGGCAACTACTGATGCTGGCGGGCCAAAGTCGCGGCGACGGGTTACGAGCAGTTACGAATAGAAATATGTAACCAATCTCAACTCATCTTGAAAGTTGCAGCGCCCCGGCTCGGTAAATGCCGGGGCGCCACGAATCGGAATAACTGACTGAGCAGGTCGCGGATTCGCCGGGAAAGGACCTCCCGGCCTATGAGCGATAGTCTTTCGCCTCCTCCGGGCCCACGCCCTGCGCGGCGCTGCGACGCAGCTCGCAGATCGCGGCGTAGATCGACTGCCAGCGGTCGAGGCCGGCGGTGTCGCCCTGCAGCCGCATCTCCTGTACGTGTTCGAGCGCCACCGCCTGCGCCTGCAGGCCATGACGCTTGATCATCAACCGGGCGGTGTCCTTGCTGTCCTGTTGGGGCATGGGCGCGTCTCCTTCGGCTGCACGATACCATGCGATGTGAGGCGACCGGCGTAACGATGCCAGTCGCCGGCCGGTCACGATTAAGGCACACAACCCTGCCCGGCGGCCCTTGCATCCCCCGCGTGCTTTGCCGAAGAGGGGGCATGGCACTGAAAATCGGCCGGGGTGCGTCGGCGCCCCCGTTCCTGGTGATGGACGTGATCGCGGCGGCCAACGCACGCCAGGCAGCGCTGCCCGCCGGGGGTTCGGCGGTGATCCGGATGGAAGTGGGCCAGCCCGGCACCGGCGCGCCAACGGGCGCACTGGAGGCCGCCGCGTCCGCCCTGCGGTCGGGCGAACCGCTCGGCTACACCGAAGCGCTCGGCCGGCGATCCCTGCGGGAGCGGATCGTTGCGCATTATCGTGACTGGTACGGCCTGGCCCTGCCCATCGAGCGGGTCGCAGTCACCGTGGGTGCGTCGGGTGGCTTTCCGCTCGCCTTCCTGGCGGCATTCGACCCCGGCGACAGGGTTGCGCTGGCCGCCCCGTTCTACCCTCCTTACGTGAACATACTGACCGCGCTCGGCATCCAGCCGGTGATCCTGGAAGCCGGGCCGGACACACGGTTCCAGCCCACCGTGGCCATGCTGGAGCGGCTGGACCCGCCCCCCGACGGGCTGGTGGTGGCAAGCCCATGCAACCCGGCTGGCACGATGCTGCATCCCGAGGAACTCGCCGTCATCGCCGCCTGGTGCGACAGCGCCGGCGTGCGGCTGGTCAGCGACGAGATCTATCATGGGCTGCACTACACCAGCGCTGTCGCCACCGCTGCGGCGTTCAGCCGGCACGCGGTGGTGGTCAACAGCTTTTCCAAGTATTTCAGCATGACAGGCTGGCGGGTGGGCTGGCTGGTGCTGCCGGAAGACCTTGTCCGGCCGGTGGAATGCCTGGCGCAGAACCTGTTCATCAGCGCCCCGCACATCTCCCAAGTCGCCGCCGAGGCGGCGCTTGACTGCAACGCCGAGTTGCAGGCAAACGTAGCCCGGTATCGACGCTCGCGCGAACTGTTGCTGCGGGGACTGCCCGAGGCTGGGTTTGCCCGGCTGAGCCCAGCCGAAGGGGCGTTCTACCTGTTCGCCGATATCGGCGAGCGGTCCAACGACAGTGTTCAGTTCTGCGCCCGCATGCTGGCGGAGATCGGCATTGCCGCGACGCCAGGGGTCGATTTCGATCGCCGCAGGGGGACCCGGTTCGTGCGGTTCAGCTATTGCGGGCCGGAGGCCGACATGGCGGAGGCCGCCGAGCGGCTGCGTTCGTGGCGGTGACGGAAGACCCGCCGGCCATCCTGGGGAGCTTGGAAGACCTGGCGCGGCGGGCCCAGACGCCGTGCGGCGAAGGACGCATGGTCTGGCACACATGGGGCAGCGGTCCGGCGCTCGTGCTGCTGCATGGCGGGACCGGCTCGTGGCGGCACTGGGTGCGGAACATCTTGTATTTCGCGCCGCGGCGGCTGGTGGTCGCCGCCGACCTGCCGGGGCTGGGCGAGTCCGACATGCCGCCTGACGCAACGGATCCGTGGGATTCTGCGGCCGTGCTGGCGCGCGGGCTCGATCAGGTGATCGGGCCGGAGACGCAATACGATTTGGCTGGGTTTTCCTACGGCGGCGTAGTCGGCGGGTGCCTGGCGGCACTGGATGGCGATCGGGTGCGCTCGCTGACGATTGTGGGTTCGGGCGGGATCGGGCTGCCGCGCGGGCGGACCGATCTCGTGAAGGTGCGGCACCTGGAGGGCGATGCCCGGGTCGAGGCGCACCGGACCAATCTCGCCCGGCTGATGATTGCCGATGCGGCGCGGATCGATGACCTCGCCCTGGCGATCCAGGACTGGAACACACGGCATTCGCGGCTGAAGAGCCCGCCGATTTCGCGCGGAATCTTCCTGCGGGATGCGCTCGCCACGGTGCGCTGCCGGGTGAACGGCATCTGGGGCAGCCGGGATGCCCCGTCGCTCCCCGATATCGCGGCGCGGGAGGCGGCGTTGCGCGCGCTGCGGCCGGAATTGCGGTTCCGGGTGATAGAGGGAGCGGGGCACTGGGTCGCCTATGAGGCGGCGGATGCATTCAATGCCACGCTCGACGCGCTGCTGACCGATCCCGGCCCTGTGTCGAACGGTGCAGAGAGCGTATAAGCCGCCCGCATGAGCCAACCGCCCGCCCGCCGCCGATGATGTATTTTAGCCGCCTGAAGACCGCCTTGATTCTCGGGGCCTGCCTGCTGGGCGCATTCCTGTGCATCCCCAATCTGGCCCGAGCGCCCGCCTCGTGGCTGCCGTGGCGGCAGGTGCATCTCGGGCTCGACCTGCAGGGTGGCAGCTATCTGCTGATGCAGGTCGATATGGGGGCCGTCACCAAGCAGCGGCTGAACGGACTGATCGGTTCGGTCCGGCAAGCCCTCGTCAGCCGCACGATCTTCTACCGGACGATCCAAGCCGAGCCGGCGCAGAACCGCGTCGTCGTGCAGCTTCAGGACCCGACCCGGCTGCATGATGCGCTGGCGGCGCTGCAGCCGCTGATCTCCACCGAGGGGGCGCTGGGCACGCCTGACCTGGTGCTCACTTCGACGCCGGCGGGGCAGATAACCCTGACATTGTCGGCCGTGGCCCTGCACGATCGGGCGGTTGCGGCGTTGCAGCAATCGATCGAGATCGTCCGCCGGCGCGTCGATGCGACCGGCGTGGTGGACGCGCAGGTCGCCCAGGAAGGCGACTCGCGCATCGTTGTCCAACTGCCCGGTATCGGCGATCCGGAGCGCATCAAGCAGCTTCTCGGCAAGACGGCGCACATGACGTTCCAGCTCGTCGATGAGAGCGCCAATGCGGCTTCGTCGGCGCCACCGCCGCCGGGAGTCGAGTATCTGCCGATGCAGGACAACCCGAACGAGAAGGTCCCGGTCTATGACCGCGTCGATGTGGATGGCGGCGACCTGACCGACGCTCGTGCCGGAAGCGACCAGCAGACCGGGCAGTGGGTGGTGAATTTCTCCTTCAACACGGTGGGGGCCCAGCGCTTCGCCGATGTGACCCGCAGCAATGTGGGGCGGCGGTTTGCGATTGTGCTGGACAGCAAGGTGATCAGCGCGCCGGTGATCCGTGAGCCGATCCTTGGCGGACGCGGTCAGATCAGCGGCAATTTCACGGCTCAGTCGGCCTCGGATCTCGCGCTTCTGCTGCGTGCCGGAGCGCTGCCCGCGCCCCTGACCGTCATCGAGGAGAACAGCATCGGCCCCGAGCTGGGCGCCGATTCGATCCGCGCGGGAGCGATCGCGCTTGGCGTCGGCTTCCTGCTGGTGGTCGGCTTTATGGGATTCTTCTACGGGCTGCTGGGCTGGTTCGCGAATATCTGCCTGGTGGTGAACCTGGTCCTGATGCTGGCGATCATGTCGCTGTTGCAGGCGACGCTCACCTTGCCGGGGATGGCGGGGATCCTGCTGACGCTTGGCATGGCGGTCGACGCCAACATCCTGATCAACGAGCGGGTGCGTGAAGAACAGCGCAACGGCCGGCCGCCCTTGCAGGCGCTGGAGCACGGGTTCCAACGCGCCTACCGCACGATCTTCGATTCCAACGCCACCGCCTTCCTGGCCCATGTGATGCTGTTCATCTTCGGCTCCGGACCGGTCCGCGGGTTCGCGGTGACGATCACGGTGGGCATCGCGACCAGCCTGTTCACCGCCTGGATGCTGACGCGCCTTTTGGTCTCGCGCTGGTATATCGCCACGCGTCCTCGGCTGCTGCCGGTCTGAACCGCCATGTTCCTTTCCTTCCTGCTGCGACCGCATCTCCGACTGGTCCCCGACGGGACGCGCATCCAGTTCATGCGCGGGCGGTTCATGGGGCTGATTGTCTCGGCGATCCTCTCGACCGCCTCGATCATCCTGTTCATCCATCCGGGGCCGCGTCTGGGCATCGACTTCTCGGGCGGTATCGTGATGGAGGTGCGCACGCCCGGTCCGGCGGATTTCGGCAAGATCCGCGCGGCACTGGCGGCTGGACACGTGCCGCAGCAGGGGGTGCAGCGATTCGGCGCGGCGGACGAGGTGCTGATCCGGCTTGGCGTGCAGCCCACCGCCCAGGCCACGGATGCCATGGTGGAGCAGGTGCGGGCCGCGCTGGACAAAGCGGTACCGGGCAATAAGGTGCTGCGGACCGCCGCGATCGGCGCCTCGGTGTCGGCGCAACTGCTGCGCAACGGCATTCTGGCTCTGGTGATCAGCCTGGCGATGATCCTCGTCTATATCTGGTTCCGCTTCGAATGGGAGTTCGCGGTCGGCGCTGTCGTAACGCTGGTGCTGGACATCACCAAGGCGGTCGGGTTCCTGGTGGTCACGCGGTTCGACTTCGACCTTGTGATGGTGGCGGCGATCCTGACCATCCTGGGCTATTCCACCAACGACAAGGTGGTGGTGTACGACCGGGTGCGGGAGAATTTGCGCAAATACAAAACCATGCCGCTGCGGGAGCTGATCGATCTCTCGATCAACGAGACATTGAGCCGGACGCTGGGTACCTCGATGACGCTGTTCCTGGCGGCGTTGCCGCTGGCGCTGTTCGGGCCGGAGTCGATTTCGGATTTTGCCTGGGTGATGCTGTTCGGGATCGTAGTGGGGACGTCGTCCTCGATCTTCATTGCCGCGCCGATCCTGCTGTTCCTGGGGGAGAACCGGCTGCGGCGGGATGCGGTTATTGCGGCGGCGCCGAAGCCGCGGGCGACGCGAGGGAAAGCAGAAGATCGCCCCGCCCCTGCGGTGCAGGGACCCAAGCCGCCGGCGGCCAAGTCTCGGGCCGCGCGAGGGGCTGTCGCGCAATCACGGCCGAAGGCGTAGATCACGTCGACCGTGGTTGCATCGGCGGGTCCGCACAGCCATGCCCAAGCCGCTGCGCAGACCAGCGGGCAGGCAGGCAACCAAGCCGGTGCGGCGCCGCACCGTAATGAAACTGTTGTCGTCTGTCGACATGATTTCAATCTCCAGGCCGGATCACGGCTCTCGGTTCATCGGCGCCAGAACGGCTTCGACACTTCCCGTTCGACATCCGCCCGGCTGAGGCCGATGTCTCTCAGGAGATGGTCGTCAAGCATTGCGAGGGCCCGCCGGTCCATGGCGCGCGCGCGCCACTCCACAAGCGTGCGCGCGATACGCCATGCCGGAAGAAGGACCGCGGCGCCCCGGAGAGCGGGATCTGCTGTCCTGAATCCAGCGGCGGACGCCCGGATGGCGCCGAAAGCAGCAATGAGGCGATCCCTTCCCCGACTTGCCGCCGTGCCCCCTGCCGAGGCGATTCTTTGCGCGAGAAGCGGTCCGGTATCCGGGCGGGCCAACCACGCGCGGAAGGTTGCATGAGGAACGGCGTCCCGGCGGACCAGGCCGATGTCGAGCAACTGATGGTCGCTCAGCTCTGCGAGCGAGTGGCCGCAGTTGCGGGCTTGCCACCACCTCGCCAGATCAGCGGCAAAAGACCGAACACGATCGCCGATGCTGCCGCGCGCATCGGCGCCCCATCGGTGAGTTGAAATTCGTCGGCCGGCACAGCCGTCCTGGAAGTTGCCTGTAGTCATGACGAGCACCCTCTGTTGTGTCGGTGAGGGTGATCGTGCGAACGGCTGTCCGAATGCCAGGCCGAAATCTGCTCATTCTCCGTCCGAACATTCTGCGCGGGACCGGGAGAACGAATCTTGTGCTGTGGGCTCGGGCGTGGCTCATTGCTCGGGCATGCCGGCGCGCCGTAGCCCGTCCAGTATATGCTCGTTCTCGCGCAGGTACACGGAGCTGACCGCGGTTGGCGGCACGGAAGAACGCTCCCGGAAGAAACGGGAGATTGTCATTCCTGGATCGCGTTCGTTGAACCTCGTCAGAAGCTGCCTGGCCCGCTCGATGTGACCGACAAGCGCCTCGGCGGCTGCCAGCAGCGCTACACCCCGGGGCCAGCCGGGGTTACTTTCATATGCGAGGCGCAGAACCTGCGCGGCTTCCTGATCCTGCCCCACCTGCATCAGCGCGCGGCCCAGAGCTTGTAGCCATGTCCAGCGCGCAGGGTCGCGCGGTGCGATGCAATCGGCGCGGCGAAACCATTCGGTCGCCTCCTTGGTTGCGCCGAGATACAGCTTGTTCAGTCCCATCTCTCGATACGCCGTCGGCTCGCCGGGATTGTGTGCGATGACGGCCTGCGTCGCGTTCACTGCGTCCCCGAAGCGGCCCTGTGCCCGCAGCAGCATAGCGCGGGCCTTCAGCACGCCGATATGTCCCGGCGCGAGCGCGAATGCCCGGGAGATCAGGCCTTCCGCCTCATCCAGCAACCGATCACGTTCCTCCAACCTGTAGAGATCGATGATCTGGAACGTGCAGATGGATGCGAGTCCGACGAGTGCATCGACGTTGTCGGGATCCAGTCGAAGTGCTTGCCGGAACAGGGACTCCACTTGAGCAGCGTTCTCTTGGCGCCGGACATCGGCAGCCAGGGCGTTTCCCCGCATCACCAGATCGATTGCATCCATGCCTTCGGGGGTGCGGGCGCCGCTGCGCTCCGCTTCGTTGCGCAGCATCTCGATGCCGATACTGCGCGACAGTCGGGCAACGATTTCGTCCTGCACCTCGAGGACGTCCCGGCGATCCTTGTCGAAGCGCTCGGTCCAGAGATGTTCGTCGGTCAGTGCGTCGACCAACTGGGCATTGACTCGGAGCCGGGTGGTGTCAGCCAGCACACTGCCTTCAAGGACGTAGCGCACGCGCAGTTCCTGCCCGACCTGGCGAACCGGCACCTGGCGGCCCTTGTAAGTGAATGCCGTGGAACGCGAGATGACAAAGCTTCCCGGCAGCGCTCGGGAAAGATCCGCCGTGAGGCTGTCGACGATCCCATCAACCAAATAATCCAGGTCCGACTCCTGCGATAAATTCAGGAATGGAAGCACCACGATCGACAGCCGCGGACGAGGATTCGGCTGCCTGGCCTTCTCGTCACTACACGCGATTGTGACCGGTCTCCCGATCGCGCCTTCTTCTGCTCGAAGCGCGTCCTGTTCCTGCTGCCACAGCCAATCAGTGATCCGCTCCACCCCCGCAGCCAGGTGGCGACGATAGCTGCCGAACGGCACACCGAGTCGATTAGCGGCGGCCTCTTGCTTGGGAGCAGGATTGAAGTACGTCAGGTCGAGCGCGCGAAACAGTTTCTGGTCACGTGCATTGACGGACAATGCTTCGGCAGCCTCTGTCAGGATTTGGCGCAGGTGCTGGAGCTTGACGGGTCCAGGTGTACGTCGCGCCAAAAGTCGGGCCTGAAGCAGTCGGTTTTCGGCCAACAGATCCGCGCGCGTGTACTGGCGGAGTGCGTCTTTGACCGCGGTCGCGAAGTCGGCGTGTGTCAGCACATCATGCTCCGGGATCGCACGGCGGGAGACGATTCCGCAGCAACCTGCAAATCTGACCGGAAATGCGCCGGCATCGGCTGTCCATGAGCATGCCGGCCGGGTAGCCGGCGCGCCGCCTACAGTCCTTCCCCTCGGCATGATTTTTTCCTAAGAATTGTGAAACCGGAGGATGGGCACCATGAGTGCGCAGGTCGCCTATCGGTTTGGCGCTTTCGAGCTTCGGCCGGCTCGTCGGCAACTACTTGCGAACGGCGTGGAAGCGATGGTTGGCGGTCGCGCGCTCGACCTGCTCGTAACCCTGATCGAGCGCCGCGACAGGCTGATCGACAAGCAAGAACTTCTCGACCTGGTATGGCCGAATGTCACGGTCGAGGAGAACAGCCTTACTGTGGCGATCGCAGCGCTGCGCAAGGTTTTGCGCGATGATGCGCGCCGCCAGCGTATGATCCGCACTGTGTCCGGTCGCGGTTACCAGTTCATCGCACCGGTCGCAGTCACCCGCGCAGCCGACAGCGTCCCATCCGAGCAGTGGGCCGGATCAGAGGTCGATGAGGCAGGGCCGCTGTCCTTGCCCGACAAACCCTCAGTTGCCGTACTGCCATTCACGAACATGAGCAGCGAGGCCGACCAGGAGTTCTTTGCCGACGGGATAGCCGAGGACATCATCACCAGCCTCGCCCGCAGCCGCTGGCTGTTCGTGATCGCTCGCAACTCCTCCTTCACCTACAAGGATCGGCCGACCGATCCGAGGCAGGTCGCGCGCCAGCTCGGCGTTCGTTATATTCTTGAAGGTAGTGTGCGACGGGCCGCAACTCGCGTGCGCGTGACGGCGCAGTTAATCGATGCAACGACAGGCGCGCATCTTTCCGCGGAGCGATACGATTGCGATCTAAGTGACATTTTCGCCGCCCAGGACGAGATTACCCGGCAGATTACTGCTGACATCGAACCCGCACTACTGGATGCCGAGCAAAGACGAGCAATAGGCACGTCTCCCGAGTCCCTCGACGCGTGGTTGGCGTATTTGCGGGGCATGTGGCATTTCGGTGAGCACTCAGCAGAACATAACAGCAAGTCCAGGTTATTCTTCGAGCGGGCGATCGCGCTCGATGACACGTTCGCGCCCGGCTACTACGGACTGGCACGGGCGTTGCTGTTCGATGGGGTACACTACGGAACCCGTCCACTTGCGGATTGCGCGGAGCCGGGCTGGCACCTGGCGTGCCGTGCCGTGGCTCTCGACCGATTGGACCCGACCGCTCACAGCGCGCTGGCGGTCTCTCTGCTGGTCCGTGGTGATCATGACGGTGCACTCGAGGCCGCCAGTCACGCATTGTCGCTGAACCCGAGCGATGCGTGGGCGCACGGTATCGCCGGCGCCGCGCTGGTTTATTCGGGACGGCACGACGAAGGGTTGGCCGCGCTCGCGCGGAGCATTCGCCTCAGCCCGCGGGATCCGCTGCTGTGGGCGCGACTCTACAATGTAGCGCTGGCGCACTTCTATGCTGGACGGATGACTGACGCCGAGAGCGTAGCGCGCAGGATCATGCGGCAGTGGCCACGGGACACGCACGGACCGCGTGTTCTGGCGGCAGCGCTTGCCCAGAGCGGACGGCTGCGCGAAGCCGCTGAAGCACTGCGAGCCGCTCTCGCCCTTTCCCCCCATTTCCTCGATACGTACATACGACACCGCATGCCGTGGGTTCGCACGGAAGACCACGCCCGCATGACGGACGCTCTTCGCGATGCAGGGTGGATGGCGTAGGTTCTGCGGCGTTGCGCTTCGGTGCCCCCGCCGGTCGGCACCCGTATCGTTCAAACGGGCACCCATAGTGGTGCTGGCTGGCGATCCCTTTCAGCATCGATGTCATTCATTCACTCAAGAACAGGCGTCGTCTCGCCTTTCCGGTTACGGCACTTAGCGCGTGATGACCGGAGGCGGGATCGCCGGAGGTCTGAATCACGCGCTCTAACAAACGGCTAGAGCGGGATGGCTTCTCCTTCTGAAGCCATCCCGCTCTAGGCACGCCGCGCTTCCTCCACCTCCGCCTCGCTCAGCGGCACCGGCAGGTGCTTGATGAACTCCTTCGGCACCAACTGCCAGATTTGCGGCAGCGTGCGGTCCCAGTCGTGCAGCAGGCGGATCGCGTAGCGCGAGTTGGTCTCCGCCACGTGCCGCGCGACGAGATCACGGACCGCCCGCTCCCAATGCGGATGCGCCACGCGCTGCCAAGTCAACGTATCACGATTCACCCGTTTCTCGAACAGGTTCTCCGGGTCGTAAACGAACGCCATCCCGCCGGTGAACCCGGCGCCGAAATTGTCGCCCACCGGCCCCAGGATCACTGCCGTACCGCCGGTCATATACTCGCAGCCGTTGGAGCCGCAGCCTTCCACCACCGTCTCGGCGCCGGAGTTGCGCACGGCGAAGCGCTCGCCCGCCTGGCCGGCAGCGAACAACGAGCCGCCGGTAGCGCCGTACAGCACCGTATTGCCGATGATCGTGTTCTCGTTGCTGCGCAGGTTCGACGATGGCGGCGGGCGCACAACGATGATGGCGCCAGAAAGCCCCTTGCCGACGTAGTCGTTGGCGTCGCCAAACAGCTCCAGCTTCAGCCCCTGCACGGCAAACGCACCGAGGGACTGGCCGGCGGAGCCCCGTAGCCGCACCGTCAGGTGGCCCGGCTGCAACCCGGTCATGCCGAAGCGTCGAGTGATTTTCGATGAGATCTTGGTGCCGATCGCCCGATGGGTGTTCCGGATCGTGTACTGAAGCTGCATCTTCTCGCCGTGCTCGAACAGCGCGCGGGCATCGGCAATCATTTGCGCGTCCAGCGTCTCCGGCACCTCGTTGCGGCCCTCCAGCGTGCAGTAGCGCGCGAACGGTCCCGGATCGGCCTGGGCGAGCAACGGGTTGAGGTCGAGATCGTCCAGGATGTCCGCGCCGCGGCTGACCTGGTGCAGCAGATCGGTCCGCCCGATCACGTCCTTCAGGCTGCGGAACCCCAGCCCGGCCAGGATGTTGCGCACGTCATCGGCAATGAAGGAGAAGAGGTTGATCACCTTCTCCGGGCTGCCACCGAACTTCGCTCGCAGCCTTTCGTCCTGCGTGCACACGCCGACCGGGCAGGTGTTGGAATGGCATTGCCGCACCATGATGCAGCCCATCGCGATCAGGCTGGCGGTGCCGATGCCGAACTCCTCGGCGCCCAGCATGGCGGCGATCACCACGTCGCGCCCGGTCTTGATGCCGCCGTCGGTGCGCAGCCGCACCCGATGGCGCAGCCGGTTCAGCATCAGTACTTGATGCGTCTCAGACAGCCCCATCTCCCACGGCAGGCCGGCATACTTGATCGAGCTCTGCGGCGACGCGCCGGTGCCGCCCGAATGACCCGAGATCAGGATCGCGTCGGCCTTGGCCTTCGCCACGCCGGCGGCGATCGTGCCGATGCCCGAGCGCGCCACCAGCTTCACGCAGACCGTCGCGTCCGGGTTGATCTGCTTGAGATCGTAGATGAGCTGCGCAAGGTCCTCGATCGAGTAGATGTCGTGATGCGGCGGCGGGCTGATCAGCATCACGCCCGGCGTGGAGTGCCGCAGCCGCCCGATCAGGGCCGATACCTTCAGGCCCGGAAGCTGACCCCCCTCACCCGGCTTGGCGCCCTGCGCGATCTTGATCTCGATCTCGCGGCAGTTGTTCAGGAACTCGGCGGTCACGCCGAACCGTCCGGAGGCGATCTGCTTGATCGCGGAAGACGCGTTGTCTCCGTTCGCGCGGGGCTTGTAGCGCGCGGGGTCCTCACCGCCTTCCCCGCTGTCGGAACGGGCGCCGATCCGGCTCATGGCGATCGACAGCGTCTCGTGTGCTTCCGGTGACAGCGCTCCCAGGGAGATGCCGGGTGCGACGAGCCGCTTACGGATCTCGGTGATGCTCTCGACTTCATCGACCGGCACCGGCTTCACCCCATCGGTGCGGAAATCCAGCAGGTCGCGCAACGCCACCGGCGGCAGCTTGCGCACGGCGTCGGCATAACGTCGGTAGATCGTGTAGCTGTCGCTGGCAACCGCGGTTTGCAGCGTATGGATCAGCGTCGGATCGAACGCATGCGATTCCCCACCGTGCCGGCGAAGCTTATAGATCCCGCCCACCGGCAAGGTCACCACCTCGGCATTCCATGCCAGCGAGTGCTGGTCCAGTACCTTGCGGGCAATCCCCGGCAGGCCGATGCCGGAAATGCGTGAGGGCATACCGGGGAAGAACTCGGCGACCAGCGCGCGTGACAGTCCGATCGCCTCGAAATTGTATCCGCCGCGGTAAGAGGAGATCACGCTGATCCCCATCTTCGACATGACCTTGAGCAGGCCCTTATCGACCGCCTTCTTGTAGCGCTGCACCGCCTGCTTCAGACTGATGTCGCCAAACAGGCCGCGGCGATGGCGATCGGCAATCGACTCCTGCGCCAGGTAGGCGTTCACCGTGGTCGCGCCGACGCCGATCAGCACGGCGAAATAGTGCACGTCCATGCATTCGGCGCAGCGGACGTTCAGGCTGGTGAAGGTGCGCAGCGACTGGCGCACCAAATGCGTGTGCACCCCCCCGGTGGCCAAAATCATCGGGATCGGCGCACGGTCCGGCCCGTCGGTTTCATCGGTCAGGATTACGTGCGTGCAGCCGGCGCGTATGCCTTCCTCGGCTTCTCGCCGGATCCGCTCCAGCGCGGCGCGCAGGCCGGCCTCGCCATCGGCAACCGGGAAAGTACAATCGACGACGCAGGCCGAGGCGCCCATGAACGCGCGCATCGCCTGGAACTCGGCGGTGGACAGCACCGGACTTTCAAGCTGCAGCAAGTCGCACTGGCCCTGGTCTTCGTCCAGCACGTTGCCGAGATTGCCGAGCCGGGTCTTCAGCGTCATCACGCGGGTTTCGCGCAGGCTGTCGATCGGCGGGTTGGTCACCTGGCTGAAGGTCTGCCGGAAGAAATGATGCAGCCCGCGATAACGCTCGGACAGCACGGCGATCGGCGTGTCGTCGCCCATCGAGCCGACCGGCTCCTGTGCTTCCTCTACCATCGGATGCAGGATCAGCTCCAGCTCTTCCAGCGAGAACCCGACGGAAAGCTGGCGCCGGCGCAACTCCTCGCCCTGGTAAAGCACCGGCTCTGGGGCATCCGTCTTGACGATGTGGTCGATCTCGGTGATTCGCCGGGCCCAGTCGCCGAACGGCTGACGCGCGGCCAGCATGTCCTTCAGCTCCTCGTCGCGGTAGAAGCGCGCCGTGGCCAGATCGACCGCGATGGTCTGGCCGGGGCCGACCCGGCCCTTCTCTGTAATGGTGTCGGCCTCCACTTTTATCATTCCGGTTTCAGAGCCGACGATCAACATCTGGTTTGAAGTGATCGTATATCGGATGGGGCGCAACCCGTTGCGGTCCAGTCCCGCAATCACCCAACGCCCGTCGGTTGCCGAAATCGCGGCCGGTCCATCCCACGGTTCCATCACCGCGTTGCAGTAGAGGAACATGTCGCGGTGCGCCCGCTTCATCGTGGCGTCCTGCCCGATCGAAGCGGGTATCATCAGCGCCTTCGCCATCGGCGCATCACGCCCGGCGCGGCACATCAGTTCGAACACGTTGTCGAGCGTGGCGGTATCCGAGCCGCCGGCCTGCACCACCGGCTTGACGTCCTCCAGATACGGCCCGAGCTCCTCCGCCGCGAGCCGTGTCTCGTGGCTCTTCATCCAGTTGATGTTGCCGGTCAGGGTGTTGATCTCGCCGTTGTGGGCGAGCATTCGGAACGGCTGCGCCAACCGCCAGGTCGGGAAGGTGTTGGTCGAATATCGCTGGTGATAGATCGCGAAGCGGCTGATGAAGCGCGGATCGAGCAGGTCCGGATAGAACTCCGCCAGGTGCTCGGCCAGGAACATCCCCTTGTAGATGATCGAGCGCGACGACAGCGAGCAGAAATAAAGCTCGGGGATCTGCGCAGCGATCGCCTGCTTCTCGATGCGGCGACGGATGACATACAGGTCACGCTCGAACTCGTCCTCGGTGGCGCCCTTAGGGTTGCACAGCATGATCTGCTCGATTTCGGGGCGCGTGGCATTGGCCTTCTCGCCGATGCACTCGACGTTGATAGGCACCTGGCGCCAGCCGTAGATCAGGTAGCCGAAATTCAGCACCTCGGTCTCGACGATCTGCCGGCAACGCTCCTGAGCGGAGAGATCGGTCTTCGGCAGGAACACCTGCCCGACCGCGATCGGGCCCGGCATGAGCTTGGCGCCGCCGCGCTGCACGGCGGCGGCGAAGAAGTCCTGCGGGATCTCGATATGGATGCCGGCGCCGTCGCCAGTCTTGCCGTCGGCATCGACGGCGCCGCGATGCCATACGGCTTTCAGTGCGTCGATGCCGGCCTGCACGATGTCGCGGCGCTTCTTGCCGTCGAGCGCGGCAATGAAGCCGACGCCGCAGGAATCGTGTTCTTGCGAGCAAGCGTAGGTGTGACGGAGGGCGCGCGTATTGGCATCCCACGCTGCCAGGAACTGCGGGCCGGTTTCGATCATTCCGTCCATCGTGTCCCCCTTTTCAGCCAGCCCCGCGCAGGTCCCGCATCTGCGCTTCGAGCCGGCGCACCAGTTTGGTCAGTTCGGTGACCTGAATGCTAAGTGCACGCGTCTCGTCGGAGGCGCCACGGGCGATCAACGCCGTGCGTTCGACATTCGCCCAATCGACAATGTAGCCCTGACGCAGGTCATCCAGGCCGTTTTGCAGCCTGTCGATCCGCTCCGACAACTCGACGCGAAGCCTGGTCTGGCCTTGCTCCAAACGGTCAATGCGACCCTCCAGCCTATCGAAGCCACCTTCAAGCTTATCGAGGCGACCTTCGAGCTTATCGAAGCCACCTTCAAGCTTATCGAGGCGACCTTCGAGCTTATCCAGGCTACCTTCGAGCTTACCGAAGCCACCTTCAAGCTTGTCGAAGCCACCTTCCAGCTTGCCGAAGCCACCTTCCAGCTTGCCGAAGCCGCCTTCGAGTTCGCCGATGCGCCCGACCAGATCAGTGCGCAGTTCCGAAATCGCTTGCAGCACAGTATCCAAGGTGGCGTCAGCCATTTGCAATACCTCTCGAAATCTGCTCAGTCATTCCGCCGCCACAGCCAGCATCGCCTGCTGCCCGACCCACTCATGAATCTGCGCCGCCGCGTCGCGCCCGTCGCGGATCGCCCACACCACCAGGCTCGCGCCCCGCACGATATCGCCGGCGGCGAACACACCGGGCAGGCTGGTCATGAACGTGCGGTGATTGACCTTCAGCGTCCCCCATCTTGTTACCGTCAGCGCGGGCTCGTTGAATATCGCCGGCAGGTCCTCGGGGTCGAAGCCGAGTGCCTTGATCACGAGGTCCGCCTTCAGCGTGAACCGGCTTCCCTCGATCGGCTCAACGGATTGCCGGCCGGATGCATCGGGCAGACCCAGGTGCATCCGCACCGCGCGCACCCCGCTCACCTTGTCACGCCCGGTGAATGCCTCAGGCGACGACAGCCAGATGAACTCTACGCCCTCTTCTTCGGCGTTCTTCACCTCGCGCATCGAGCCAGGCATGTTGGCCCTGTCCCGCCGATACAGGCACTTCACCGATTTCGCACCTTGGCGCACGGCGGTGCGCACGCAGTCCATCGCGGTATCGCCGCCGCCGATCACCACGACGTTCTTGCCGCGCGCATCCAGCAGACCGGAGACGAAATCCGGCACGTGATCGCCCAGGTTTTCGCGGTTCGACGCAATCAGGTAGTCGAGCGCCGGCACAATGCCCGGCAGCCCAACGCCGGGACCACCCAGTTCGCGTGCGATATAGACGCCGGTGGCGATCAGCACCGCATCGTGCCGCGCGCGCAGTTCGGCAAATCCGACAGTGTCGCCGACAGCGCAATTCAACTCGAAACGGATGCCGGACTGCTCGCACAGGTCGCGGCGGCGCAGCACCACTTCCTTCTCCAGCTTGAAATTCGGGATGCCGTAGATCAACAGGCCGCCGGCCCGGTCGTGTCGATCATATACGACGACCTGATACCCGTACCGCCGAAGCTCCTCGGCCGCGGCCAGCCCGGCCGGGCCAGCGCCTATAATGCCCACCGAGCGGTCCAGCTCCCGGCGCGGTCGGATCGGCTTGACCCAGCCGCGCTCGAAGGCGGTGTCGGTGATATAGCGCTCGACCGCGCCGATGGTGACCGCCTCATAGCCTTTCTCGATGACGCAGTTGCCCTCGCACAGCCGGTCCTGCGGGCAGATGCGGCCACAGATCTCGGGAAAGTTGTTGGTCGCCGAGGAAACCTCGTACGCCTCCTCCAGCCGCCCCTCGGTGGCCAGTTTCAACCAGTCGGGGATGTTGTTGGACAGCGGGCAGTGCACCGAGCAGAACGGCACGCCGCATTGGCTGCAACGGCTGGCCTGGGTGGCGGCCTGGCGATCTTCGAAGATGCGGTAGATCTCGCGGAAGTCGCGCCGGCGCTCTGGCACCGCGCGCTTCGCGGGCATCTGTTGCGGCACGTTCACGAACCGCAGCATGCGCTCCGGCATGGCTGGCCCCTCCTCCGGCGCAGGCGGACGCCGGTCGCGACCGCATGCCGCGGCAGGTATAGGGCGGCCGACTCGGCTTGGCCAGGGGGTTGGGGCCGATTAGGGCACTTTTTCTGACCTAATCCCCTCCCCCGACAGTGTCCTCCGCAAATGTTTACGAGGTAGAGGTGAAAAACAGGTCCGGATTGCGTCCTTTCTGCGCCCCGGACGGAAACATCCGTCGCCCACCGCCCGGACGGAACCGGCTGATATAGGAAGGCACCGCCAACTCGACGGGCGTCGGCACAATCCCCAACTCGGGCAGGCCGGGTGCGCCAGCGGCCACCACATTGTCCCGTTGCAACATCAGAAGCTGATCGCGGGTGAAGGGCTTGCTTGGCAACAGCTCGGCCAGCCTCGCCTGCAGTCGGGCCAGCTCCATCGGTACCGTCAGCATCGGCCGGTGGCGGCGCGTCTCGTGAAGTATGTAGGCCAGGATCTCGCGGAACGTCCAAACCCGCGGGCCCCCCAGCTCGAAGTGGGCGCCGGCGGCGTCGGCACGCGCCATCACGGCCATGACGGCATCCGCCACGTCGCCCACGAAGACCGGCTGGAACCGCGTCTCGCCGGCGATCACCGGCATGATCGGCAGCATCTGCGCCATCTCCGCGAAGCGGTTGAAGAAGCGGTCCTCGGCGCCAAACACCAAGGACGGCCGCAGGATGGTCGCGGTCGGGTACGCCTGCAGCAGGGCGGCCTCGCCGGCCGCCTTGCTGCTGCCGTAGAGGCTCGGGCTGGCGGGGTCGGCGCCGATTGCCGAGATATGCACCAGCCGCAGCACGCCGGCGGCGGCCGAAAGCCGCGCGATGCGTCCCGGCGCATCGGCATGGATGCGCTGGAAATCGCCGGCCCGGGCCTCCGCCAGGATGCCGACAAGGTTCACCACCAGTGCGGCGCCCTGTACCGCGCGCTGCACATCGGGCTCCTGGGTCACTGGGGCATAAAGCGGCACGATCTGCCCGACTGCCCCCATCGGCTTGAGGAAGCCGGCGGCCACCGGGTCGCGCACCGCCACCCGCACGACAAATCCCTGGTGTGCCAGCCGCTTGACCACATAGCGGCCGATGAAGCCCGACCCGCCGAAGACGGTCGCCACGTCCCGCGTTGCCATTGTCCCCTGCCCTGTCTGCTATGCCGCCTTGATAGGTGCGTCGGCGCCTGGCCTCAAGCTTGCTGCTGCGCAGAGCCCGAGGGCTCAGCCGCCCGCTCGGCCTCCGCACTTCGGAGCAGTGTCGCGGGTGCTGGGGGATGAGGGGCTGATTCGGACCAACGCAGCCTGGTCCGAGTCGTCCTTCAGGCGCACGCCGGACACGCCGCGTGCGCGCATCTCTCGAAGCAAAAACACCGTCTTGAATGCCGCCTCGGCATAATCTATCCCCTCGCGGCGTATATTAGAAATGCAGTTTCGCTCTGAATGGCTGCCCGGGCGCGCGGGATGCGGTCACTTACCGCGCGGATTGAATCATTACAACTTGGCCGCGACAAAATCGAGCTGAACGCGCCCGGAATTTCGGTCGCTGCCGACCGCGTTGTCATCGCTGCGGGGGCGTGGTCTCGCCCGCTGGCGCGCCAGGCAGGCGACGATATTCCACTCGATACCGGACGGGGTTATCATGTCGAATACAGAATGCAAAGGCTTCCATTGTCACGTCCTGTGTGCGCGCCGGGGTTCGGTGTCTACGTGACGCCCTTGGAAGGTCCCGGATTCCCTGCCGGTGTTAGGCCCCGCCCGTCATAGCGAGCGTGTCGTCTACGCCTTCGGGCATGGACATCTTGGGTTGACGCCTGCGGCGCTGACTGCGCGGAAGGTCGCCGGTCTTCTTCACGGGCACGAAAATGCTGAGCCTATCATGTCGTGCACGCCACGGCGGTTTGGATAAAAGCCGACGAACCTCGCGTGGCTCACGGCGCCAGGCACGGATTTCCGATGGTCAGGGGCCGGGTAGCCGTTGACGCCGCCCGTCCCCCTCGCTAAATCCCGCGCCCTGCCCTCGCCCGCGCGCGCGACGAGCCTGTGCCCAGGTGGCGGAATTGGTAGACGCGCAGGTTTCAGGTACCTGTGGCCGCAAGGTCGTGGAAGTTCGAGTCTTCTCCTGGGCACCAAAACAGTCGTCGGTGGTCGGTTTTTAGTTGTCAGAAGGTAGTCCTCAGTTTTGAGCGTTACGCAGTTCATGCCGAACGCGACGATCCATCTCTATCGGGATGACTTGCCAGAGGGGCTGAAACTGGGGCCGGTGGTAGCGGTGGATACCGAGACGATGGGGCTCGATCCGCATCGCGACCGGCTGTGTCTGGTGCAGCTCTCGGCCGGCGACGGGGTGGCGCATCTGGTGCAGCTTGTGCCGCGCGCATTGGGCGGGCGCGGCTACGAATGCCCCAACCTTGCCGGGCTGCTGGGCGACCGGGCGACGGTCAAGCTGATGCATTTCGCCCGCTTCGACGTTGCCGTGCTGCAACATGCGCTTGGCGTCCCTGTCGCGCCGGTGAAATGCACCAAGATCGCCGCCAAACTCACCCGCACCTTTACCGACCGTCACGGGCTGCGCGATCTCTGCCGCGAGCTGTTGGGGGTGGAGATCAACAAGCAGCAGCAGACCTCGGATTGGGGCGCGCCTGACCTGACCCCCGAGCAGCTCGCCTATGCCGCGTCCGACGTACTGCACTTGCATGCGCTCTGGGCGCGGCTGGAGGCGCTGCTGCTGCGGGAGAACCGGCTCGACCTGGCCGAGGCGTGCTTCGCCTTCCTGCCCACCCGCGCCCGGCTCGACCTGCTCGGCTTTGCCGAGCCGGACCTTTTCGCGCATTAACCGTCCGGACATCCGATGGCACGATTCTTGTCCGTCGGCTGGACCGGGGTTGACCCGCCGCATCCGGCCGGCTGATACAGGCGCCCCCAAGGGAGAGGAGTCGGACGGACTCGCCATGACCGCTCTCGTCGCTGCCGCGCGCGCCGACCTCGACGTGGCGCGGACCGTGCTAGGCACCGAGGCTGCGGGCCTGCGTGCACTGGCGGCCGGGCTCGGCGACGAGTTCAACCGCGCGGTCGAGTTGCTGACCACCGTCGCCGGCCGAGTCGTGGTTTCCGGCATGGGCAAGTCCGGGCACGTGGCGCGCAAGGTCGCTGCCACCTTGGCCTCAACCGGGACGCCTGCGCTGTTCGTTCACCCGGCTGAGGCATCGCACGGCGACCTCGGCATGATCGTTCCCGGCGATGCAGTGCTGGCGCTGTCGAACTCCGGCGAGACGCCGGAGCTCGCCGATCTGGTTGCCCATGCGCGCCGCTTCGCGCTGCCGTTGGTGGCGGTCACCGCCCGGCCGGAGTCGGCGCTGGCGCAGGCGGCGGATGTCGTGCTGCGCCTGCCGGCGGCGGCCGAGGCCTGTCCGATGGGGCTCGCCCCCACCACCAGCACCATCATGCAGATGGCGCTCGGCGACGCCCTGGCGGTTGCGTTGCTGACCCGGCACGGCTTCACTGCCGCCGATTTCCGGCGGTTCCATCCCGGCGGCCGACTCGGCGCTCGGCTCAGGCGCGTGCGCGAACTGATGCATGCCGGCGATGCCGTGCCGCTCGGCTCGCCCGATCTGCGGATGGACCGTGCGCTGCTGGTAATGACCGAGAAGCGGTTCGGCTGCCTCGGCGTCACCGGCTCGGATGGAAAGTTGATCGGCATCGTCACCGACGGCGACCTGCGCCGCCACATGGGCCACGACCTGCTCGCTCGGCGCGTGGCGGACATCATGACGCCGTCGCCACGGACCATTGTACCCGACGCCCTCGCCGCCGAGGCGCTGCACGTGATGAACGCACGCGAGCGTCCGATCACCAGCCTGTTCGTCGTCGATCCGGCCGGACGGCCAATCGGGGTGCTGCACGTGCACGACCTGCTGCGCGCGGGAGTGGCCTGATGGCGACGGCCCCCCTCACCGCCCCGGTTCGCCCGGCGGAACGGCTGGTTGGCATCGCAGCCTCGCGGCTGCGCCGTCCGCCCACGCCCGGCCGGATTGCGCGCCGACGGCTGATGATCCTGTTGGCCAAACTGGCGCTGCCTGTCCTGGCCCTGGCGCTGCTCACCACCATGGCGATGTGGCCGGAGCTGAAGCGCTCTGCTGCGGAAGTCCGCTTGGATCTCCACCAGATGATTCCCGACGTGGCAGGCGACACGGTGATCGATGCCCGCTTCCACGGTATCGATGAGCGCGGCCGCCCGTACACGGTGACCGCCTCGGAG
>Ga0335074_10003056_pt1 | contig 22803 bp, 22 predicted proteins | sample Lox_Sample_23_FD_206715 | JGI IMG/M metagenome (GOLD analysis project Ga0335074, IMG submission 206715) | Soil microbial communities from Loxahatchee National Wildlife Refuge, Florida, United States - Lox_Sample_2.3 | ecosystem: Environmental > Terrestrial > Soil > Wetlands | place: USA...
ACGCGGCTCATGGCTGCTGCTATCAAGAACGAGACCGCGTTGCTGGAATTAACTCATCGGACTTACCGCGCTAATATCGCTGCAGTGGCTCTCCGTGTGCGTTACGCTTCCTTGCCACGAGCGCGCTTTCGGAAACCAGCTAGGAGGGTGACCGTTCATGCCTGGTATTCGATTCGACGTCAACCAAGCCCATTGGCGGAAGAGCTCTTGGAGTCAATACAACGGCAATTGCGTCGAAATAAGTCGGCTGCGGCCCGACCGCGTCGGTATTCGCGACACCAAAGATAACGGCAACGGAGCGGTTCTAGTTTTCACGGATGCGGAGTGGAACGCGTTCCTTATCGCAGCAAAAGACGGCCAGTTCGATAAAATCTAGCTAACCCAGTTCTGCTCACTGCCAGGCCTCGCGCGCCGCCCTCGCCATCGCGTCGCGCGAGGCCTGTGGACTGAGCGAGGCTTCGCGCAGGGCGCTGAACACGACTTGATAGGCATGTACATCCTGTTCAGATTCGATGAAGGTGGTCCCCTGCAAATGCTCCAAAGCGACCGCATCCGGAGCCGACACCCCGTGAATGGGCGGGAACCTGAAATACACGAAGGCGCTCGTGCCGGAGGCCTGACTTCCCCCTAGGGGAAGTATTCGCAGTTCGATATTCGGGTACTCGGACATTTCAGCAAGATGAGTCATTTGTTCTTGCATTACTGATGCACTGGCAAATCCTCTGCGAAGTACAGACTCATCAATCACGAATGACAGTTCAAGGAGAGGAGTGCGCGTAAGGACACGTTGCCGGATGCGCCTGGTCTCGACGCGGCGTTCGATCTCTGCAGGGGGGCGTGCAAATATCTTAGGCCAGATCTGCAGCAGGGCTCGCGTGTAATTCTCTGCCTGAAGCAATCCAGGAACCACCTGAGGCTCCCAGTTCCACATTGCCTCGGCTTCCCGCTCGGCCTCTAGAAACCGGGCATGGCCTGGGGGCAGATCCCCCTCGAACTCCTCAAGCATGTCTGCCTGGCGCGACTCCTCAGCGAGCGCGATGAGCTCGGATCGATGAGAGCCTGCGACCTCGTACAGATCCATGAACGCGTCAAGATCGGGCCTCTTGACCCTGGCTAGTCCATTTTCTATACGCGACAGCTTCGCCTCGGACCATCCGAGCCTCCTAGCGACGTCTTTTCCGGTCAAGCGCACGCGTCTGCGCAGCCGGCGCAGCTCGTCCGCCAGGCGCCGCTGGCGCACGGCCGAACTGCCGAAGTCCGACACCCGCCCGGCTCCCTCCCATTCCGCAGCCTGCTGAGCGCGCGAAATGCTGTGACTGATTAAGAGCTTAGAGACACCAGAGCCCTGTGGGAAGATGGTGCGCAGTAAAGTTCAGGCGTAACTTTACTCTGAACTTGCGCAGAGGGTCCGCATGTCGTTCACTCAAAGGTGAGGGGCAAAGGAGAGACCCCAATGATCGGTGGGCGGGGCTATCAGGCGCTCGGCCCGCATTGCGTCTTAGCACTCGAACATTGCAGTGCAATTCCCGTCAGCTCGCCATACAGGCTCACCGCTGCCCGCGGGCCGCCGCGTCCTCAGGCACAGGATTTGTCAGCAGGCCGATACGTGCGCCGATCTGACTGCAACTCCTGCCAGACATGACGCTGGGCCAGGCGGTGGGGCCGCGCTAGCCCAGCTAAGGATGAATCCCCAGGTGAAAGGAATTCAATATGCAAGAGCGTACGCTCATGCCCGCTGCTGTCAAAGGCTCAACGGTCCTCGATCATGGACCCGACCAGCCCGAACTCACGCAGTGGCAGAGGCGGTATCCGGGCGGTGGGGTTACGTGAGCGCCGTCGCGGCCACCGTGATGATGGTCGGGGCCTCAGTAGTTACCTGGCTCTGCGTCTCCGCGCGCTGGCGCCGTGCCCACCAGGATCTGCTCGCCAAGGTCGCTGGCCTGCAGGACGATGCGGCGCGGGCCCGGGTGCACACGGCGCAGGTCACCCACGCCACCGCGGAGTGGAACGCGGGTTACAAGCAGGGCTGCAGCGACATGATCAAGGCGATGGCCGCCATGCACGGCGGAGACGCCGATGATGGGCCGCCCGAAGGTTCGAGACGCACGAAGTAGGCGATGCTCCTCGGCCGACATCTGCGGCCGGGGAGCGACCGTTGGGCCACCGGGATCGCGGGGGCCGACGCCCGGTCAGTAGCGGGGGCCGACGCCCGGTCAGTAGCGGGCGCCTTGCGGAGCGGGCAGCGCGTCGAGTTCCGCCAGCTGGGCGTGGCTGAGCTCGACGTCTGCGGCGCCTGCGTTGTCGGCGAGGTATTTCGGTGTCTTGGTCCCGGGGATGGGCACGACGTGCGGTCCCTGGGCCAGCAGCCAGGCCAGCGCCACCTGCGCCGGGGTGGCCCCGGCCTGCTCGGCGATGTCCCGCACCCGCCCGGCGATGGCCAGGTTGGCCTGCAGCGCGTCCCGCTGGAAACGCGGGAGAGCGCGCCGGAAGTCGTCCTGGGGCAGGTCGTCGACCGACGAGAACCGGCCGGTGAGGAAGCCGCGGCCGAGCGGCGAGAACGGCAGGAACGCGATGCCCTGCTCCTGGCAGTAAGGCAGCACCGCGGTCAGCGCATCCCGGGTCCACAGCGACAGCTCGGACTGGACCGAAGTCACCGGGTGCACGGCCTGCGCCCGTTTGATCTCGTCCGCCGTGACCTCGGACAGGCCGATGTACCGCGCCTTGCCCGCCGCCACGGTCTGCGCCATCGCCCCCCAGCTCTCCTCCAGCGGCACCTGCGGGTCCACCCGATGCAGCTGGTAGAGGTCCACGTGATCGGTCCCGAGCCGGCGCAGGCTGCCGTCGATCGACGCGCGTATGTACTCGGGCCGGCCGTCCAGCGCACGGTCGCCAGCGCTCCCCGACGGGTCCGCGGTCTCGACGGAGTCGCGGACGATGCCGACCTTCGTGGCCACCACCGCGCGGTCGCGCTGGCCGCCGGCCAGCGCGCGGCCGACGAGTTCCTCGTTGGTGTGCGGCCCGTACACGTCGGCGGTGTCGATCAGCGTCATGCCCAGATCGAGCGCCTGGTGGATCACCGCGATCGACGTGGCCTCGTCCCGGGGCGTCTCCATGTCATAGGAGAAGGTCATGCCCATGCAGCCCAGGCCGATGACGCCGACCCCGGGCCCCTCGCTGCCCAGCGTCGTCGTCCGCATCACCTGGGGCCCTCGCTTCCCGGGTGCTCGAACGGCGCCTCGACGTCGTCGTACGAGCGGACCGCGGCGAGCAGCCCGTCCGGGCCGCGTTCGTGAACGGCCAATCCCGCCTGGGGCGGCAGGTCATGCTCGCCCCAGCGAACGCAGTTGTATTCGAGGGCGCAACGCTCGCCGTCGTCGGTGACGGCGCAATGCTGCAGGTCGACGCCGCCGCCAGCACTGAAGCAGTCGGCGAAGAAGGAGCGCAGCGCGCCGGTGCCACGGCGGGCGTGCCGCGGGCCGAAAGGCCCCTGGAAGCATCCGTCCGGCTCGAACGTGCTCACGATCGCGTCGACGTCACCGGCCTCGAACGCCGCCTGGTAGCGGCCGGCGACGTCGCCGGGGTGATCGTGCCCAGGCTCGAGGATCGGAGGCCTGAGGTGGCGGTGCCCATCAACCGGCCACTGGCTGCAGTAGGTGCGGAACACCACCGACCGGTCGTCCGGCGACTCCGCGACGACCGCAACTGGCCAGGACAGCCGCTGCTCGTCATGGGTGAGGTGCAGCAGGAACTCAACCACGGCTCGCCCGCCGGCGAGGGTGGAGGCCACGGTCTCGGCATGGGTACGCCGTTCGGTCATCCACTCGTTATTGCTTCTGACGTAGTCCCGCAGCCGCTTGTGGCCGCGGACCTCGCCCGCCCGGGGATCGTAGACAACCACGTCGCCGGGCCACACGGTCTCCAGCGTCCGGGCATCACCGGTACTCAGCGCGTTGAAGTACTGCGCGACCGGATCGGCCTGGCCCGCGGCCCGAGTCTGCTTGCGCGCCAGTTCCCCCGCGCTCACGAAGTCCGGAAACCACGGCATCTCAACCTTGCTCCCGCTCTTCCAGCTCAACTCCACCTGCAATGCAGCATCTTGTCACGGCTTTGCCGTGACGCCGCTCAGCAGGTCGAGAGCATTGCCGCCGAGGATCTTGCCGATGTCCATGTCGCTGAGGCCGCGTCCGGCCAGGAGCTCGGGAAGCGCGGCGAACTCGGCGTAGCTGGCCAGGACCGGACGATAGTTGGCGTCCATGTCGGTCCCGATGGCCACGTGGCCCGTGCCGACCAGGTCGGCCAGGCGTGCGACCTCGTCGGCAAAGTCGGCCAGGCTGGTGCTGGTGACTCCGGACGGCCAGGCCCCGATCAGGCCGCCGGCGTCGGCAACGGCACGGGCGTGGCCCGGGGTCAGCAGGCGCGGATGGTGGCGGTCGGCGTGGTCCAGGTGGCTGTGCGAGATCATGATGGGCTGGCTGGAGGCTTCCAGCACTCCGAGGGTTGTGGCGTGGGTGGCATGGGCGCAGTCGATGACCATGCCGAGCCTGTTGCATTCGGTCACGACCTCGCGCCCCAAGGCGGTCAGCCCGCCATGGACCGGTTCCTCGGTCTGGACGTCCCCGATCTGGTTGACCCGGTAGTGCACCAAGGTCAGCGACGAGACACCCAGGGCTCGCGCCTCGGCGAGTGCCTCCAGCCCGTCCTCGAGGAAGTCGCCGCCTTCACAGGCGAGGAGCACAGCGATTTGCCCGCTGGCCCGGGCGCTTTCGATGCCCGCCGCGGTGACGGCGACGGGCACGTCGAGCCCCGCGAGGATCTCGCCAATCGCGGCAAGCTGGCGCCGGTGATCGGCATACGACTCCCCCGGCCCAAAGTCGCGGACGGCCCGCAAGCCCTTCACCGGATCGGGTGCGAGGACCCGAAGGTCGGCCACGGTCGACAGAGAGACAGCGGCCAGGCCTGCGACCCGGGCCGCGGACAACGCGGCCCCGACGTCCGCGGCTCCCAGCATCCGGGCCAGCGGGTCGCCACCGTTCAGGCCGGCCAGGAAACAGCGGCCGGGATGGGCGTGGAGGTCCACCCACGGAGCCGGGGTCGCTGCCATGCCAGCCGACTATAGGAATGGAGCCCCCGGCGCGCCAGCCCGGCCGCCACGGAACCTTGGTCCGGCGGGATGCGGCCGCCTGCGCTGACAGTCCGTGCGGGCAATCGTGCGCGCCTGCCCGGTCTGCGCGGGTGTTAGCTTGCCGTCGTGAGAGTCGGGGTTTACGTCGATGGCTTCAACGTTTACTACGGCGGGCGGAACCTGTGCGGCCGGGGCACACCCGGGTGGCGCTGGCTGGACCTGCGCCCCCTGGCCACCGACCTGGTTGGCAGGCGGGCGAGCTGGCAGGACGCCCCCGGGTGGAGCGCGTCGTGTACTGGCCCTCCGGTGCCGTCGGCTGGCACCGCCGCCCCGCGCTGAGCTTTCTCTCCCGCTCCGGCCACGCTCACCTGCTCCTACCTCACTAATCTTCTCATTGCGCAAAATTGCTCATTGAAAAATCTTGCGCATTGAGCAACTACCGGTCTATGGTGAAGCCATGGACGGCACGACCACACAGACGGCGGGCGCGGGCCTGCGGGAGCGCAAGAAGCTGGCCACCAGGCAGGCTCTGGCGCTGGCCGCGGCGCAGCTCGCGGTCCAGCGAGGCCTGGAGAACGTCCGGGTGGAGGACATCACCGACGCGGTGAACGTCTCCCGCCGGACCTTCACCAACTACTTCGCCAGCAAGGAAGCGGCGATCGCCTCGGTGAGCGCCGACCGGTTTGCCCGCGCGGCCCAGGCCCTGCGGGACCGGCCAGTCACCGAGCCGGTGGCCGACTCACTGGCCGAGGTGTTCGCCGCCCAGCACCAGGCCGCGGAACGGCTGGACAGCGAGCGGATGGCGCCGATCCGGATGCTGATGGCCTCACCCGCGCTGCAGGGCGAGGTGCTGAAGATCATGGTCGCGGCCGAGGGACCGCTGGCCGAGGTGATCGCCGAGCGGACCGGCGCCGACCCGCAGACCGACCTCCGGCCACAGGTGCTCGCCGCCGCGGTGATCGCCGCGGTCCAGACGGCGACCGCGTTCTGGGGGACCGGCAACGGCTCACTGCCCGATCTGATCCGCCAGGCCGTGCACCAGGTGGCCGAGCACCCTGCTCCGACATCAACCAGTCCCGGCAACCAGCCCCGATAAGGAGAAGGCCATGTTCGCACTGCTCAACGGCGTCCCAGTCATCAACAACCCAGTGTTCCGGATCGTGCTCGGCGCCGCGCTCATCGCCATCGCCGTAGCGCTCCTCCACGACAGCATCATCCTCATCGCGATCGGCGCCCTGATCCTGATCATGGGCCTGGTCCGCGGTTACCGCAGCCTGACCCGCCACAACCAGGAAGAGGAAGTCCGATGACCGCCGCCACCACGGTTCCCGGCCCCCGGCCGGTGAACGTCGCCCCCGCCAGCAACGACGCCAGCGGCCGCCCGGCGGCCAGCAGCGGCAAGGGCACCCGGCCTGGAGCACAGGGGCCTTCGGGCCGGGCCGCCCTGGCGGGCCTGGCCGGCGTGGTCGTCAACTTCGTGCTCCCGCTGGTTGCTTACCACGTGATCCGGAAGCACACCGACAGCTCGGCCACGGCCCTGATCCTGGTGGGCGCCATCCCGGTCGTCTGGACCCTGGCCATCCTGGCCGTCCGGCGGAAGCTGAGCGCCCTGGGCGTGATCGGCATGGGCTTCTTCGCCATCGGCGTGCTGGCCTCCTGGATCTCCGGCGGTGACACTCTGGCCTTGGAGATGCAGGACCCGGTCCTGTTCGGCCTGTTCGGGATCGCCTGCCTGGTCTCGATCGCCGTTGGCCACCCGCTGCACCAGGTCATCCTGCGCGCGATGGGTCGCAGCAACCCGCGCTACATCGAGGTCGCCGACCGCGCTGTGGCCAGCGGCACCTCGATGGTTTCGACCCTCATCATCGGGCTGGCGTTCCTCGCTCACGCCGTCGCTGTCGCCGTACTGGCGCTGACGCAGAGCGCGAGCACGTTCCTCGCTCTGCAGAATCCAGTCGGGCTGCCGTTCCTCGGTCTGGGCGTCGCCGGCCTGTTCATCTACGGATCCCGGCAGCAGGCCCGCCAGCGCGCTGCCGCCGCCACCCGGCCATCCCCCACCGGCACCAACGGCGACGACCACGCGGAAGGCGCGGCATGACCGCCCACGGCACCAGCACGCTGATCCGCGGCGCCCGGATCTTCGACGGGCAGCGGCCGCGGCCGGCCGGCAGCGTCCTGCTGGCCGGCGGCGCGATCGCCGGGGTCGGCGATGACCTCGGCGTCCCGCCGGGCGCCGAGGTCGTCGAGGGCCGCGGCCGGACCCTGCTGCCCGGCCTGATCGACTGCCACGTCCACGCCGGCGACGTCCGTGCGCTCGGCCAGGCGCTGGCCTTCGGCGTCACCACCGAACTCGATATGTTCAGCGCCCCGGACGTCGCGGCGCGGCGGCGGTCGCTCACCGCCTCCCGCGACGACGTCGCCGACATCCGCAGCGCCGTGCAGGGCGCCACCCCCGCGGGCGGCACCTGGTCGCGGATCAGCCCGGACCTGCCCACGGTGGCCGGCCCGCGGGATGCGGCGGCTTTCGTCCGCGCCCAGGCGGCCCACGGCGCGGACTACCTCAAGATCTACCTGGAGGATCCCGCCTGGTACGGCATGCCCGCGCTGTCCGCCGACACCGTCCGCGCGCTGGTCGCCGCCGCGCACGGCAACGGCATGCTGGCCGTCGCGCACGCCGACAGCGCGACCATGGCCCACATGTTCATCCAGGCCGGCGGGGATGGCCTGGCCCACGTGCTCGGCGACCTCCACATCACCCCGGCGTTCCTCGCGGACCTGCGCCGGCGCCCGGCCTTCGTCGTCGCCACGTTGCGGGCCACCGCGGTCCTGTCCGCGGCACACGCCGGCGAGATCGACGCGGACCAGCGCGACCTGGCCCGTCACCCGCGCCTGGGCCCGTACCTCGACGAGCCCACCCGGGCCGCCTTCACCCGGCCGGGCCTGCTCGGGGACGCGCGCACCCGCGCCGCGAAGGCGGCTTCCCGGGGCGGCCGGCTCGACTTCGACGGCGCGCTGCGCAGCGTCACGGCCCTGCACCAGGCCGGCATACCGGTGCTCGCCGGGACCGACACCAACTATCCCGAACCGGGGGAAGGCAACGCGATCCTGAACGCCTACGCCGGCCACGGCATCGCGCTGCACCACGAACTCGCGCTGCTGGTCCGGGCGGGCCTGTCCCCCGCCGCCGCGCTGGCCGCTGCCACGTCGGTCCCGGCTGACGCGTTCGGGCTGGCCGACCGGGGCCGCATCGCCCGCGGGCTGCGCGCCGACCTGCTGCTCGTCGACGGCGACCCGTGCGCCGACATCACCGCGACCCGCAACATCGCCGCGGTCTGGCGCAACGGCACCCGCCTGCATCGCCGGCCGCACCCGGCGGCGGACGCCGCGGTGAGGCGGTAAAGACCGTCGCTCCTACCGCGCCGTGTAGAGCGGCGAGCCGACGTAGATCATCTTGCATTGCCGCAGGATGTCGAGCTTCTCGCGGGAGCGGGCCTGGCCGAGCAGCCCGGTGACCCAGCCGGGCGCCTCGCCACGCAAAGCCAGCGGAAGGCGCTGGAACAGCTTGAAAGCCGTGTCGGTCGGCATCACTGGCATGCTGGACAGCGGGCCGAGACACAGTGCGGCGAGGGCGAGCGCGCGCGGGGAGTCCATCATCTCCGCCGGCAGCGGCTGCTCCTCGGTCTCGCCCTCGATCTCGCCGGGTTCTATCCACGCCAGGTCGCCGGCCTGCGGGCGGTTCGCTCGCGGAGCAACGCCGACCAGGTTGGCCTCGTCGGTGCGCAAGGTGGCCTCGGCGAAGTGCAGCAGCGTCGTCCAGGTGCCTGTCGTCCCGTACGCCCATACGCCGCCGTGGACGAGCCGCTCGCCGAGCACGTTCTGCGGCGATCCGACCAGCAAGATGATCGAGTTCTGCCAGCGCCGCCAGAGCAGGTACGTGACCACCCGCGCGCCGTCGCCGTCCAGGCTGAAGTCGCCCTTGAACGAGTAAAGGCCCTGCGCCCATTCCGACTGATCGCGGTAGAAGCTGGAGACGTCGAGGTCGCCGGAGGCCGGCATCGGCACCATGCGGTTGCGCCGCTCCATCTTCTTGATCAGCGCGTTCGCCCGCCGGGGCAGGCCGGGCGCGCCGGGGGGCGGCGCGACCCCGAGCTGGACGCCGGGAACGTTCACCGTCGCGGTGACCTGCGGGCTGCGCCACCGCGACAGCTCGGCCTCGAGCACGTCAACCTTGCTGCTGGACACGTACGTGAACTCCGGCATCAGGTTCCCGCCTCGCCGATCGATCTCAGGCCTTGTTCCAGAACCCGCGTGAGCCGCTCGGTTTCGCCGGATGGCACCAGCGCGGCGGCCGTGACGGCCGGGTCGAAGGCGGGAAGGCTGCCGATGGCGGCGATCGACGCGGCGGCGGCTTCGATCTGGTCCGGCCCGGCCGCCGAGCCGGCCTGCTCCGCCGTCTCCCGCGCGCTGCGCAGGCAGCGCTCGGCCTCGTCCTTGGCGGGAACCGCGGTGTAAAAGGACGCCAGCGCGCACCACGCGGCCGGAGCGGCGTAGATGATGTCGGCCGCACGCCTCTCCGCGTCGCTCGCTGCCTTGAGCGCGCCGGCCAGATCCCCGACGTTTCGGTGGGCGGCGGCGATCCGGGCCAGCGTCATCGCGGGGTACTCGCCGCCTGTCGAAACGACCGCCCGGTATGTCGCCAGCTGGTTTGCGGCGAGGAACGACGCGAGTTCCGCTCCGGCCGATTCCCGCACCAGCGCCAGATATCCGCGGTAGGCGGCCTGCACCTCGTCGGTGGAGGGCTCGCTGAGCTGCCGGTCGATCCTGGCCATCTCCCGCTCGGCGTGCATTCGCAGCGCCTGCTCGCGTGCATGCTCATCGCCGGACGCGCCCAGCACGGTGAGGCACGCGTCGTGCAGCGCCGCAGCGTTGCCGCGTTCACGGGGACTGGCCACCTCGAGCAGCGGCTGCGCCGCCTTGAGCAGCGCTTCGGCCTTGCGCAGGTACGCGAGCTGGTCCGGAAGCCCGATCTTCATCAGCATGAAGCCGAGATTGAGGGCCTGCCTGCCTTGGTGGACCGCCGGCAGTGCCTCGCCGCTCAGGCGGCGCGCCGCGGTGACGAAGCACACGCCCGTCCACAGCGCATCGTCCTCTTCGGCGTTGGCGAACACCGACGCCAGCCGCCGGTACACCCTCGCGCGCAGGTCCGGCGGGGAGTCACGGCCGACCAGCCTGGCGGCGGCGAGGAACTGGTCAATAGCCAGCCGCCGGAACGCCGTAACCTCGCCGCCGGTGACGTTCATCTCGGTGAGCGCCGCGTCCCCGGCGTCGAGGAAGGCCTCCGCTCTGCTGCTCGCCGAGGCGTCCGCGGCATCGCCCTGCGGTGAGGGCTGTGCGGGAGCGGACAAGGTCTCGAGCAGCCTGACCGCCGCGGACCGGTTCACCTCCGTCGCTGCGATCAGCGCCGCATCCGGCCGGTACGGGAGTGCCTCGTCGAAGCACTGGATCGCCATCCGGGCCAGCTCGGCGTCACCGGTGCGGGCCGCAAGCTTGCGGCAGGAGTTCCCCAGGTTGTTGAGGGCGGAGGCGTACCGATCCGGATGGTGCTGCGGACCGTAGTAGTTCATCACCTCGGCCAGCGAAGCGATCGATTCGCCGTAATAGGCTTCGTCGCCCGCGAGATCACCCAGGGTCTGAAGCGCGGAGCCGGCCATGAAGTACAGGTTCGCCAGCCACACTTCGCCAAGATCGGCGTCGAGGGCGAGCGCCTGCCTGCTGGCATCGATCGCCGCCGTGAGCGTGTCCGGGTCGCCTCCGGCAGCGTTGTACCTGGCCTCGGTGAGGTTGGCGAGCATCACCGCCTTGACCAGCTCGGGCTCGTCCGAGGCGAGGATCTCGGGGACCGCATACTCGAGCAGCTCGAGCCGGCGCTTGACGGCAGCCGGATCGGGACCGATCAGCTGCGCGAGCGTGGCCGCGCACCGAACGGCTACGGTCTCATCGGCCGCGCGCCTGGCGAGCAGCCAGTTCAGCTCGGCGAGCCGCCTGCCCTCCGCACTCTGACCAGAGGTGACGAGCTGGTTGGCGAGCTGATTCAGGCTCGCGACGCTGCCCTGCGGCACCGCTGACCGCCGGCCTGGCCCACTGCCGAGCTCCTCGGCCGGCGCCCAGATTCCGGCCAGCCTGGTCGCGCCCTGTTCGGGATCAACCTCGCCGTCGATGACCGTGGTGATGACGTCGGATGCTTCCTTCGAGATGCCGGTTGCAGCAAGATCGGGGGCGGTCATGCTCACCAGCCCATCTCAGCCAGCCGGTCGAGGCCGGCCTTGGCCAGGGCGTAGCCCGGGTCGATATTCAGCGCTCTCTCGTAGGCATCCCTGGCCTTGTCGAACTGCTCGGCTATCTCATACACGTTGCCGGTGTTGAACCATGCCTTGGCGTAGCCCGGGTCGCTCGCGGCGGCCCGGCGGAAGAACACGAGCGCGGCCTGGTCGTCGTTGTCCAGCCGGGCGAGGACGCCGAGTGAGTTCAGCGCCTGGGTGAACTCGGGGTTCACCTCTACCGCCTTGAGCAGGGCCTCGCGCGCCTCCTTGCCGCGCTCGAGCGCGTGGAGCGACGTACCCAGGTTGTACCAGGCAGTCGCCGAGCTGGGATCGCTCTCGGTCGCCTGCCGGAACGCTGTCACCGCGTGCTCCTGGTCACCCGCGAGGACAAGGAGGCCGCCCTGCCCCTCCAGCGCTCTGGCGTTCTTCGGGTCGAGAGCCACCGCGCGCTCGTACGAGCTCAGCGCCTGCGCCATATCGCCCTGCTTGCTGAGCAGCTCGGCACGATCCAGCCACCGCTCGGAGGTCGGCTCGATGGCGATCGCGCGGTCCAGGTGGTCGAGTGCCTCATCGCGGCGGCAGAGGTCGGTGAGCACGCCGGCACACAACTGGAGCGCCGCCGCGTCATCGGGGGTCATCGCGAGCAGCCGGTGGCACAGCTCGAGCGCGCGGTCGAGCCGGTTGGCGATCTGGTTGTCACGGATCGCGGACTTGAGCTTCTCGGTGTCCGCCGGGTTGGCGAGAGCGGCGGTTTCCAGCTCGTCCAGCAGCGCTTCGTCCATGACCAGCTTCCAGCCGCGCTCCTTGTAATCCATGAGGATCATCGGTGGCCGGTCGAATTTCTCCTCGCCGGAGGCACGGCGCATGACTTCGGCGTTGAGCGCGAGCCCCTCGGCGGTGCGGCCCAGCATCATCAGCGCATACGCGCGCTGCCCGAGGTCAGATAGTGCCTCGAACGACTGTCCGGGTGCTGGCTCGGCGGGGACTCCGACCAGGTCTTCGAACGCGTCGGCCAGCGAGGTGATCAGTTCGTCCGTCGACTGCGGGCGGTCCTGGGGCCGGGCGGAGAGGCAGGCGCTGAGCAGGCCGGCCAGGCTTGCCTGGTGCGGCGCGCTGAGCGGGCTGAGCGCGGGGAGCAGGTCGGCGGCGCCGGTGCCAGCCGACGGCCGCTGCCCGGTCAGCATCTCGCTCAGCATCACGGCGAAGCTGAACAGATCAGCCGTCGGTGCGGGGACGAAGCCGGGCGCGGCCACCTCGGGTGCCGCGTACCCCTTGGTGCCGAGACCTGCGGCCGCGGTGACGGCGTCACCCGAGTACAGGTACGGCGAGGCGCTGACGGCCGGCGGCGCCTTGACCTCTGCGGGGACCATCCGGGACAGGCCCCAGTCGGTGACCTTCGCCACACCGTCGGGCGTGATCAGCACATTCTCCGGCTTAAGGTCCAGGTGCGCGATGAGCCCGCGGCCCCTGGCGAAGTCGAGCGCCCAAAGGATATGCAATCCAAAGCGCAACGCGAATTCGAGCCCCATCAGGTTGTCATCAAGCCAGCAGCGCAGTGTATTCGGCAGGCCGTCTTCCCTGACGTACTCGCCGAAGGCGAACACCTGGCCGTCGAAGCGGTCGACAAAGTACAGCCGCGCAATGTGCTTGTAGACCCCGAGCGACAGCCAGGTGTTGCACTCCAGCTCGAACCTGTTCATCCGGTCCTTGTCGGCGGCGAACTGGGGCCTCATCGCCTTCGCGATCAGCGTCTCCGGGCGGGCATCGTTCTCGCGGTCGAGTTCGCGCACCACGTACACGACTCCCCAGCTGCCCAGGTAGCGGCTGAGCACCAGCCAGCGCTCTATGCGCTCTCCAGGTTCGAGCAGCCTAGCCAATGTCCCCCCAGCCAAACACTGCCGCAAGCCATAATCTACACCTAACGGCACGCCCCGAAATGGCTGTTCAATGGCGCCAGACCGCGCTGCGGTGACACGATAAAAGGATGAACCGCACGGGTTTGGTCCGTGAGCCCAGCAGCAGGCTGGCCGAAGGGATCGTGACGCACATCAGCCGTTCCCCCGTGGACGTGGCGCTGGCCAGGGCACAGCACGCGGCGTATGTCGGCGCGCTGACCTCCAACGGCTGGGCGGTCGAGAACGCGCCCGCCGCCGATGACTGCCCGGACTCGGTCTTCATCGAGGATGCGGTCGTGATCTGCGAGGACCTGGCGGTGCTGACCCGGCCGGGCGCGCCGGCCCGACGGCCGGAGATCCCCGGCGTCGCCCAGGCCGTCAGCGAGCTGGGCCTGCGCACGGCGGCCATCCAGGAGCCCGGGACGCTCGAGGGCGGTGACGTGCTGCAGGTCGGCCGCACGGTCTACGTGGGCCGCGGCGAGCGGACCAACGGCGAGGGCATCCGCCAGCTGCGCTCGCTGCTGGCGCCGCTGGGCCGCACGGTGATCGCCGTGCCACTGGGAAACGTCCTGCACCTGAAATCCGCGGTGACCGCGCTGCCGGACGGCACGTTCCTGCTGCTGCCCGGGCTGGTGCCCGCGGAGCTGTTCCCGGCGGTGCGCCCGGTCGAGGAGGAGGCCGGGTGCCACGTCGTGCCGCTCGGCGGCGACCGGGTGATGATCGCCGCGTCGGCGCCCCGCACCGCGGAGATGCTGGGCAGCCTCGGCTTCACGCCCGTGGTCGTGGACATCAGCGAGTTCGAGAAGCTCGAAGGCTGCGTGACCTGCCTGAGCGTGCTGCGCTAGCGCGGCGGCTCTGGCTGCGCTCTTTGGCGGCGAGGCGCTCTTCGCGCCGGCGCATCAGCCAGTCCGGGCGCTTGACGGTGATCGCGCCGCAGAGCACGCTGCAGCGGACGACGACGACCCTGGATTCCTGCTGCCCCGGGTGGGCGCCGCCGTGCGCGCGGGATTCAAGGACGTGCTGGCGGGCTGGGGCATCCGGGCCCAGCAGTACCTGATCCTGCTGATCCTCGACGCCCGCTGCGGGCTCTCCCAGCAGGAGCTGTGCACGGCCGCGCGCATCGACAGCGGCAACATGGTCGAACTGGTCGACGGTCTGGAGGCGCTGCGGTACGCGCAGCGGGCCCGCGATCCGCACGACCGCCGCCGGTACCTGGTGACGATCACGCCGGTCGGGCGGCCTCGCGGAGCTGCGCCGGGCCGTCGGCGAGTACAACGAGCGCGTGCTCAGCCCCGCTCACCGGCGCGGAACAGCGGCAGCTCGCCACCACCCTGGGCAAGCTCTTCGCCACCACCACGGAAGGCCGGGGACGATAGGGCCTCACGCAGACCGGGGCTCAGCAGGCGCGGCGGCGGCCCGAGTTCACGCTCCTTGCGAGGTGTCGATGAAGAGATCGGGCTGAACGTCAGGACGCGTACTTCATCACTAGCTCACCAACCCGCGGAAGGGCGGCTTCTACATTCCTGGCGGCGCTGCCCCGGACGGCGCGGTATGCCTTCACGATCGCGGGTCGCTTCGAGGCCGCCGCGATGGCATCGGTCATGGAGAGCAGATCCTCCGACACGTCGGGGCCACGCTTGGCAAGATAGTCGCCGAAGTCGGACCCGCCAGAGATGCTGAAGTCTGCCCAGTACGGCTCGAGCTTGTCTGCTATCTGAGGAAGCATCTCCTCCAGCGTGCTCCGGAAGTAGCCAGGGGCGAAGGTGGTCGCCGTCTTGTAGGCGAGTTTGATCGCAACGCCGGAAGCTCCCGACTTCTCGGCGATCTCTTGGTCGATCAGCGCCTGGCAGTCGGCAAGCACCTTGGGCCGGTTGTCCGGCAGGAGCAGGATCTCTTGAAGCGTGACCGCCATGGGTATGTCCTTCTCTTTGCTCGATATGGTCGTTAAATCCGCACACATGCTGCGGTGCGTCGTCCGTGACTTAGACGGCGAGCGCACAGGCACGGTTTACCTTCGATGCGGCACCCGCCTCCACGAGCGTGCGCCGATGAGCACGGCTTGCGGCTGCTCGCCCGCCGCGCTGCGTGCCGACGGGCTGGAGCGTCTCATAGGTGCAGATCATGGACTGGTCCGCCACACTGCCCTGGTCGCTGCGTCAAGCAGCGCCATGCGTGACGTGCATCATGCGACATATGGCATTGATCATGCGACGGCCACCGGTAAGTTGATCCTCTGGATAAGGAACTGCAGCGACTATTCGTTACATATACCCCATATGGAGATTTTCTATATGCGACGCACCGACCGGAAGGGCCTGCGGGCGCCCGCATGCGTGCTGGATCTCGAGCTGGCGCCAGCCGGGCAGCCCGACGATGATGTCCTCCCCGTCGAGCGGTACAGCACCGTGTGGTGTCTCTCCCGGGTCGGCGGATTGCCGCGCGAGATCTCGTTCTGGGACGTCGCCGGCGACGCGGGCGTGCGCATTCAGGATCTGCGTGATCAGCTGAATCCGGAGGGTAACGCTGGCCCGGTGAGCGCCGACCTGCCTGCAGCGGGGGCAGCCAACTTGGCCGTGACCGTCGTGATCTGCACCCGTGACCGCGCGGCCGGGCTGCGTGCGGCGCTCGCCAGCCTGGAACGCCAGACGGACCCCGACTTCCGTGTGCTGGTGGTGGACAACGGCTCGAACTCGCCGGAGCCGGAGGCGGTCGTCTCGGAGTCAGGTCTCCCCCGGTGCGAGTACGTGACAGAGCCGCGTCCCGGCCTGTCCCGCGCGCGGAACCGCGCGCTCGAAGAAGTCCACACCGAGCTGGTCGCCTGGCTCGACGACGACGAGATCGCCGATCCCGCCTGGGTGCTGCGGCTGAAGGAGGGCTTCGCGCATCCGGCGAAACCGGCTGCCGTGTGCGGTGTGATGCTCCCGGCAGAACTCGAGTCCGAGGCACAGGTGAGGTTCGAGCAGTACGGGGGCTTCAACAAGGGCCGGGGCATGGCGCCGGAGGTCCTGCGGGCGGGGACGTCAACGGTGATCAGCCCGCTCTATCCCCTGCCCTCGTTTGGCGCGGGCGGGAACATGGCTTTCCGCACTCAGGATCTGAAGGCGGTTGGGAGATTCGACCCGTACCTCGGGGCGGGAACCCGCACGCACGGCGGCGAGGAAACCCGGGCGCTGTCGCTGCTGCTTTCTTCGGGCCACGCGATGCTGCACTGGCCAGCAGCGATCACCTGGCATACCCACCGCCGGGAGATGGCGGCGCTGCGCAAGCAGTTCTACGGCTACAGCGCGGGTCTTTCGGCGTTCTACGCCAGCATGCTCCGCTCCCGGCCAACGGTGGCCTTCGACCTGGTCCGGCTGGCTCCGCTCGTGCTTCGCGACTTCCGGCACGGCAGCGGCAACCAGCGATCGGGGAACCTGCCGGACGACTTTCCCGCTCAGTTGCGGAAGGCCGCCCGCCGCGGCCTCCTCGGGGGCGGATTCTTGTACGCCTACGAGGCAATCAGGGAGCGGCGCCAGCCGGAGGCGGTTTCCCGGGAAGGTGTTCTCAGCGATGCTGCCCACACGTGACCTCCCGGCAACCGGGGTCGTGACCACCGCGGTCGGCCTTGGCTGTGCCGGCTTGTTCCATCTTCCGCAGCGCAGCGCCCGGCGAGCGGTGCTGGACGCCGCCTATGACGCCGGGATACGGCACTTCGACGCCGCCCCAATGTACGGGCTGGGCCGAGCCGAGCCCGAGTTGGGTGCGTTCCTGAAACGGCGGCGTGCTGATGTGACGGTCACTACCAAGTTCGGGATCGACCCGACTCCCTTGGCCCGAGCCGTCGGGCTCTGCCAGGGACCGGTGCGCGCGTTCCTCGCCAGGCGCCCCAGCGTCGGGGAGGGACTCAAGGTTGCCGCTGAAGGACCCCGATCAGGGCTCGCCGGGCGTCTCCTGTACACCACCCCTGGCTACCACAAGCAGTCCGCGCAGGCCGGGCTGGAGCGGAGCCTGCGCCTCCTGGGCACCGATTACATAGACGTGTTCCTGCTGCACGATCCGGTCGGCAGCCTCATCACCGGCGCGCCGGAACTCGTCGATTACCTGAACGAGCAGCGCCGCCTGGGCCGGATCCGGTGCTGGGGCGTGACCGGGCAGCTTGCCCAGTTGGCCGGCGTAGTGCAGTCCCTCGGCGGCAGCGCGGTGGCCCAGTTCCGGGACGACGTCTTTGAACTGCCGCCAGCCGACGGGCAGATACCAACCGAGGCCGGCATCACCTTCGGCGCCCTAGCGCAAGCGCTCCCCGCGTTGCGCCAGTTCCTGGCTGGGTCAGCCGCCGATCTCGAAGCGTGGAGCATGCGGTTCGGGACCGACCTCGCGGACCAGGCCAGCCTGCCGAGGGTACTGCTGAGCGCTGCCCTGCGGCGGAATACCGGCGGGCCCGTGCTGTTCAGCACCACCCGCCCCGAGCGGGTCAAGGTCGCTGCCGAGGCGGCGGCCCGGGCCACGGAGCCACAGGACGCCGAGGCGGCGGCGCTGAGCGAACTAGTCGCTGCCGTCGGGGCCGCCGGTCCGGAGAGGACCCCCACGGCATGATCGAGGACCTGGGCACGCTGAGGCGGGACGGGGAGGCGTGACGGTACCTTGACGGTAATGCCGGACGGAACTGGGGCCATCGAGGAAGGGATGACTCGCCCACCGCGCCGCCGTCGGCGCCACTGGGCGGCGGGGGTCCTCCAGGTTGGCCTTCTCGCCGTCGGCTGGCTGACCGTCGCTGTGCTCGGGCTCGGCGCTCTGCTGCGCCTGGTGGCCTGGGACGCGATCGAGCCGCTGATCGTGCTCAACGCGCTGACTCTGACCATCTACCTGCCCGCCTGGGTGGTAGCCGCAGGGGCGCTTATCGCCCGCCGTTGGTGGCTCGCGGCAGCGGCTGGGGTCATCGTCGCTGCCCAGCTGGTATTCGTCGCCCCGGAACTCGCGGCTGCGGCGCCCGTGCCCGTATGGGCGCGACATGCGTCGGTGATCCGCGTATTTGATGCGAACGTCGACGACAGCCAGCGCTTCCAGCCGGGTTATGTGCGAGCCATCGAGCAGGACCGCCCCGACCTGGTAACGCTCGAGGAGTTCACGCCGTCAGCGTGGCAGAGCATGCAGGCCTCCGGTGTGCTGGGCAGATTCCCTTACCGGTGCGCGGCGGCGGCGATCGGCGCGGTCGGTTTCGCAATGGTCTCCCGGTTCCAGCTGACCGGCTGCCGGGTGCACACGGTCCTTTTCGACGGGGGCTGGCATGTGCCGTACATGATCAGTGCCACCTTGTGGGCTCCGGGCGGGCCGGTCACGCTGCGCCTGGTGCATACCCTCGCACCGTTTCCCTCGACCTGGCGCGAATGGAAGGAGGCGCTGGCCGCGGTGGACCGCTCCGTGCACGCTGACAACGACAGCCGGATGCTGATGATCGGGGACTTCAACGCTTCGTGGGACAACAAGGGGTTTGCTGCCCTGTTGCACAGCGGGCTCACCGATGGCGCGGCGGCCCGGGGCAAAGCCATTGAGATGACATGGCCGAACGGCGCGATCGTGCCACCCTTCGTTCGCATCGACCACGTGCTGACCGGAACGCGCCTGGCCGTCACCGAGATTGCCGCGAAGCCTGGGTTCGGCACCGACCACCGGTACCTGACGGCCACGGTGGCAGTCCACGCCTGAGCTGTGCCGTTGCGTGGGTCGCTATGCGCGATTCAGATCGTGGTCAACCGCCGATGCGGCTGCAGCGGCAAGCCGGACCCTGAAGACGGGGAACTCCGGGATGTAGTCGCGGATTCCCGGCACTCGCCGTATCACGGGCAGGACGATACCGAACAGAAAGCCCGGGCCCGGCACCGGACGCAGTTCGTCGAGCTCGGTCACCTCTGGCAGCGCGGCCAACCTGCCACGTTCCGCACGGTTCGCTCCCCAGACCCACGGCGGACGGTATCTGTCGCGCGCCCAGGGCCTGGGCGCGCGTACCCACGCGACCATCCAGCCGGGCAATGCGTCGAAGAGCAGGGCCTGGCCGGGAAAGCGCTCCCCGCATTGCTGTATCAGCCGCCTCACCTCGTCGGGCTGGAAATACATCAACAGCCCTTGAGCAGTCACCAAGACTCCCCGCGATGGATCGACTTCTTCCATCCATCGCGGGTCAGTGGCCGAGCAGGCGAGAGTCCGCTGCCGCGGGCCGTCAGACAGCAGTTCCCGGCGCAACTCGATAGCCTCAGGAACATCAACGGTCAGCCACCGCACCTGCCCATTGTCGACGCGCCAGAACTGAGTCTCCAGTCCCTCCCCCAGCGCGACGACGGTCCCTTCGGGGTGCGTGACGAGAAACCGGCGGATCTCGCTGTCAAACCTTCCGACGCGCAGCGTGTGCCACAGGCCGGTGCGGTCGCCCTTGAAGCGCTCGAACGGGTAATTAATTCGCTCGACGAGTTCGATAGCTTTAGCATCGTGAATTACTGGGCGCCGCGCGCGCGCCGCTTTCGCGCGATGATAGACATTCCACAGGAGAGTTTCCGGGACGCCGCTCAGATCGGCCTGAACCTTTGGGGATTTCTCATCACTCACTGCGCTAGCTTATCGCACTGACTCCTATGCCGGTTGTTGCGTGCATAAATTCCGCTTCCGGCGTCACCGAAACCGGCGATACGTCTTGGCGGAATCGGCCGACCCCGCGCTGCCGGCGACGCGGGGCGTCAGAAGCGGGCAGCGGCTCGTCCCTGGCCAAGCCCGCCGCCAGCGAAGCGCGTCCGGTGACGGGTGCTCCGTCGGCGCGCTCATAAGCCACAGGCGTTACTTGCGGCGGTGGAAAGAGCCGTCCTCTACAGTGCGCTGGAACTGCGCATACGCCTCACGTCCCGCGTCACGCTGCTGAACTGCGGCCTGCCGCGCCGCGTCCCGATCCTCGGCCGGCAGGTGCCACGCCGTGTCGATTGCAGTCCGCAGCCGACGGGCGAGCTCCGGCTCGGCGAGCGACACCACGAAGCACGCCGTCGGGAACAGTTCTGCCAGCCCGGCAAACTTTGCGTCGTAATAGGAGGAACGCGTCAGGCACACAGCGGGAACCCCTTGAGCCAGGCCGAACACCGCTGCGTGATAGCTGCCCGTGACAATGGCCCGGCAGCCCGCGGCAGCGGCGACCAGCTCAGCCGGGGTCGCCAAGTCACTCAGCACGATCTCGGCACGCGAGCCCCCCGCGCCGAACAGGGCGCGGATGGCGCTCAGGTCGCCATCCCCGGCATAGCGGGACACCGGCAGGGCGACGACCGGTGCCTGGAGCGCTCTCGCGGCTCCCAGCACGGGTTCGGCTACCGCTGCCGCTGCCGCTGCATCGACGCCGGCATAACCCGACACCCGCATGCTCAGGCCGAGTGCCTCACCGGGCGGAGCGCTGGTGCCGCCCACGAGCTCCATGGCATCGTCCCCGGTGATCTTGATGGCGCCGGGCGGGGTGCCCAGGGACAGTGCGACTTCCCGGCCGATCCGGCCTTCCCGCAAGCCGAGAACCGCCAGCCCGGGGAGGACGCCGGACGCATGCCGACGCAGCGTGCGGCCCCTGATCGGCCCTATACCCTGCCCGAACATCGCAGTCGGCTTGCCGAGGCGCTGCGCCAGAGACAGGACACCAAGGACACCCGCCGCGTGGTACCACCACGAGTCGGTCACGTAGCCACCCCCGCTGGCTACCACGAGGTCGGCCGCCTGAACGGCTTGAATCGGCGTGCGCGGAACTGCCGTCCGGGGCCGGCCGGCGTGGCGCCGGCCCGACACGTATGGCCCCGTAATCCTCCACGCCTGCTCGAGAGCGAGCCGGGTCTTCCGCGGCAGGAGCCGGACGGGCGGCAGGTCGGCAACGGCCAGCCCGATGCCTAGCGTGCCGGGACAATAGCCAGCCATCCGTTCCGGTGCGTGAGAAATGGCCAGGATCTCCGCCTCGGGCCATAGCTGCCGCAGCCGGGTGACACAGGACTGGAGCATCGCGACATCGCCAAGATTGAGCAACTCATAGCCGGACTGGTCAACGAGAATGCGCACGGTGCATTTCTTCCTTCTGGTTGCTCAGCCGGTGAACAGCCGACCGGTGCCGCGGGTGTCCGGTAAGCTGCGCGGATAATTCTGCCCTGCTGCCCTTGTGACACCTGGCCATCGCGGGTCTTCGTTTTTTAATCTGGGAGCCGCCTGCTCATGGAAGACCGGTCCTTTGCGGCTGCCAGAAGCCCAGTACCAGGCTGAGACGGCGTGGCTACGGGAAACGCCGGATTTCCTGCCTTACCTGCCATGCGGGCCTGTGCTGTCGGTCGTTGGCCGGCGACGGCCCTTTTGGGACAGGCTGAGCGCCGGGAGACGTCCGGCGATCCGGCGGCTGATGAATCCCCAGGCCGCCAGCGAGAGCCCTGCCGCGACCGCGAGGCTGCGCCCGGCGCCGGAAAGGTCCCCGCCAGCGGTCTCCCGCAGCCCTCGCGCGATTCCCCGTGGAAGCACCCGGGTGGTGTACCGGCGCTCGGTTGCGGTGGCTGCGCCCGCGCCGTTCAGCTGGGCCAGTTCGGCCTTGCCCCGGCCTTCGTTGAGGCACCTGCGCAGGAAGAAAGAGACCCTCTCACGGTCGGGCGGCACCCGGTGCCCGGCGATCGCGGCCGGCTCGTACATCCACATTCCGCCGTCTTCGGCGGCGGCCGCGCGCAGGCACAGGTCGGTGTCCTCGGGACGCGCCACCTTGCCGACCTTGCCGAAGTCCTCCCGGAACCCCCCGATCTTTTCGAAGATGCGCCGCCGCAGGATCATGTTGCCACTCCACACGTTGCGTATAGGCCCGGCCACCTCGGGCATGCCGCGGTAAGAGGCGCCGACAACCCAGTCGAACTCCGGCGGGAACCACCGCGGCCGGCTGGTGAACCACAATGGATCACAGTGACCGCCCACGCCGACGACCTCGGGCCTCGCGAAGTGCGGCACCATGTACTTCAGCCAGTCCGCATGCGCGACCGCGTCGTCGTCAAGGAATGCCACCAGCTCCCCGCCAGATGCGGCAACCCCGGTGTTCCGGGCTCCGCTCGCGCCCTGGGGGCCCGCGTTGGGGATTACCGTAACCTTGGGGAACGCGGCGGCCGCCCGGGTGAGCAGATCCGGGTTGTGGTCGATAACCAGCACTGTCTCGGCCGGCGGGGCCGTTTGCACCGAGATGGATGCCACAGCCTCGCTCGTAGCATCCCAGCGACCCATGGAGAACGCGGCGATGACCACTGTGACCTTCGGGGAGTGGTCTGTGGTGCGCGCGGAGTTACCGTCAGACATTTCGCCGGGCATCTCCGGAGATCGTTCCCGGCGTGCTGGCTGGCATGGCGATGACTCCTGGCTCTGCCCGCGCGATCCGGCTGGTGTCCGGGCCGGCGTCGGCGGGGCCGAGCGGCTCGGGCGGCCGGAGGCCCCGGCGGTCCCACAGAATGGTCCGGAGCACACG
>Ga0335074_10003057_pt1 | contig 22796 bp, 20 predicted proteins | sample Lox_Sample_23_FD_206715 | JGI IMG/M metagenome (GOLD analysis project Ga0335074, IMG submission 206715) | Soil microbial communities from Loxahatchee National Wildlife Refuge, Florida, United States - Lox_Sample_2.3 | ecosystem: Environmental > Terrestrial > Soil > Wetlands | place: USA...
TGTCAGAATTGACACGGTCGGTCCGTACCTATGATTCCCTGGCCGCGAACCTTCAGTCCTCATTCGTGCCTCGCCGGCAAGAAAGCGGCGCGCGGTAAGTGGATCAGCCCAACGGCTCCGGCGCCAGCGGCAACGGCGGAGGCGCGGACGGCGGCGAGGAGTCAGTTGGGGCCGGTGGCGCGGGCCCGATGAGCGCTGCCAGCGGTGGAAAGCGCGGAGCGAAGAAATAAATGGAGTACGCCGGGAAGAAGACGACAATCGGCACGGAGATCAGGAAGGCGACGAAGAGGAAAACGATCAGCGCGAAGCAACAGTAGATTACGGCGACCGCGATGGTGAGCACATTCCAAGTGAGGCCCATTGCACTGCCGACGAGGACAGCAGCCAATGCGACGCCGCCGAAGGGAATGAGCAGAAGGATTAAAACAAAGATGGTAGCCAGGCCGAACGCGATGGCCGCACCGATCGTGAGCACGATTTTCATGCCGATGTAGCCGGCATAGCCGCCTTTTTCCGCATTCAGTTGCGGCAGGAGCCTGCGCCATCCCTCGAACGCGTCGATATTCTCGAGGGCCATTTGAGGGACGACGAAATCCTTCGTCATCACCTGCACGAGGGCAAGGAAGAAGATCAGTGCAATGAAGATCAGGAAGACGGCCACCCCGGCGGAGATCAGCGCGGCCCAATGCTCGCTCGGATTGGCGAACCAGCCGAGCCTCCACGCGTAGAGGGCCGGAATGCCGAGCACAATCACGACCGCCGCAAAGGACGCCAACATCAGCAAAAGCTCCCAGACGAATAACTGAAAGCCGCTTTGTTTGCGGCGAGTCCAGTTCTCGCGAATGCGGCATTGGCGCGTGACGACGCTATCGAACAAAATGAATCGCATTACGCTGGCGATATAAGTGAACAGCACGGCCAGAGCGACGCCGACCACCACAAGAAGTGCGATCAGGGCGGCGGCCATCGCCCAATGCTGGCTGAGTTGCGGCGGGAATTGCGCGGCGAGCAGCGCTTCGCCGCGATGGCTTGCGTGCGAGGCCGACGGATTGTAATTGAAATTACAGCCGCCAAAAGACGCGCTTTCCCCGGCGAGGGCACCCACGAAAGCCAGCCGTACCCACTGGCCGAAACGGAACGGATGCACGAGTTGCTGTTCGGTATGTTGAAAGGCAGGACTGATCGCATCCACGGCGGAAAGCGGCAAGAGCGCACCTCCGTCTCAATTTGCAGAGTGCCAAGAAAATACCCTTTTCGCGCGACGAGAGCAATGGCAGGTGCGGAAATACGGTATGCTGGCTGACTGCTCATGAAAATCAGAAAATTGCGGGGCGAATTGCAGAGGCAGATTGTGTTTGCGGCTGCTTTTCTTTTTGTGGTTTTTATAACGCTGGCGGCTACGACCTCCGGGCAGATGCTCACGCCGGTCTGGGTAGAAGTGGGACCGGATGGCGCGGCAATTGCGCGAGTGGTGGTGAATTCGGCGAGCGATTGCCCGTCGATCCAAATCGATGGCGTGGGTGTGCGCATGGCGTTGCGCCAGCCGACACCACCAGGTTTTCGGCCGGCGTGCGAGCTTGCGATTCCGGCAGGTGCGCGTACGGCTAAGGTGAACGGCAAAACGCTGATGCTGCCGCACGCGGACCCAACGCGGATTGTGGCTTTCGGCGACACAGGCTGCCGGATCAAAGGAAGCGCGATCCAGGATTGCAACGATCCCGCGAAATGGCCGTTTGCGGGCATCGCGGCGCGCGCCGCATCTGAGAAGCCGCAACTGATGATTCACGTGGGCGATTATCTTTACCGAGAGAGCCCGTGCCCGCTGGCATCGGAGGCTTTCTGCGGGGGCACGCCGGCCGGCGACAACTGGGACGCGTGGAACGCGGACTTCTTCACTCCGGCGGCGAATCTGCTCGAGGCCGTGCCGTGGGCTTTTGCGCGCGGCAATCACGAGGACTGCACGCGTTCGTGGCGGGGATGGTTTTACTATTTGGATCCGCGACCGTGGAGCGGGATGTGCCAGACGTACTCGCCGCCGTACATGATCAAGCTGGGCGGGTTCGAAATTGTGATGCTGGATTCTTCGGCGGTGAACGAGCTTTTTGCGGACCAGGACCAGATCATCGAGTACACGGGCCAGCTTCTCTCGCTGCATCCGGAGAACGCGTGGCTCGTGGACCATCATCCGTTTTGGGGTTTCGCGCCGACGATCGGGCCGCTGCCGCCGATTCCGATTTCGGTGCCGCTGGAAGACGCCTGGACCCGGGCGACTCCTAGGGGATATTCGCTGATTCTTTCCGGGCATATTCATCTTTTCGAGTTTGTGGAGCTACAGAACCGGCCGAAGCAGCTGGTGGTGGGCGACGGCGGGACGCAAATGTCGTCGCCGATTCAGGCGGCCCTGCAGGGCATGCCGATTCGCGGCGCGATCACCACCGGGGCCGAAGCGGAGCAGCAGTTCGGCTATACGCTTTTCACGAAGACGAAAACCGGATGGAATTTCACGCTGAAGAACAGCGCGGGCGAGAAATTGATTTCATGCGAGATTCCTGGCAGCGTGAGCGACTGCAAGTCCGGGGCGAAATGACGGCCAACAATTCGCCTTTGCGGCTCGAGCGGCGCGCGGACTGAAAATATTGCAGGAGGTGCATTCGCCATGACGAAGTCTCTAGTTCTGGCCGCGTGTGTTCTCTTTACGTTTGGCGCGTTGAAGGCGCAGACGGCAACCGGATGGCAGCCGTCGCCGGGACACACGCAAATCCCGATATGGCCCGGCACGCCGCCGGATGCGGATGCGGTGACGCCGCCGGGAGCAGAAACGGTGGATGTATCCAAGGAACTGATCGCAGGGAAGCCGGTCGTCGGCGTAACGAACGTGACGCGGCCAACGATGACGGTGTATTCGCCGAAAGGGAAGAACACGGGTGTTGCGGTGGTCGTGTTTCCCGGCGGCGGTTATGTGGGCCTGGCGATCGACCTGGAGGGGACGGAAGTCTGCGACTGGCTGACGTCGAAGGGAATTACCTGTGTGCTCTTGAAATATCGCGTGCCCGATTCAGGCCCGGCGTGGCACGACGACTGCAAGTGCAACATCCATGAGAAGGCGCCGACGGCGCTGGAAGATGCGCAGCGGACGGTGGGACTGGTGCGCTTTCATGCGGCAGAGTGGCATATCGACCCGCACAAGGTTGGCGTGATGGGATTTTCCGCGGGCGGACACATGGTGGCGAACATCAGCACGCATTTCGAAAAGCGCGCCTATCCGCCGGTCGACGCCGCGGACAAGATGAGCTGTAGGCCGGATTTTGCCGTCGCGATTTATCCGGGGCACCTGACCGAAAACACGACACAGGAATTCGAATTGAATCCTTTGGTTCCGGTGACGCACGATACGCCGACAACATTTTTGGTGCAGGCCGAAGACGACAACGTAGACGGCGTAAAGCAATCGTTGGTCTATTACATCGCGCTGAGAAAAGCGGGAGTTCCCGTCGAGATGCATCTCTACGCGCATGGCGGACACGCATTTGGTTTGCGCCCCACAAGCGATCCGATAACGCACTGGCCTGATCTGGTGGATACATGGCTCGGAACGATCGGCATGCTTGCAAAGTAAGCGCGCGCTCGTGCGCCGCGTTAATCACGCCTATGGATTTGGAATCGCAGCGGACGCCTCGTTCGAAGGCGCGCTGGCTCCTCCAGAATCGACCGCTTTCACGGTGTAGTAGTACGTCTGGCCGGGTGTGACTTGCGAATCCGAGTAGCTGGTGCCGGAGATAGACGACGGGTTCAGGGGTGTGGACGATTCTGCCCCCGAGGATGTGCCGCGGTAGACGTTGTAGGTAACGCCGCTCGTCGAACTCGGGCTCCAGGAGAGCTGGACCCAGTGCGTTCCCGTCCCCGAAAGGGCGATTACTGCGGGCGAATTCGAAGCGTTGCTGGCGATGCTGACGCTGGCGCCGCTGACGGCCCCGCCGGAGGATGGATCGAACGCGACGGTTAGCGTGACGGACTGGCCCGGTTGCAGGGTGGTCCCGCTTGAAACGCCGCTCGCAGAAAAGCCCGCACCTTTCACGGTGACTCCTGAGATGACGACGTTGGAGTTTCCGTTGTTAGTGAGCGTCGCGGTTTGCGATTGGCTGGTTTGGTCGGGTTGGCTGCCGAAGCTGAGGCTTGCGGGGCTGGCGCCGAGCAAATAGCTCGAAGACTGACCGGTTCCCGAGAGGCTGATGGCGAGCGGCGAAGGCGCGCCGTTGGTCGTAAGAATGATGGAGCCGGTGGCGGCGCCGGCCGAGGATGGGTCGAACGTCGCATTAAAAGTGGTGCTCGCGCCAGCCGCGAGGGTTGTGGAGGTGCTGAGGCCGGTTTGTGCAAAGCCCGTGCCCGAGACGGCGATTTGGGTGAAGGTAAGCGTAGCGTTGCCGCCGTTTTTCAAGGTGATGGGCAAGGTGTCCGTGGTTCCGTCAGCGACTGTGCCGAAACTTACGCTCGACGGGCTGGCCGAGATTTCGGCCTGCACACCTGTGCCGGTCAGCGCGATTGTGGTGGGCGAAGCAGCGGCGTTGCTGGTGATGCTGATCGTGCCGGCGGCGCTTCCGGCCGTGGTAGGCGTGAAAGTTACGGTGAAGCTAGCGCTGGAGCCGGCGCTGACCGAAACCGGCTGAAGGCTCATTTTATAGCCGGAGCCGGAAATCGTGACCGCGGTGATGCTGAGAGCTGCTGTGCCGGTGGAAGAAATTGTGCCGGTCAGTGTGCTGTTGCCGCCCACATTCACGTTGCCGAAATTCATGCTGGTGGGTTGTACGCTGATCGCCGGTGAACTTACCGGGGCAGAGCCGGATGAGCTGGAAATGGTCATGTTGCACACTGATTCGGTGCCGACGTCGGAGAGCAGGGCCCAGTTGTTGAGGCTGGAGGTTGAGGCCTGTTCGCTGCGGAAGGCGTAGTTGGTGGCGATGGTGGTCTGCGAACCGCCGGGCGGCGTGACGTAAACAGTGTAAGTGTGCGCGGCAGGATTGATCACCATCTGCAGGTGATAGGTGGAACCGGCGGCGTAAGCGATTGTGCTGTCGGCCGTGTAGTTGGCGCCGTTGCGGACGTCGATGGTGCCGGACTGATTGAAGCGGACGAGGGCGGCGAGGCTGGTGTAACCGGAGGCGGCGCCGAGGGAGAAGCCGGCGACGCCGTCGATGTCGGACTGGCCGGGAGTAACGTCGAAGGCGGCGGTAAAGGTTGCGGTCTGCGTGGCGATGGATGTGTTGGACCACGTTGTCGCGTTCGCGCTTTGCACGCAGCTTGCGGCCGCGGCCGCGTTTGCAGAGAGAGCCAGACCTACCCCGATGAGGATTGTTTGCACACAAGTCCACACGAATCCGCGAGCGGCCATGGCGCCTCCTGGTTGTTGTTTGCCGGCGCAGGGGTCGAGAGATTCCTGAGGAGCGGACTGGGCGAGCTGTCGGCGCGTGTATTAAGCCGCAGTCGATGCGAACCGCGCTACTGGCCGAGGGAACCGAAATTGGGCAGGGTAACGGCTAGTCAGAGTACAGGCGAAGGGCGTAGGACGCTGACTACGCGAATGCTTCCCCCCGATACAGGCGGGCGCGGAGATGCTCCGAGCGCGTTTACGGCGAGACGGTTTGGATTGAGCGGCGGCTAGGAGAGATACTGCACGGTTTGTTCGATCAGTTTTGTGGTGGCGGCGTAGGGGTCGCCCGTGGATTGGTCGAATTCCATCGAGCAAAAGCCGCGAAAGCCGCTGGCCTTGAGGATGTCGAACGATTTCTTGATGTCGATCGTCACGAGATTGCCGTTATCGCCGGTCTCGCCGTCTTTCACATGGCAAATGCAATAGGCGTGCTGGAACATGGCCGTGAGCGCGCGATAGTTAAAATCGGCGTCGCCATTGAGCATGGAATTCGCGAAATCGGGCAAAGCGTGCAGATAGGGATGGTTTACGGCCTCGATCACCTTGACGATGAAAAAGGCGTCCTCGCTCTTCGGATCGTCATTTTCCAGATTGATCACCACGTTTTGCGCGGCGCCGTAGTCGGCCACTTCTTTCAGGCTTTCAGCGGCGCGGTCGACGTTGGGGTCCGAACTGCGCGATCCCGAAATATGCGCGCGGATGCTCGGCGATCCGATGTGGACGGCAATATCCACCCAATTTTTTGCGTTCGCGATCGCTCCTGTACGAACGGTGGGATCGGGATCGTAGAAGCTGCCGCGTCCATCGACGGCGATGTTCGCCACCTTCACGCCCGCTTTTGCCAGCGCGTCGTTAAAGCTATCGAGATAAGCCGGGTCCGTCGAACGAAAGTGGCGGCTGTTGGGCTCGATGTGGCTCACATTGAATTTTTTTACGACCTCGGCCGGAAATTCCGTCAGGTCCATTTTGGGGACGGTGGGGTCGGCATTGCGGCTCCGCGCGCCCTGGATGAAGGCGCGAAACGGATAGGACGAAACAGCGATACGGTCGCGCGGCGCGGTGGGAAACGCGATGTGCGGCTCGGAAGCGGCTAGCTGATTCGGCTGATCTGCTGCGATGGCGCTTTGCGCGCCGTTCAGGACGATTCCGCCCGCCGTCGCGGCGGACACTTTTTCGAGAAACTCTCGTCGAGTGAGTGAGGTCATGTTCGTAATTTAGCGAGGTGCGAATTATAACCGCGAGCTGGCGCTAATGCAAAAATTGTGCGCGAAGAAACGGGAAGGGCCATCTGAAATTCACAGCGGCATATTCAGGACGCGCGTGGACCGGCGTACCTCTATTGCGAGGTACCCACCCCTACCCAGTCGGTGCTGATTGTTCCGGGATAGGTTGTCATTGTGGGAGTTGAAGTTGCCGATAAGGGCGCCTGGAAAGACGCGAGTAGCCATACGGCTGAGAAAACGAGCAGTAGTTTTCGCACAAAGCAATGCTCCTCGGGGTCCTTTTGCATACAAGGTAGGAACCGTGCTTGCGTTCCCGGGGTTGCTCCGTAGCGCGTCGGAAGGGGATCTTGGAGGGAAAAATGGTGCCGAGGGGCAGAGTTGAACTGCCTACGCCGGCCTTTTCAGGGCCGCGCTCTACCGGTGAGCTACCTCGGCACCGTGCGGTCTAACGATTTTACGGAAAATGCATGCGGGCGCAAAGTGAAAACGCAGCTTATCCGGCCCGGCTCGAGAGCAATACGTACCAATTCAGAATACGCGTGCTGAGGAGGGAGCGCCAAAGCCGCGCGCAATTCTTCGACTACTCAGGGTCATGATGGCGGCCCGCACGAAAGCAAAGCTGCGTCGCGGGGTGCTACCTCGCTTCCCGGATGATGGCAAGCAGGGCGGCGGGCTTGATCGGCTTGGCCAGAATTTCGAATTCGTGGCCGCGCTGGCGAGCATCTTTCACCAGGTCGAGGGTCGCGGCCTGGCCGGAGAAGAGAATCACGCGGCACTTGGGAAACAGCCGGCTGATTTGAATGCCGACTTCGATGCCGTTCATACCGGGAATAATCACGTCGCTGAGCACCACGTCCGGCGTGAAGCTTCGCGCAAGATCGAGGGCGCCATCGCCCGTCGATGCCGATCGAGCGTCGAAGCCTTCATCTTTGAGAATCTCGACGAGCGTGCTGGCGATGCGGGTTTCGTCGTCGACCACGATGATGCGAAGCGGGCCGGCCGAATCGAGCGAATCGTGCGCCCCGTCGTTTCCTTCGAAGTCGCGAAAATTCGGAGGGGGCGGATCAGGGAAAGGCAATAGAATGCCGGCAGACATTTGCATCATGCGGGACGCCCGCTAGCCTCGCCGGAGGGATTTTCGCGCGCCCCCGGTTCTTGGGGCAGAAACACGGAAAAGACAGTCCAACTCTTGCCGTTCTGGACTCGACTGCGCACTTGAATATAGCCTTGGTGCTTATCCACTAGATTTTGCGTGAGCCAGAGGCCCAAGCCCGTGCCGACGTCTTTTTTCGTTGTGTAAAACGGCTCGAAAATCTTGCTCATTTGAGACGCGTCGATTCCGCAACCGTCGTCCATGAGGCTAACACGGACGCCGCGCCCGTTTCCAGTAGCTGCAGCGGTGGCTGAGCTGGTCTTAATCGTCAGATGGCCGTTTTGTTCCATGGCCTCGATGGCATTCGCCACGAGGTTGGCGAAGATCTGACGAAGCTCGCCGGGATAGCCGATGATCTTCGCGCCCGGCGCGTAGCGTTCCTCGACGATGATGTTTTTGAATTGCAGTTTGCGGCTGTAAAGCTCGAGCACCTCGTGGATCACCTCGGCCAGATCGACGTTCACGGGCGTTGTTGTGTCGCGATAGAAGCCTAGAGTGTGTTTCGTGATTTCAGCGATGTGATCCAGCTCCTGATCGGCCATCGCGAGGTAGGACTCTGATTTCGCCGGATTTTTTCGCGCGAGATAAACGAGGTTGGTGAGAGCCTCGAGCGGATTATTGATTTCGTGGGCGATGCTGGCGGCCAGGCGGCCTGTGGCTGCGAGCTTTTCGGTGCGACGCAGCGCTTCTTCGGAGCGGCGCTGCTCGGTGACATCCGTGTTCGTGCCGAACCAGCGAACGATTCTCCCCTGCTTATCGCGCACCGGCACGGCCAGCGTCAGAAAATCCCGGAAAGTGCCGTCTTTTCCACGCAGGGGAAAAATCATGGTGAATTGCTGGCCCGTATTGATCGAATTGCCCCATTTTTCGAGAACTTCCGGGAGCCGCTTGGGGTCGTGGACCGATTGCCAGCCCCAGCCCATCATCTTCTCCGGTGAGGTGCCGGTGTATTCGTACCAGCGTTCGTTGTACCAGGAGATCGAGCCGTCCGCTTCGGCGATCCACGTCATTTGGGGGAGGGAATCGGCAAGGGTTCGGAACTGCCGCTCGCTTTCCTGCAGGGTCATATCGCGCAACTGGATTTCAGAAAGCATTTCGTTGAACGAGCCGATGAGGAACGAGATTTCGTCATCGCCTTCATGCGGAGTCGCGCGGAGCGCGTAATTTCTGTCGTGAGAAATGACGCGCGCGGTTTGGGCCAAGCCGATAACCGGTTTGGTGATTTTTCGCTGCCAGAGGCGGGAAACGAGCAGCGCGGCGATCAGCGACATGGCCAAAATTGAGGCAAGAATGAGCGCGTAAGTGCCGGCGCGGCTGAAAAGGCCTTGCAAGTCAGAGCGGATGTAAACGAAACCTATGTTCTTTCCATCGAAGATGATTGGCCGCATCAGGTTTGCCCGCCAATTCTGAAACCAGTGCATCTCTGCGTTCAGCGTTGGCGAGACGGTGGGGGGCAGCGCGCGCGTCGCTTGATCGCGCCAATACCCGGCGAAGAATTCGCCATTGGGCGTGTAAACGCCCGCATAGGTGATGTGCGGCGATGCTTGCAGGGCGGCGAGTGTCTTTTCGGCGGAGGACTTATCGTTGAAAATCAGCGCCGATGCAGCGTTCGATCCGATAATCTGCGCCTGAATCGAGAGGTCGTTGACGATGTTCAGGCGGAAGCTATTCACTTCATACGCGAGGAAAGCGAAACATGCCAAGACGACGGCCGCCGCGCTGACCATCACGTTGAGCGCGGTGATTCTTCGTGCCAGCGAATCGTGCCGTTTGGCCATCAGGGCTGTGCTCCTGCCGGCGCGCCGCGAACGGCTGCGGCAACCTTCAGCAATTGCGAGCTCAAGCTGAGACCCGCTTTCTGTGCAGTGCCTTCGTTGATTTCAAAGCGGACTCGGTCGTCCTGCAGCACAAACTGGATCATGCCTCCGCGCGTTGCAAAATCGGGCGCGTCGCTCACGGTCAATACGGGCGCATTCTGCAGGCCGTCCAGAATGGCGCCGATCCGCTCATCTTCGGAAGGACTTATATATAGGATGCGGCAGCGCTTCGCATCGTCGATGTTGTCGACTCGTTCTGCTTTGAGCGGCAGATTGGCGATGCTTTCGCCCGCCACGGTGCTATCGAGAAGGGCCCCGAAGGGATCCCGGCCCATCACGCAGATGGGAAACGCGTCGACGGGGCCATCGGTCTTGGCGGGCCACTCGACGAATTTGCCAAACTGATAGAGATAAACCGCTTCGACGTCGTATTGAGTAGGCCTGCCTTTTTGCGCTGCCAGGAGACCTATGGGAACAAGCGCAAGTGCGCAGAATCCCACGGGCAACGAGCAGATGAAAGAGCGAATGCGGGCTTCTGCTGCCCGAAGCCACGAAGGAAGCGCGCGCCTTTTAGGGGCAGGTCGAATCGCCGATGGCATGGCTTGCGTTAAGTCAATGCCTTGACCGCGTCTAGAAGCTCCTGCGTGGCGCGGCCTTTCAATATCCAGCGGTCCGCGACTCCGACGGTTTCCCCCGGCAATTCCCCATAGCCGGAGAGCATGATGATCGGAATCTTCGGATTTATTTTCTTGATTTCCTGCGCAGTGGTGGTGCCATTCATGCCAGCCATCCAGTAATCCAGGATCACCAGATCGACTTTGTGTGACTGCAACAGGCCGAGCCCTTCCTTGCCGGACCGTGCCTCAATAACCTCGTATCCCTCCGACTCGAGCAACAGCTTTCGCGCCTGGAGGGCCGCCACTTCGTCGTCAATGCACAGGATGGTGGACATTCGTCTTTTGAACTTGGGCTGCGATCTAGGGGCCGTGACGGAGACGGATAATTGTGTTCCGCACGACTCGGCTTTTCCTCATGCCGCACCCTTGGTGAGTCCTTCGGAACGCGTCGATGTTTTGCAAGTCGAAGGCTGGTCGGCTTGTCAGAAAAAAGGCAGAGTTGTTAGGTTCACCCCCGTCCGGCTGCAACCCTTACTTTAACTTGCAGCCCAAGATCGTAACAAGGCTCTGAAGCAGGGAAAAAAGAATGCCGTTCTCGTATAGTGCCCATGGCGAAATGGCGCAATACATGATTCCCTTTAGCGCCGCGCGTTAAACGATTGCAGGAATTGGGGTTCCGAGGGAACAGGCGTGCGAAGAGCGGCTGCATCGGCGGCCCAAAGACGGTATTCTTGACGTGCGATTGCGTTCCCGATAATTTCGCCGCTCTCGCCGGAGACCGATGAAGATTCTGTTTGTGGCGTCCGAAGGCTTGCCCTATTCGAAAACGGGCGGCCTTGCGGACGTGATCGAGGGCTTGCCGCGCGCGTTGCGCGAAATGGGCCATGAGGTCGTGGTGCTCCTGCCGCGCTACCGCGGCAATAAGGCGGCCTCGGTTCTCATCTCGAGCGTAACGATTGCGCTGGGCGATCAACTGCGCTTCCCGGCAATCGTCGAGGGCAAGCCCATCGAGGGCGTGCGCTATTGCTTCGTCGACGACCCCGAATATTTTGACCGCGCGCAGCTCTACGGCGACCGCAACGGCGATTACCCGGACAACGCCGAGCGTTTCGCTGAGTTTTCTCGCGCTGCGATCGAATTCGTAAAACGCGTCTGGCTGCCTGACGTGATTCACTGCCACGATTGGCAGACCGGGCTCGTGCCCGTCTTGCTTCGCACCCAGCACGCGCGTGATCCGGCCGTGCGCTCGCTGCCATCGGTGCTGACGATTCACAACCTCGCGTATCAGGGCGTGTTTCCGCGCACCGCGCTCGAAGCGATCGGCTTGCCGCCGCAGCTTTTCACGATGGACGCGCTCGAGTTCTACGGTCGCATGAACTATTTGAAAGGCGGCCTGATCTACGCCGATTACCTCACCACCGTCAGCCGACGGTATGCGAAAGAAATCCAGACTCCGGAGTATGGAGCAGGGCTGGAAGGCGTGATTCGCAATCGCGGGGAGCGCCTCGTCGGGATTCTCAATGGCGTCGATTACAGCGCGTGGAGTCCCGAAGCAGATTCCTTTATCGCGCAGAATTATTCGCTCCATAACATGGCCGGGAAGAAAGCCTGCAAAAAAGACGTACTTGCACAGTACAAGCTCCCGGAGGACAATCTCGACCGCCCATTGGCGGCGATCATTTCGCGGTTCGTCGACCAAAAGGGTTTCGATTTGATCGTGGAGATTGCCGACGAACTGGCGCGCGAGAATATGTCGATCGTCGCGCTCGGGACCGGGCTGCCCGTTTACGAAAAGGCGATGAAGGCGCTTGCGGAGCGGCACCCGGGCAAGATCGCGGTGAAAGTGGGCTTTGACAATGCCCTGGCGCACAAGATCGAAGCCGGTGCGGACATTTTCCTGATGCCTTCGCGCTTTGAACCGTGCGGCCTGAACCAGATTTACAGCTTGCGTTACGGCACCGTCCCGGTGGTGCGCGCCACAGGCGGCCTGGACGACACCGTGCAGAATTTCGACGGCGCGACCGAACAGGGAACCGGTTTCAAGTTCGAGGAATATTCCGGCGAGCAGCTGCTCGATGCGGTGCGCAGGTCGCTGGCTGTTTACAGAGACAAGCAAGCCTGGCGCGCCCTGCAGGGGAACGGCATGGCGAAAGATTTTTCGTGGAAGACATCGGCGGCCTCGTATGTCAATCTTTATGAGGCAGCCAAGCGGTCGCGAATCCCGCGCGTTTCGGGAACATCTAATAGGCGTTAGCGCAAAGAGCCTAAGGCCTGTGCGCTGCAAAGGATAGGGAGACAAATGGCAGAAAACATTCCAGCCGTAAGCGATGCCAGTTTTCAGGCGGACGTGATCGAGGCGAGCAAGTCGCAGCCCGTTATGGTTGATTTCTGGGCGGATTGGTGCCGCCCATGCCACATGCTCACGCCCACCGTCGAAGAGATTGCAAAAGAGCACGCCGGCAAGCTCAAGGTCGTGAAGCTCAACGTCGATGAGAACATGAACACGCCCGGCAAATTCAATATTCGCGGAATTCCCACGCTGCTCATCTTCAAGGGCGGCCAGGTCGCCGAACAGGTGGTTGGCGCGGTGCCGAAAGAGCAGATCGTCAAGGCGATCCAGAAGCACGTCACCGCCTGAGGTTCCGGCCAGTAAGCGCCGGGGCTTTTTCTGCGTCACGCGTCACGGCGGCGCCTCACAACGGCATGGCCAAGACAAAAATTTGCGGCGCCTGCGGCAACTCATTCAAATGCTCGGCGCCGCGGCGCGGTTGCTGGTGCGAGTCGGTCGCGGTCGATCGCGCGACGCTCGCTGCCTTGCGCGAAAAGTTCTCCGATTGCCTTTGCCCGGCTTGTCTCAAGCACGTGGCTCAGGCCGCGGCGCCCGGGTCCATCATTCCGTCCGAGGCAATCTAACGTGACCTCAACCAGCCCGCCCCCTCAACGCTGCCATTGGGCCAAATCCCCGCTCATGATCGAGTATCACGACCGCGAATGGGGTGTGCCGGTTCACGACGATCGCGTCCTTTTCGAATTTCTCATTCTTGAAGGCGCGCAGGCCGGCCTCAGCTGGGAAACCATCCTCAATAAACGCGAAAATTACCGGCGAGTTTTCGACCGTTTCGACGCGCGCAAGATTGCTCGCTACGACGCGCGAAAAGTGCGCGCGCTGCTCAAAGATCCGGGGATCGTCCGCAACCGCCTGAAAATCTCCGCAACCGTTTCCAACGCGAAAGCTTTCCTCGCCGTTCAAAAGGAATTCGGCAGTTTCGACAAATATATTTGGCAGTTTGTGGGCGGTAAGCCGAAGGTTAATACCGATGGCAAGCTGCCCCCGCGCAGCGCCGAATCCGACGCCATGAGCAAAGACCTCAAAAAGCGCGGCTTCCGTTTCGTCGGCAGCACGATTTGCTACGCCTTCATGCAAGCCACAGGCATGGTTGACGATCACGCCGCTCTCTGCTTCCGCCGTTCTGCGCCGCGCGGTTCCTCGTGAAAAGAAGCCAAACCGCGCGTAAGCAGGATGGGGGACTCAGCCGATGTGCTTCGCGAGGTCAGACCAGGAGCGCGCGATGCTCAGCTTCGCGTGTTTGCCCCGCGCCTGGTCCTGGCGAATGCGCAGTGCCATTTCGAAATTGCCCAGGCGGGCGCGAAGCTCACCCAGAATTTGTGCGTATTCCGCAATCTCATGCTTCCACTCGTTGGACGATTTGAGCGCGGGGCCGGCTGCGCGAATCGCGGCCTCCACGCGCTTGATCTGATCCGAAATCTTTTTCACGGTGCCCGGCGGATGGGCGGAGGGATCGGGCAGCTTGTGCGCCACATCGAGCCATGCTGTAAGCGAGGCGCGGACTTCGCGGATCACGCTGATCGGGTCGCGCTCCATTCGCGCTAGCGCTCCAGCGCGACGAGGCCCGCCTCCAGCGTCGTCACGAGATTTGTGGCTTTGCCGGATGCACCGGGGTGGCGATTTTCCGTGCCCGGGGGATCTGCGGCTGCGGCAGGCTGCGCGAGTGAACGCTCCGCCTCTCGCCAGGCAGCTGCGACTTTCGCGAATTCGCGCGCGAGCTCGTCAAGCCCTTCGCGCGACGGCGTAATGTGAATCTGCAGCAGCTTGCCGCGCATGTAATTGTAGAAATCGCAGAGATTCCGCGCCACCTCCCCGCCCTTTTCGAAATCGAGGATCGACTGCAAATAGCCGATCACTTCGACGGCGTGCGTCAGTTCCTTGCCGCGCGTCTCGATGTCTCCGCGCTCGAAGGCCTGCAGCGCTTTGCGAATGCATCGCACCATCTCATCGTACAGGATCACAATCAGCCCCAGAGGGCTTGCGCCGCGAACCGCCGATTCGCGGTAGCTGCGTACAGGGTCTCTCATCATGAAGATCCTAGGGAGCTAAGTTGTTGGTTCACCTGCTGAAGCAGTAGCGGCAATTCCTGCAGTGTGACGTCAACCTGATCGTATTCCTGCGTGAGTTGCTGCTCTTGCGTCGTGAGCTGGTCCTGGAAATCGGAGATCTGCTGTGTGATGTCCGATTGGCTCTGCTGCAGGCCCGTGATGTCCTGCGCGATTGAGCCGTTCACCGGGTCGGCGATGGCCTGCACTTGATTGTAGAGGTTATTGCCGAAGCCACCGGATTGCGTCGCGTTGAAAAACGATTGCACTGCGTTGGGATCGCTTTGCAGCGCGCCTTCGAGCGTGCTGCTGTCCACGCTGAGCGTGCCGTCGTTGTTCATGGTTATGCCGAGGTCGGCTAGACCGTTCACGCTGCCGTTGCCCGTCATCGTGAACGACATGGCCTGGAGCAATTGATCCTGCGCCAGAGCCAGCGTGCTGTCTGCTTGCAGCGGCCCCGGCTCATTCGTCGACGAACTCACTTGAAACTGGTTGTTCAGGTCGGTGACGACCGTGTTATAGGCGCTCACGAAGCTGTTGATGGCGTCTTCTTGCTGCGTAACGTCCGGACCGGTCGTGAGGTTCACGGTTTCATCGGGGTTGGCGGAATTCAAATTCAGCGTGACGCCCGGAATCGCGCCCGTCACGGTATTCGTTGTGCTGGAAATGGGAATCCCGTTAACGGTGAGCGATGCATTCGCCCCCGTGACGGCCTTCGTGAAAGTCAGAGCGCCCGATGAGGGCGTGATCGTAAGATCGCCAGGCGCTCCGCTCGTGTTGCTCACGATGGCGAGGCGAGCGCCGTTTGCGTCGTCGATCACACTCGCGGTGACGCCGATGTTCGCGTCGTTGATGGCCGACGCTAGGCCGTCGAGAGTGTTATCGGTATTGTCGATCGTGATCGTTGCGGGCGTATTGCTGCCCACCTGAATCTGCAGGGTGCCGGTGGCGATTGCCGTCGAGCTTGTAGCGACCGCGGCTGAATATTCAGAAGATGTCGTCGCCAGGCTGTTCACAACAATTGCAGCGTTTCCCGAGGTGGCGCCGGAAATCGCGGACGCGGTCAAGACCGACGAGTCAGAAGAGGTGGATGCAACGTCCGTAAGCTGTCCGGCTGGATCGGTGAGCGTAAAGACGGCGTTCGAAAGAGTCTGAACGTCGTTGTTGATGGTGTTCAGCGCGTTCTGTTCGCCGGTGATCGTCGACTGCTGATTCTGCATCTGCTGCAATTCGGCGTTCTGGTCCGCCATCGAAGCCTGGACGAGAGTGCTCACGTCAATCCCCGCGCCCAGCCCGCCGCTCGAAGACGTGGACTGCGACCCTGCGATTAGAGACGACCCAATGCTCGATGTGCTGCTCATACTATCCTCGAAAAAGCTGGCGCGCGATGGCACGGCGGCTGGTTTGCGGGCGGCGCCACAAAGCGATGATCCGTTTATTCATCTCTTGACGAGAGGGGAAGCGGAGGGCGCGCGGCGAACCGAACGCCCTCCGGACCCGAAGCGATTAGTGAAGCAAATTGAGCACCTGCTGCTGTGCCGCGTTGGCCTGCGCGAGCGCCGAGATACCTGTCTGCTCCAGGATCGAGTATTTGGACAGGTTCCCGACCACCGTAGGTATGTCTGCGGCGGTAATCTGGTCCTCCGCCGTGGTTAGGTTTTGGATTTGCACGTTGAACACGTTGGTGGCCGCTTGCAACTGGTTGATACCCGCGCCGATCGTGCCCCGGTCGCCCGCGACCGTGGCTATGGCGCCGTTGATTGCGGTCAACTCAGTCTGTGCCAGTGAAGCCGTGGTCAGGTTGCCGGTGATGCCGAGGCTGGCGGTTGTGAGCGTTACGGTGTTGACGGCAATCGTCTGCGTGCCGACCGTGGTCGAATCGCTAAGGAAGATCGACGTGCTGCCATTGCCGAAGACAGCCGCACCGTTAAAGGTGGTATTGGTGCCGATGCTGTCGATTTCCGTGCGGATCGCCTGATACTCTGCGTCCAACGCCTGCCGCTGCGATGAAGAGACGGTACCCGTAGCTGCTTCCGTGCCGAGCGTTACGGCGCGGTTCAGCAGGTTGGTCACCTGGCCGAGAGCGCCGTCAGCCACCTGCAACTGGCCCACGCCGTCGTTGGCGTTTGCCACCGATTGCGTCAGAGCCGTAATGTTTGCTTCCAACCCGTTTGCAATCGCCAGGCCGGCGGCATCGTCCGCACCGGTATTGATTCGCGAACCGGAAGAAAGTTGATATAGGGTGTCTTGCAGGTTGTTTTGCGTGATGGACAGCTGGTTTTGCGCAACGAGCGCGGGAATGTTGTTCAGAACGCTGAGAGCCATGGAAATACTCCGAGGTACGACTGAGGTGTCCGTTCTCGGCTCGTTGCCTTTCTCACCGGCTGGCTGTTCCCCCATGCCGAAGGCGAATCGATCGTCGAACGGTCGTTTGTGTTGTCATTCAGCGAATCGGCTGAGGCTGAGAGAGCTTTAATGGGCGCGGGAGTTTGCTGGCGCTACGCCGCCGTCGGGCGTAGCTTTTTGGGCCGGGACTACAGCTGACGGGACAACAATCGTTTCGATTTTGGACAGGCTGGCTCGAAGCTGTTCCGAATTGGGATGGGCCTGTAGCCCGCGGCGCAAAAGATCAACGGCGTGCCCCCATTGTTCGAGCTTTGCCCGGATGCTGGCCGCACGGAGGAAATCTTCCGGCCGCGCCGCAACGGCGGTGAGCTTGCGTTCAGCCTCGGCGGCGGCCGCCGGCAGATCGCCCAGCCAGACTTGCACTGTGATTAGCCGGTCGTAAAGATCGGCCGCGCCCGGGCACATTTCGATGGCATGCCGCAATCTGCGCAAGCCGCTTGCAGCGTTTCCCGTGCGCGCCTCCGCGAGCCCCAGCTTGCTCTCGAGGGCAGCGCTTTCGGGCGCGCGTTTGCGGCTGCGGCGATAGCAGTCAGCCGCCGCTTCGTAATGCCCCAGATTGTAATTCGTGTCGCCCGCGAGTTCCGCCACAGCGGCCGTCGCGTGGCCCGAGGTTTCTGCGTTGCGCAGTGAACGCTGTGCGGCGGCATACTGGCCCAGCGCGAACTGCGCCTTCCCCGCGAAAAACCACGCCACGCCGAATCGTTCGTTGAGCTGGCAGGCGCGTTCGAAATAGGGAAGCGCGGCTGACGGATTTTGCAGGTTTTCCATTTCGACGATACCGACTTCCAGGTGCGCCTGCGCGTTCTGCGGCGAATCTGCGATCTTGCGCAAGCCGAGATCGCGATAGAAAAGAATTTTGCGCGTCAGGATTTCTTCGCCGCGCACCATGCCGAAGTGGTGGATGCAAAAGTTCGCCGTCCCCAGCCTCCGCCCCGTCGCCTTGATGCGCCAGCCGACCGTTTCGTGAACGCGTCCGATGAAATAGATTTCCGGGTCGCGTCGAAAGAGCCGCACGTTTTCGTGATCGATGTAGGCCGCGTAAGGCCGCGAAGGTTCGTAGGAGCCGTCGTTCGGATGCGACGGCCGGTCCCAAATTTTCCTGGTCGGGTCGCTCACGTAGTTGCGGATCGTCACCTGATAGCCCGCCACGCCACGGTTCGCGAGCAGCGCCGGCAATTTTTCGCGCGCGCTTGGGTCGAGCCTCTCGTCAGCATCGAGCATCAGCACCCAATCTGCAGTGACTTGCGCCAGCGAAAGGTTCCGCGCTTTGGCGTAGTCGCTCTCCCACGGAATCGAGAGCGTCTTCGCGCCCGCAGCACGCGCAATCGGCACCGAATCGTCGTCCGACCCGGTGTCCGCGACCACGATTTCGTCCACGGCGCCTTGCATGCTCGCAAGACATTCGGGCAAGTCCGCAGCCGCGTTCTTCACAATCATCGACAAAGCTAGAGTCGTCATAATCCTCTGCAGACTCCACGCGCAACGCCGTGCCGGGCAGTTCCTTCCTGCCGAATCGGCAAAAATTGCCGAAAACGCAGCCCAAACCGAGCGCTAACCCTTTCGCGCAAGCCAAGTGCCAAAGGCCAGCCCAAAGATGGAACACCCCGCAACCCCGGCCCCGTTTTGCCGATAGGTACTTCGAGGCTGCCCCAACCGCGCTTCGTTGCGCGAATGGACCGCCCCATGCATCGCGTCACCGGGGACGCAAATGATTCATCTCACTCGTTTAAATAATCAGCCGCTCGTGGTGAACGCGGACCTGATCAAGTTCATCGAAAACGCGCCGGACACGGTGATCACCCTGCTCACCGGCGAAAAATTAGTCGTGCGCGAATCCGTGGCCGAAGTGCTGAAGCGCATCGGCGAGTTTCACGACCGTTTTTACCGTCGCGTAGCGCCTACAGTCGTGTTTGATACGAGCCCGCCGGGCGATCCGCCAGGCCCGAAAAGGGAAGCGGCGGGCGGCGCGGGAAACAAAACCAGTGGTGGCGCCGCAAATTCCTGAAAGAGAGCGCGTGCGTGGACAAAGGCACTTTTGGCGGGCTCATCGTCGCGGTCGGGGGCATCCTCCTCGGCCTCAGCCTCGAGGGCGGCAAGATCGGCCAGATTCTGCAGCCGACCGCCGCGCTGATCGTTTTCGGCGGCACGCTCGGCGCCGTGATGGTGCAATTTCCGCTTGCAGTGGTGCTTGCGGCGTTCGCCAGCCTCGCGCACGTCTTTTTCGAGCACGGCCAGGACCCGCTGCTCGTTGTCAAGGAAATGGTCCGCTACGCGCAAAAAGCGCGCAAAGACGGCATCGTCTCGCTCGATAGCGAAGTGGAAAAAATCCGCGAGCCCTTCTGGAAAAAAACGCTGATGCTCGCCGTCGACGGCACCGAACCCGCCGAGTTGCGAAAGATCATGGAAGTGGACCTCGAAAATCGCGCCGAGCGCGACGAAAACATCCCGCGCGTTTTTGAATCCGCCGGCGGCTTTTCGCCCACCATCGGCATCATCGGCGCGGTGCTCGGCCTGATTCAGGTGATGCAGCACTTGAACGACATCAACGAAGTCGGCCGCGGAATCGCGGTCGCATTCGTCGCCACGATCTACGGCGTCGGCGCGGCCAACCTGTTTTTTCTGCCGTCCGCGGGCAAACTGAAGATTCGCAACCGCGAGGAGGAATTGCGCCACGAAATCATTCTCGAAGGCGTGATTTCCATCCTCGAAGGTTCGAATCCTCGCATGGTCGAGACGAAATTGCTCAGCTTCCTCACCGAATCGAAGCAATCGAAGAACGGCGCACGATGAAAAGAAAGAAAAAAGAAGAACACACAAACCATGAACGCTGGCTCGTTTCCTACGCGGACTTCATCACGCTGCTCTTCGCGTTTTTCGTGGTGCTTTATTCCTCGGCGCAAGTCGATAAACGCCGCGTCGGTCAGCTGGCTCTTGCAATCCAGGTCGCCTTCCAGCAAATGGGAATTTTTCAGGCTTCCAATACGAAGCCCTCTCTGCTCGATACCGAGCCCATGCCGTTTTCCAACGTGCAAATCGTCGAAAACGCGGAGCGCAACCAGGCGATCGGCCGTCTCGTCAATTCGCCCCAGGGCGATTTGACCAACGCTCCCGTCCGCGAGGTGATGACCAATCTGCAGGGCCAGCTCGAATCCGCCCTCGCTCCCGAAATCAAAAAGCACACCATCACCGTCACGCCCACGCGCGAAGGCATCGTCGTCAGCCTCAAAGAGGCGGGGTTTTACGATAGCGGCTCGGCCACGGTCTTGCCCGGCGCGCTTCCCACGATCGCCCATTTCATCGATGTGATCCGCTCGTATCCCGTTCACATCCGCATCGAAGGCCACACGGACAACGTTCCCATTCACACCGCCCGCTTCGATTCCAATTGGGAGCTTTCCACCGCGCGCGCCACCGAGATGATCAAGCTCTTCATCGCGAAATACGGCATCGCCCCCGACCGCCTCTCCGCCTCCGGCTACGGCGAATATTATCCCGTCGCTTCCAACGACACGCCCGAAGGCCGCGCCCAAAATCGCCGCGTCGATCTCGTCCTCCTCAACCCCACCGCAGTCGCCGCGCCCCCGCCTCCAACCGTGGTCCCGCCGATCCCCAGCCCCTGAATCGCTCGCCTCGCTCGCGAAAGATTTCACGCTGAGCCCCGTCGCGAACGCTTGCGTCCAGCTCGCAGTAGGGCGTCGCAACTCGACGTATCGAGACTAGCGCCGCAGTCGCCCCTCTGTGTACAATCCGGCGCACCAGATCACTCTCTTTACGCGACGACGTACGAGAGGTTTTGCTCAATGAAACGCTTAGAGACGATGCCCACGAGAGTTCTCGGCCTGGCCTGCGCGGTTTTGCTCGGCGGCGCGCTGGTTTTCTCCATCTCCGCGCAGACCTCCGACCAGCCAACTGCCGCTGCCGCATCCCAAGCTCAGCAATGGCCCGACTACGCGGGAAGCCCGGAAGGTAATCGCTACGTCGAGTCCGACCAGATCACCAAAGCCAACGTGGACAAGCTCGAGGTCGCCTGGACTTACCCCTACGCCGACACCAACGTCAACGCCATCGTTGCCGGCGGCGTGATCTACACGCACGCCCGCGATAACAGCGCCATCGTCGCGCTAGACGCCGCCACCGGCAAAGAAATCTGGGTCCACGACGGCCTTACCGGCATGACTCGCCGCGGCCTCAACTACTGGCAGAGCAAGGACGGCAAGGACAAGCGCCTCATATTTGCCGTCGGCGACTTCCTGCAGGAGATTGACGCCACAACCGGCAAATCGATCCTCACCTTCGGCACGAACGGCGCCGTCGATCTGCACAAAGGACTGGGCCGCGATCCCAACTTTCGCTCCTTTGGGCAATCGGTTGGCAAAGTCTTCGATAATCTGATCCTTCTCGGCTCGTCCGACGGCGAAGCTTATTTCTCGCCCCCCGGCGATATACGCGCGTTCAACGTGCTCACCGGCAAACTCGCCTGGCAGTTCCACACCATTCCTCACCCCGGCGAACCCGGCTACAAAACATGGCCGAAGGACGCATGGAAATATAGCGGTGGGGCCAACGACTGGGGCGAATTCTCCATCGATTCCGCGCGCGGCATCGCCTATTTTGTCACCGCCTCCGCGAAAGACGAATTCTACGGCGCTGACCGCGTCGGCGACGATCTTTACGCCGATTGCCTGCTCGCCATCAACGCTCGCACCGGCAAGCTGCTCTGGCATTTTCAGACCGTGCATCACGATATCTGGGACTATGACAACGTCGCCGCGCCCATGCTCACCACCATCACGCGAAACGGCAAGAAAATCGATGTCGTCGCCTTGGCCGGCAAGACGGGTTATCTCTACGTCTTCAATCGCGTCACCGGCGAGCCGATTTGGCCGATCCCCGAAACGCCTGTTCCGCATCCATCTCCTGTGCCGGGCGAAGTCGTCTCGCCCACCCAGCCCATTCCGGTCTTGCCGCCCCCTTTCACCAGCCATAGCTTCACGGTCGCGGACATAGATCCTTACATCCTCACACCCGAGCAGCGCGCCGCCTTGACCGACCGCGTCAGCGAGGCGCGTTTTCAGGGCTTCTTCACCCCGATCGGCTTCGATGAAACGATCCACATGCCCGGCAATCAGGGCGGCACGAACTTTGGCATGACCTCCGCCAATCCCACCGACGGATCGGTCTACGTGATGGCGTTGAATTACCCCACGTTGATCAAGTTCCTGCCTCCGGGACAATCGCGCGTCAGAGCCGGCGGCGCGGGCGGATCGGGCGCGCAGATTTACTCCCAGAATTGCGCCGTGTGCCACGGGGCCGATCGCGCCGGCCAGCCGGGCAGCATCCCTCCTCTCACTGGAATTGCCGACCACCTCTCGCGAGATCAGATCCAGGCCACCATCCAGGGTGGCAAGGGCCGCATGCCCAGCTTCCAGCAATTCAGCAATGCCGGTCTCAATGCCCTCATCACTTACCTCATCACCGGAGGCGCCGGGCGCGCCGGACGCGGCGCCCGCCCCAGCGTGACCTTCCCTCCCGGGCCGGTGGTGCAGACCGGCCCCACCGAAACGCGAACCACGCCTCCTTACGGCACCAGCACGATGACGGACTATCCCAAGGGCGTTCCGCATCCCGAGTACCGGCTCAACTTCAACGACTACGGCGTCGAGATGGAAGCCCGCAAGCCGCCCTATACCTCGCTCACCGCATACGATCTGAATACCGGCACGATCAAATGGCAGATCGGTGTTGGCGACGACTATCGCGTTG
>Ga0335074_10003058_pt1 | contig 22793 bp, 20 predicted proteins | sample Lox_Sample_23_FD_206715 | JGI IMG/M metagenome (GOLD analysis project Ga0335074, IMG submission 206715) | Soil microbial communities from Loxahatchee National Wildlife Refuge, Florida, United States - Lox_Sample_2.3 | ecosystem: Environmental > Terrestrial > Soil > Wetlands | place: USA...
CTGTCCGACCCAGGATTCGAAATGGTAACCCGTGCGCCGAGGCAACTAAGGCTGCATGCCCCATCAACACTCCTGCATCGCGAAGCAGCAGTGGAGCATAGTGTTCGTAGTAGTTCTCAGCCAGATCGCAATCGCTTAACAGGCAAATGACGGCAGCTTGGTGGCCTAGGAGATGTTCGTCGACCAGATCGAGTAGCCGTTTGGAGTTCGTCTCATTGACGGATAGCTGGCCCAGTGAATGTTCGTCTGGGATGTATACCTGCCAACCGGCCGTTGGCCGGTAAACCAGAAGATGGGCGGGATGAAGTGCTCCCATCGACGCCACGCAACGTTTCTGTCGATTGCGGTCGTTTCGATCAACGAAGCGGATGCCTGAGACATCATTCAGGAAATCGGATAGTTCTTCATTCGTGGGCCAGCTAAACGATTCAGCAGAAACCCTTTTTTCTAGAGCGGTGGTAAAAGAGCAATTCGACTTGTGTGGCGCGGGCAACGGGGTTGACGAAAGGATTGGCAAACTCTGGCGCTCATACTTGCCAAGCTGGGCGCGCCGGATAGCATCCTTAGTATTCACCGAATCCTAGCTCCCGCATGCATTCGCGATGTTTGCAGCAGCCTCGGCACATGCCACACGCGAAAGAACCGACATGGCAGGAATGTGCCCAGCCGAGGACGGAGTGAGGAATTGAAGCCCGGCGACACAATTGCACTGTCGTTTCTCCGATGCTTGGGACCTCCAACCTAATGTGGCCTTCCTGCAGCCTGAGGAGTTCGTCCAGAGCCCGAAAAAAGTCGTGTCTTCCGTCGGCATGAGACGCGTCGTTGGACACAGTTCCGATAACGACTGCGTCCAGATTTTCTTTCACGGCCAACGCCGCTCCCACGGTGATCAGGAGCTGATTGCGAAACGGCCACCACTCCGATACAGGCGCAATTTCCGATGGCGGAGTGCCGGCCATATCGCCAGATCCGATGCCAGAACAATCAATTTTCAACACTCGATGATCCAGACCTAACGCGGCGCAGACTGCCTTTGCAGCACGGATTTCACCTGTTGCCGCGATTTGTCCGTAGTCAATGGTCAGAGATAGCGCTGGGCGTATGACCCAAGCCAACGCGATCGAATCCATGCCTCCGGATAACAGCAATAACCGTTTTAGCGCCATGCGGCCCAGGCGACTCTGTAAATCGCAGTCACGAAGTCATCCACTACCTCACACCCAGTACCGGCGATCATCTTCAGCGACTCTTCCGGTGTGCATTGCGCAAAAGCAACGACCGGCTTCTGATGTGCTCGCGCGTATCCCGCTTCAAACACCGTTCCAGTGTCGACACCGTCCAGAATGGCGATGACCGCTCGACTCTTTTCGAGCGCATCAATATCCTTTGGAGCAACATCGCTCCCTGGCCCGATCCCTATGTCGTGATATGGAGAAAACACTCTTAGCCCCATCCCCCGAAGTGCCGCGCGAGCTTCATCGACAAGCCATATTTGCGGCATATTAAAGAACGGACCCGCCACGTAGACATCGAATTCGTCCTTGCCGAGTGGTTTGGCCGTCAATCTGAGAGGCACGGCGGAGCTCTTGGAATCCATCGCCGAGACGGCAATCGGCATTGTCCGGTTCTCCACATACTCAGCAGTGGCGCGGGAAGCGCTATCTGCGGCATCGGCTGCCGCCATTTCCTGCGTCCCCCACCGTGCCGCAAACACAGAGGCAAACACGTCGCCCGAGCCGATCGGCCAAACGCTGTTGCTCTCATACGCGGGAACGGTTGCAAACTCTCCATTGGCAAATACCAACGCGCCACGTGCGCCTTGCTTCACGATGACAACATCCGCCCGCGAGTCCTGAGAAATCCTGCGTATCGCCGCCTCAACGTCATTATTCATTCCGAGTTGCTTAGCTTCCGTCCGGTTCAACACGTACGCCAATCGCGACGGTCGATTGGCCGAGCGGAAGTGTTTCGGGGAAAATGGCTCCTGCGGATCGTATATGACTGTGCGGGCGTCAACCTCTACGTTGGCGTCCAGCATCCCAAACTGGAGTATGCACTCACTCTTCGCGGATACATGAACGCGCTGCAATTCGTTCAGTGGTGGCCAAATGATCGGTGTAGACAACCCATGGTCGTAGCGAAATACTGTTGTCTGGGCGACGGGCGTCACCGAGTATTCGAAGCCAACCGCCTGAGCAATGCTAGCGAGGATGGTCTCTGCATCCTTGGCTGCAGCTGTGACAAACTTTACCCCGATCGGCAGTTTCGCAATCGCAGCTGCCCCTCGTCCTCCGCTGCCCCAGAACTCATCACTGGCTGGGAAGCGGCAGCTCTCCCGATAGAAGCCACCCACAACCGTGATTGCAGGTTTCATTGCAAGCGCACGCGAACGCGGCACGTGCCTCCCTGGATGCTTAAGACTTGAGCCACGTATTCGTGCCCGCCTTCAATGCATTCCACCAGCTTCTGGATGATGCTCGATGTGATGCTGCCGGCAACCTGGCCCTGATACATCGCATGAACCACCGGGTGCGCTCCGCTATCGTCAACCTCAACTTCCAGTAGTGTTCCAACCTGCAACTGAGAGATTACCGCGGGATCTGGCGATGTGAGCGTTGTGTCGCTGGTCAGAGTTTCACAAGAATCGCCGGACGGCGTCGTCCAAGAACCACCCCCTGATCCTGACATTTTGCTGATCTCCTCAAAAAGATTCTGCCCGTAGTTGTAAGCAGAACACAAACTTAATGGCCGCAGGCAGTGACTGGAGGAAGTACTTCTATAGCACATACTGGGCTTAACCGCGGAGAAATACGTTCGGCGTCCTGAAATCAGAACAACCACTTGAATCGCAATTCGAGCAAGCCAACACTTGCGACTCACGGCCGATTAGCCAGCTTTTCTCCGGCGATCTGATTAATTCTTGCGTGGCTGACCATTCTGTGTGCGGGGAGTGTGCCGCCCGAATCTCTACGCCAGCAACGGCGTCTAGCTTATTCCGCGAGGCGCCACCAAAATCCTTCTGATTGCTGCCTAACCGCCTGAATTGCAAGCGTCTGAGGCAGACAACTGGGAGCGAATCAAAAACAGATGCTTTTGGATGCCAAGTTCGCACGCGTGATGCTGTCAGCCAACTGAGGGTCGAGCTGTCAACATTTCTTGAAAGGTAAGTTGACCATCACTCACAGTGGGAAGACTGACCTTACCCCCCGGAAATTGGTCCAGTCTTAACGTGACTTCTCCCATTTAGAATGGCACGCCCAGGGGCCGAGGAGGAGTAGTCGTGCGCAAGAGTTCGATCCAGTGAAGAATAGTTCAGTGCCATTTTGAACAGCTGTGCCGGAGGCACGGAATCACAGGGGCGTGTTTTTCCAGCGTCCTTGGAGATCTTCCCACCGAAACGGTCAACTTGCATTTAATTGCATTCGGATTCTTCCGCATTCTCGCTTTCGGCGGCGCGTTGGTGTTGCAGGTCTTTGAAGGTGATGAAGAGTTTGGTGGATTTCGGCGTTACTTCTGGGCTTCCAACAGCACCTTTTCTAGCCGAACTATCAACTTCTTAGCACGGCGCACCTCCTCCTCGTAGAGTGGTGTGGTGCTGCCGTGGGATGCCGGGTTCAGGACGCGCTCTGTCATTTCAAGCACACGATCAACTGCTTCCACAGCCTCCATTTTGCCCCATCCGTCATGCTTCAGAACATTCCGGAGGTCCCTGCGTTTTGACTTCAACTTTCCCTTGTCCGCCGGTTGAAGCGCGGCGTTGCCGTCCAGATCTGCGTCGTCAGTTGAGAGCAGAAGTTCCCGATGTTCCTTGGGCGTGCCTCGCAACACCTTGTCGTATACCGACGCCGGGATGCCTTCCAGAAGCTTGTTTCGTGCCGCACGCAGATTCTGCGTCAGGGAGAAAAATTCACCCACTGGCAACGCTTTACCTTCCGCCCATTCCCGATAGCGCTTCGCCGTGTCCTCCGCAGCCTTGCGCAAGAACATCGCGGCCTCTTCGATGTCATGGCCGTTGAGATAGTCCTCGGCTCTCTCTAGATCGCTTTTCTCGTTCTTGGCTTCGATATTTTGCGCCGCGTTGCCCTGCAATTGCACTAAGCACCAATCAGCTAGATTGCTTCCAATGCGGCGGCGAAATTCGCGGAACAAGCCCAGGTCGTGGGTCAGGACGATTTTTTGGTAGTTGGCAAAAGCATCAGACAGCAGGATGTTGACCACCCTCATCCGGTTGCTCATGTCCAGGCTCACTAGAAGGTCATCGAGCACCAGAAGTTTGAGGTCGGACTCATGCAGATTGACCAGCGCAGCAGCAAAGCGGACGGAAAGCGCCAGTTGGGTCAGCTTGGCTTCGTTCAGAAAGCTCTGCGGCTTGGTGACTGTAGTGCCTTCAAATTGATCACGTTCGTCGATTGGAGAGCAAAGGTTCTTTCGCGATCGAGAGTAGCCACAATACGTCGGGACAGTGAGATGTTTCTGATCTCCTGAACGATAATCTTTTCCGCACTCGTGAATATCTCTTCTCTACGTGGTGCGTCCAAAACGGCTGGATCGTAAAGCACATACTGCCGCGCTTGAATCGGCTCAAAGAAGCCAATGTCCTTGCCGCCTACCACGGGACGCCACTTCGGTCCACTTGGGGCCGAGCGAATATAGCGGGAATTGTCTCCCGTCCGCAATCCTTGGTTTATCGTGCAAATGCTTCCAAGTTGAATCGAATCTTTGCGTAGTCGCTCGATGATCTGATACCGATCGCCTGAAATCCTCACGGGCCATGCATATTTTTGATTTTGTAGCCACCGCGCTTGCATGATGTGAAACTCAGGTTCGCCGTCCGGGAAAGTAGCAGCGGTTGTGTTTCGCACCCATACTTGATGTGATTTCGACGGAGCTCCCTTTGAAAGCAAGAAGGTCATTGTCTCGTTGCTGGCCCCACTGAACACACTCGGGCCGATATCGATGACTTGAAAGATCGTACTTTCTAACAGCAAGAGTTTCCGGAGCTTTTCAAATGAGTCATTACTCAGAAGCGTGTGCGGAATAATGTAGGCCACCACTCCGCCCGTCGAGACGAGATCGCGTATTGCCCGTTCAATGAAGAACCCGTAGAGGTCGAAACGATACTCTGCTGTAGCGAATCTCTTGGCGTAGTTCTCTCTAACCTCTTGTTTTAGGTTTGAGATGAACAGGTACGGAGGATTTCCAATGACTATGCTAAACCCGTCCTCAAGCGCTTTCCCGAACATCCAATGTGGATCAAAGAAGTCGGAACTGGCTTGAGGATCGAAAGGGTCCCAGGCGGCGATGTGTTGGGCTTTTTTGGATGAGCCAAGACTTCCCGCGAGCAGGCTACCCAGCTCTTTGCGAAGTTCGTTGATCTTCTTCTGCAAGGCCAATTTCTGGTCCCGGCGCTGAATCCCGAAATGGCCATGGTACAGATCTTCGATCTGGTCCTCGATTTCGTAGACCCTGGGATCAACTAGCGCAAGTTGGCGCATGTCGGGCAGACCGATGAGCGTGTCGGCGGCGACGAACTTTGTTTCGAGGTTGGGCAGCGGACGGATGCCGTGGTTCTCTTTTTTGTTTCGGTTGGTGCGCTGATCGCAGACAAGAGAGATGAAGAAGCGGAGTTTCGAAATTTGGATGGCAATGGGCTGGATGTCCACGCCATAAAGGCAATTCTCGATCAGATAGAGCTTCCGCCCGTAGTCGTCTTCGTTGTCGGCGAAGTCACGTTCAATAGCGGCAACGGCAGCATCACGGGCGGAGATGTCGGGAATTTTGGCGGCAGCATCAATCTGGAGTTGCTTCCAGCGCTCATTGTCGGGGTCGAGCTTATGGATGACGTAAACAAGCTTGTGCAGCATTCCCATCGGGAAGGCACCGGAGCCGCAGGCGGGATCAAGGATCTTGCACTTATGAATGGCATCTAGTAGCGTGGCGACCTCTTTCTCATTGAAAGGGTGTGCCCGCTCGGTGTAGGCGAACAGGATATCGAGGCCGGTCTTTGCGTCCTGTTCGCGCATGCCCGCGCTGACAAGTACACCACAGAGGTGCGCTTTCAGCGATTCATCCACCATGTATTCGACGATGGTGCGTGGCGTGTAGAAGGAACCTGTCTGTTTGCGGGCAGTTGTTTTAGTCTCCTCGTTATAGGAGGCGAGCAGATTTTCAAAGACTTTGCCCAATAGCTCAGGGTCAAGAGCAATTTCCTGATCGACCGGCGTGTTCTCGATAATCGTGAACTTGTAGGCGTTCAGGATATGTAGCAGGCCGCGAACCTTCTCTTTCTTGTGATTGGTATCGCCGTAAGCACCTGAGAGGTCCTCTTCATGCTCGCTGCCGAAGAAGAGATAGTTCGGGATTACGGGGCGCTTCTTCTTATTCCGAGAGAATCCGTCCAGATATAGCTTCTTGTCAGTGCCCTCCTCGGTGCGGTCCAGGCACTCGAAAAGACCGCCATTCAGAAACGGCACATCAGCAAAATGTCCGAGCGCAGTATCGGGATCGCGGAAGTGATCTTCGTAACGGTAAAGCGTGTCCACACCGTACGTAGTACGGTTCTTCTGGAACCCCTCGTCCTTGGCAAAGGCACGATAGGGCTGCCCTTTGGCATCCTTCCCCATGCGCTGATTCAGGGTGGCGAAGAAAAGGTTTTGCAGGATTGCCTCGTTGTAAGTCGAGGCCTTGGACGAAATATCCTTAAGAATTTTACTCAGTTCGGCTTCCGCAAAGAGCTCGTCGGGGACAAGCCCCTTCTCCTTGAGGAACCAGCAGAAAATGAGACGTGTGAGCAAACGAATCAGACCAGTGGCGCGTCGTCTCTCGTCGTCCTTCTCGATGTCGGCAGGAAACTCAACTTGCGGCAGCGCCCAGAAATACCAGTTGGCGAGTTCCCGGTAGAAACGCTTATTGAGAAGCTCGACATTGAAGACTTCTTCCCAGGCGGCGTGGAGTTGGTCGAAGTTCTGGATGACGCGCCGCCCTTCGGTCAACTCTTCCAGCGAGAAGGAGGCCAAGATGTCCAAGTGGCCGGGGTGCGGTTTTTCGATGACGACGTTCTGGATCAGCGTGACTTTGCCCAGAACATCCTTGCTTTCGTCGCGCTTGTTCAGACGGCGGTTGATGGCAGCTATCGAAAGTCGCCCGCCTATTTTAAACAGCACCATGACGGGCATGGGGAAAATGCGATTGATCTGGCGGACGATGCCTGCGAGCTTGCCCCGCGCGTAGTCCCCATCTGCTAGTTCGATTGCGATGAAGATGTAGGACTGAAGCAGGGATGCCTTGACCGCCTCATCCTTGAACAGCGCGGTACTGCTGGAGAGCTCTTCGTCGGTAAGCTGGAACAGCAGTTCGACAGATTTCCAGCTTGCGATGAGTGCGGCCGGATGTGCCAGTCTGGAGTCCGGGTCGAATTGCCCGCGAAAATCGGCAATCGAGCGAGTGTCCACGGTACGATCAGACTTGTAGCCAAGCGTAGAAAACAGCGACAACGCAGCTTTGCGCAGGGGTTGAGCGGCAAATGCCTGGATGCGCTGGCCGATGCGTTGTTTGAGTTCCGGATTACTGGGCATTCTTGATCACCAGCATCGCGAATGCGTCTTGGATCTCGACCTCGGGTCTGATCGAAGTCATGTCTGCCATTAGCGCACCACCAGCCATGTTATTAGTTCGAAATCCGTTTGATCGCTAACCTGATCTCGTAGGGCGGGAAGAACGAAACTCCGGCCCGACAAAAGACCGGAAGCAGCACGCTTGCGAAATGTGGCTCCAATTGAGTCCACGGCCTTTTTTAACAGAACGTCATAAACCTGCATGTCCTTGCCGTTGCTCGTTTCTTGGTCGAACAGATTGCAGAGAGAGCGGTGCGGTTCCGACTGTCCGGCACACAGAATGCGATACATCTCCAGAATTTGCTTGGGATGAGCAAAACCGAAACGGACGTCGCCGTCTTTGAGCACGTAGACCAGAAAGTAAGGAGTGAGTGGGTTGATGGACTTGCCAGAGCCCGAAGTGTCTCTATCAGCGCCGTTCGAATGACGGAGGCAAAAGATTACGCCTGGCGCGATGGTCTTGTATTCCTGGCTTGGAGGTACCACACCGTACAGACCGAAGGGAGCCGCATCAAGTGCGGCCCGGTTAGCTTCAATATATTTCAAGAGCTCCAATCGGAAGTCGTCGAGGGTAAACTCGGTTAGAGAGACGCCGTCACCTAGATCTTCAAGATCGAGGACCTCGTCCTTCAGTTTGAGAAGCTGTTTGTCACGATAGCGTAGATCTTCGTGGATGAGTTCCTCGATTTCCGAATTCTGGAGAACGTTGTCTTCAACGGTGGCGGCAATATCCACTAGGGCCATGCGCGCTTCGACTCGGTTCTTGAGATTTATGTATTTATTGAGGTCCTCAGTAGGCCAGAAATTAATAAGTTGGACGGAATGGCTCGCGCTTCCGATTCGGTCAATGCGGCCAAACCTTTGGATGATCCGTACAGGGTTCCAGTGGATGTCATAATTGACAAGGTAGTCGCAGTCCTGAAGATTTTGGCCCTCAGAGATGCAGTCCGTGGCAATAAGAAGATCGATTTCCCCGTCTTGGGGCATCGTCGGGATTTTGTCGCGATGTTTGGAACGCGGAGAGAAATTCGTAAGAATCTGGTTGAAAGCGGCTTCGCCAAAAGTGGCACGCGTGTCGCCACCGCCGGAAACGACCGCAATATCGATGCCGAGGTCTTTCTTGGCCCACTGGACAAGGGAATCGTAAATGTAGGTTGCGGTATCTGCAAAGGCAGTGAAGACAAGGACTTTTTTGTTCGATTGGCCGAGTTTATTTATCGTCGGGTGTGCAACCTTGGCTGCAATAAGCTTCTTGAGGTCAGAAAGCTTGGCGTCCGTCTCAGGGGTGACGTTTTGAGCGGCATATAGAAGAATGCTTAGCTGGTCTTTGTCTTTCTTCAAATCCTTGAGCCAGTTCCGCCCACGATCCAGTTCCAAGTGTTCGAGACGATACTTGAACTTGCCGCCAACCAGAACGGATTCTTCGAGGTCTTCCTCTTCATCCGAAATGCCGAGGTCGAGCTCGAGCTCATTTGCGTCTTGACTGCCGGGCACCCCCGATAAGTAGGCGCGAATTTTAGTTTCAAGAGTCTCAATCTTCGCGATTGTTCGCCCCATAGTGATCTCAAAGGATTTCACTGAGCTTTCCAGTCGCTTCAGAAAGTTCACTTTCATCATGCCGATCAAGTAGTTCTCACGATCGGCTTGAGTGAAGGGATCACGGGTGGCCGTCTGGTAGGTAGGCTTGAACTGTTCTTGGACGTATTTTGATGGATTGAACAGCGAAAGTTTGTAGCCTGCGATCTCGTCGTTAAGTTTGTCGTAGGAAAGGAATCGTCCGCGTGTGTCTATCGCTGAATAAATCGATACTGGTTTCTTGCGCTCGGGGAACCCGCCTAGTTGAGCGATAGTGTCTTTGTAATACTTCTGGATGTGTTTGCGTGATCGCGCAATCGTGAGTTCGTCAAGCAGCTTGAAAAAAGACGCGCTGAGCTTCTCCAAGAGATCAGCGGTCTTGCGTTCTGCACTCTGTTTCCGAGCCCAAAGAGAGAAGACTTTCTGAGCAGCGGTCAACGTGTCTTTGAGGCTGCCAATACCTAGAGTGTCAGCAAAGGATCTATCATTTCCTTCAGTGAGGAAATAGATTTGGTTCCGCAGGTCCTTGAGGTCATTATTTACTGGCGTTGCTGAAATGAGAAGCACCTTGGTGCGTACGCCGGCCTTGATAATGTCGTCCATAAGCCGCTGGTAGCGGCTTTTTCTAGTAAGCTCTCCTGCCTCGTCCCTCTTGCCCGGCGTGTTGTTGCGGAAGTTGTGCGATTCGTCGATGACGACAAGGTCGTAGTTTCCCCAGTTTAGGGTTTCGAGGTTGATGTCAGCGGAATAGCCTCGGTCACGGCTGAGGTCGGTATGCGACAGCACGTCGTAACGAAAGCGGTCGCTAAGAAAAGGATTGAGCAGGCTATTTGCCGTGTAAATCGTCCAATTGTCGCGCAGCTTCTTGGGACAGAGGACCAAGACGCGCTCATTCTTCAGCTCGAAATACTTGATTACGGCCAGTGCTTCGTAGGTTTTACCCAAACCAACGCTGTCCGCCAGAATACAACCGTTGTGACGCAGGGTTTTGTTGATGGCGCCCTTGGCACCATCCTTTTGGAATGCGAAAAGTGCTTGCCAGATCCCGGTTTCAAAAAGGCTCGTCTGTCCGAGTTCGACATCCGTCTTGCCGACGTCACCGAGAAACTTCTCGAAGATATGGAATAGGGTCTTGTAGTAGATGAATTCAGGTGCATTGTCTTCGTAGAGCTGCCTCAAATATTGAAGGACATCCTCTTTGACATCCTCAACAAGCGCAGGATTGTCCCACAATTCATCGAACCATTGCTTGAGCTCCTGGCGGTCACGGTTGCTATCCACGATGAGGTTTAGCTCGATGTTACTGTCCCCGTTGCCGAGGCCAAGACCGCGCACAGTAAAGTTGGAGCTACCGAGGATGGCGTCCTCTACTCCCGCATTGGCCACACGGTACATCTTCCCGTGCAAAAGATTCGCTTGCTTTATGGTCTTGATATCTACTTTATTTTCAATCCATTCGGCACATTCGCGGGCCACGCGCTTTTGTTGAAGCTTATTGGCCAGCTCAAGGCCATCGGCATTGATGATGAAAGATTTGGCCTGTGTCCTGTTCGGGTCAAGACGCCCCAGAAAGGAGGGCTCGCCGAAGAGAAAGTCGAGGTGGTCGATGCAATCGAGGGAAGTCTTTAAGGCGTCGTAGGCGTAAATCGTGAAATAAGCCGAGACGACTGATAGGAGGGACCCCTCCCGTATCTTTGTGCGCAGAAAATCTGCGACGTTGCCACGGGAGTAATTGTCGCGGAGGCCAGAGTTATTTGGAGGCGCAGGCATTTTCTTGCAACAGTTTACGAAACTCGGTGCTGAAACACGAGCTTTTCCTGTGCGTCATAGCGCCTCCATATGGGGCGTATGACAGTGCTCACGCGGCAGATTTTGGCGCAACGGTAGATTTGATTGAGGTTGGTCTTCTTTTGGCGACGAGAACCTCCGCCTGACCCAGAATCTCTGCAATCCGCCGCTGTTCGGACAATGCTGGCAGCGGAAACTTCAAGTATGAGAAAAATGTCGTCCGGACCTCCGTTGGCTCGAAGAAGTTAGAACCTTCGGCCCCCGGAATGGGGGAGTCTGATCGGCTGCCTGGATGAAACACGTGCCCACAAATACCTGTTTCTGGGAGTGGGTACGCACAGTTTTGAGTTCATTAGAATCAATATCTTGCCGAAGCTGAACGCAGATGGTTTTTGGGCACCAGAGGTCACTTTTTTGGTGGTGGGCCTCGGCTAGTGGCCGGCCCTCAGTCCCGAACCGGCGATCGGGCGCATGGACCGATCGACTGACATTCCATTAGCCGGTTTAGATTAAGAAGCCGCATTTGTAGTCTCCATGTCGGATCCGGCGTGTGCTACGAGTGTGTCAGAAACGGAAGTTGAGGACACTTCGTCATACGATGTACTTACCCCGATTTCAACCTTCAGACCCTCCAATCGGAGACGGTGCGGACGACGCGCGTCCTACGGGTTTACAATAGCAACCACGCTGCCTTCGGGCGCCGGGCGTGATTCAAGCTGTACAAATCAAAAGGCGTTTGCGTAGATGGTCGTGATCCTTTATCAGGATGGTTGTCAGGAAGTCGCCGAGAAGACCGCTTTGGAACTTGTCGGTGCATTTGCAGACCACGTTGCGATCACGCAGATAGCTGCCAACTCGAGAGCTGCCTGGCCGTCGGAGATTTCATGGGATGATTTGCTTATCGTCCTCTACACGAGCTATGAATTCCCGGCCTCGGGCAACCAATTTATTGCCGACTACTTGCAAAAACGCCCCGAAACGGCACTCCTTCTCCCAGTCGCCCTCAATACAAATTTACCGAAACCCCCGCAACCGGCGGCTGCGATCAAAGCGCTGCCCTACGACGATGTTGCCCCCGGCCCGAAGGGTCGACTAGTAAACCGCGTGGGCGGAATGCTGGGACTTCGCCTGCAGGGGCGGGATGGTAAAAGCTTCCTCTCCTATCGCGCCTCGGATGGCGCCGCGATTGCGAAACAACTCTATGATCATTTACTGGCGTTGGGACATCGACCGTTTCTCGACGAGGCCCGAGAACTGGACGGCGAGACAAAGATCTTGCCGGGCACTCCCGTGCAAAAGCAAATCGATGGTGCATTGGCTGACGCAAATCTTCTGCTACTGATCGACACGCCCGCCGCTCCGGCTTCTCCCTGGATCAAGCATGAGGTAGATACGGCCGACTCCCTGCTATTGCCAATACTCCCGCTTTGTTTCCGGGACGCAAGCGATCCAAGGCAAGGACCCCGCTTTCGATCGCTGCTCGCTCTACAACGCTGGATGACGTTTCCGCTACCCGCGAAAGGTTTAACTCCGCCACTCAGCGCCGCTCAACTCGACCAGATAGTTGATGCGGCGGAGAAATATTTGTGCGAGATTTTTCAGCGGAAGTGCCGCGTCCCGCTCCTGGTAGAAAAGGAGTTTGTCGGGAGAGGCTTCGCCTGGAAGGTTTTGGATAAACGTCTGCTCATGTTTGAATCTACCAAGAACTTGAGCGTGCGCCTGCACACCAAAGTTCTGAGTCACTGCTCGCTGTTTGATCAGATTTATACGCCGGCGATCAAGCGTTTTTGCGAGTTCCTGAGCGCAATGGGCCGCGGAAATTATTCTTTGTTCATCTACGACGGTGAGCTGTTGGCGCCCCCGCAACTGCAGGAGTTGGTCGAGGATCAACCAGAAGAAGTGATCATCCTGCATCATCAGGAGATTGCCGCATTGATCGATTCGAACTTCACGAAATTGGGAACGGCATGAGCGTAACAAGGCTCGACATTTCGCTGGAACAATACGAGGTGGGCATCTCCGGAGCGATCCCAAACCGCGCGGACTGGTCCGAACCCGCGATGGATCGCGGGATATTGGAGTTTGTCGCGTTGTTCAGTGGGATCGTGTTCAAGTATGGGGGGCGCATCATACATGGCAGCCATCCAACATTCACGCCCGTCATTCTCCGGCAGGCTCGTCTCCAGGCCGCTGGGCGACTCCGGAAACCCGTAACGTTAGTTATGTCGGAACTCTGGGCACAGGATCTGACCTCTGAAGATGTTGAGTCGATGACCGATATCGCGGAGTTCGTGGTCACCCAGAAGGTTGGCGACAAGGGGCCAGAAGACACCGAAACGCGGAATCGAAGCCTGTACGCTATGCGCCGCGTGCTTATAAACGCGCAGAACGTGACCGTTGCGGTGGGAGGGCTGTTGCACAGTGGCGACGGCATCGTGCCCGGCGTGGCGGAGGAAATTGCCTTCGCTGAGCAGAAGGGAATCCCCCGGTTCTTGATTGGCGGCCTGGGAGGGTTTGCGAGAAAGCTGGCAGGCGAACTGGCGCCCGCCAAGCTGAACAACGCGCTCTCGGTAGAGGCAAACCTGACACTCTTTGGGACAAATGACGTAGCCGCATGCGTTAATGTCCTGTTTGAGCATATGGCGAGTTCGCAGAAGCTCGCGAGTACCGCGCTCCAGCCGGTCAAATGGAATCCGACACTGAAGGCGATCATCGACCATCGGGATGGTTCGATCGATGCGGAGGCAACCAGCTATATCCTCCGTGCGGTCGCTGGGTGAGGGGTTGTCAAAGGCAAACAAAATATATGGCCCGCAGAGTTTTTTTCAGCTTCCACTACGGCCGCGACCTCTGGCGCGTCAACGTAGTTCGCAATAGCGGCGCGATAGAGGGAGTATCAGCTGCTGGATTTCACGATGCCTCCGTATGGGAGGAAACCAAGAGAAAAGGCGATCAAGCCATAAAGAAGCTGATCGATGCCGGTCTTGACGGCACGAGTGTAACAGTGGTCCTGATTGGTGCTGAGACCGCGAGCCGCACCCATGTCTCTTATGAGATAGAGAAAAGCGTAGCGCGCGGCAATGGAATTCTGGGCATCCGCATCAATGATATTAAGGACAAGGATGGCAAAACTGAAAGTCCAGGCCCCGTTCCGCCCGCCTTGGCAAGAATCGGAGCACCAGTCTATGACTGGGAATATGGCAGACTGGGTGAGTGGGTCGAACGCGCCTACAAGACCGCTACTTCCCCTGCATAGCCTCGAATTTGCGACGTTAATCTACCCATCCTGAAAAATTGTCGTACCCGTCATCCTCAATCCAGTCATAGGTAGGGAAAAAATTGCCGAGATGAAACCCCTTGCCCCTATAACGCTCGGCGACAGGATCGATCTGGTAGGACGCGCGCCCGTCGATTTCCGAGTATTGATACCATTTTCCGTCGATTTTTTCGAACAACGTCGCCCTCAGGCCGCTTTCTGAAAACGTGACGCCGACATGTAACAACGGATTTGGTCCAAGAGGTTTGGTGCACTGGTCCTTGCCCGGGATGGAATTAATATGAACCGCGAAAATCGCGTTGCCTCGTTTTAAACTCTTCAGAATCTCGTAGCGCACCCACGGTCGGGCATAAGTCCGGGAACCAATGAGAATGCAGGTGGTCGAAGTGCCTTCAAGCCCAGTGTTAATGAGTCGCTTGAGTGCCACTTCGCCCTTTTTCTTCGCCTCTTCCCACAGCGATGCATCGAAGAATCCGGCGGAGTCTCGGCCGGGCTTGGTCAGCCAGTGATTACGCACCACGTTGGCCCTGAAGTCAATAACGTCCCGATAGTGAAATGCAAAATAAACGCGCCTTGCCATGGTTGTTCAACGTAACGGTTAACCGCCAAAATAGACGCCGTGGTGAGGGAAGTATTTATCGCCGCCATCTTCCGGCACGGCGAAGCTGAATGTCCACTCCAGATGTATTTATCCGAAATCTCAGCATTGCAAGACTAACGCCGTACTCCTGGCAGGCCTCTTCGTCGGTCAGCCGCCGTCGGCGAACTGAGAACAACACGTCGCGCGGGAGTAGAAGGCAGCCAGCCAGCCAGTTCGCTTCGTCCTCCTGCTCCCTATTGTGAGTGCGCAACGCAATCCCACTGCCAGGACTTGCGAACATCATGGACGGCTCGTGGCCTAGAATCACGTGCGCTAATTCATGAGCTAGATCGCTGTTGCGCCTTGTTGGTGCATGGGCCGTATTAACAACAATCAGATAGTGCTTCCCGTTTGCTACTGTAATAGCGGACCAGTTCTCCGAGTGCTCACTGGTAAGCCTGCGCCGGCATTCGTCAGGAAGCCCGCCCACTTCATCTGGGCCCAATACCACAACGGAGAGGAGTCCAGCAAGTTGAACCGGATCGAGTGGAGAAGTGGCAGACAGCTTGAGCTTGTGCCGGACACGAACAGCAATTTCTTCTGCCCAGGTCTTAAATCCCCGTCGAAACATTGACCAAGCCTTCTCGAATCCTGCGGGCTAACTCTCGATGAGCGAATACAATCAAATTGGCCAGGTCCGATGCCGCAACTTGCGGAAGGGCTTGGTCGGCACGAAGATGAACTGCGGCATCCGACGGGGCTTCTTGAACAGGGTTCTCGCTGGTCTGTTGGTTTGGAATTCCTAAGATTTCTGCCGGGTTGATTTTCAGCCACTCGCAGATTTTCCTGAAAGTAAGTAGATCCGGCAACCTGCCGGCTTCAATGCGCGTCAGCGTCGCCGGGCTGACGCCAATTTCCTTTGCTACCTCACGAATCCCGCGGCCGCCCCTTCGCTCTCTCAATTGAGCTCCAAGACGTAGAAGGGTCATTCTGCCACCTGTTTCATATGTGAGTTTCAGTTTGACAGTAGCACAAACATTGGCTAGACTTCTGCTTACAAGTGAGGATAGACCCTCACTACTGCACAATCAAGTGTTTTGGGAGTTTCCTGAATGCCTGTGAGCGCCATTGCGGGGGGCAGGCGGGGCATATCACTGAAAGCCGAGGTCCTCGCCCCGGCCCTAGTTGGTGTACTGGCTGTATCAGCGACCCCTGAGTCTCAACCGCCAGGACCGCTAAGGTTCTCGGGCAGTTCCGAACCCGAGCCGCCATTCAGCAGTCCACCAGCAAAATAACTCAAGCAAAGGGGGCCTTCATGGCTCGGAAAATCTTTTTTAGCTTTCACTACGAACGTGATGCTTGGCGCGCGGGTCAAGTCCGAAACTGCAACGTCGTCTCCAGCGAAGACCGATACGGCTTCATAGACGCTGCTGATTGGGAATCTATTAAGAAAAAGGGCGATGCTGCAATCGAACGCTGGATCGATGACCAACTTGAGAACACAACCGTCACCGCACTCCTAATCGGAGCGGAAACCGCAGACCGTGAATGGGTGCAACATGAAATCCTCAAGAGCTGGAATCGTGGGAACGGCATCGTTTGCATTCGGATTCACAACATCAAAGATCAAAACCAGAAAACCGACACAGCCGGGCGCAATCCTCTGGACGATTTCAAGCTGCCAGACGGAACCATTCTTTCTTCTGTATGCAAGACGTACGACTGGGTGATTGACGACGGGAGAAAGAACCTCGGGAAATGGGCAGACGAAGCCGCCGACATCCGGGCCAAATACGGGGCAGATGACACCATCGGCGAAGCCAACGAGCAAGCCAGCAAGGCATACGCAACCTCTGCTGCGTCGGCACGATCCGGCTTTGCCCCCAGATCGCCGTGGTGCGCCGAATATGCTGAAAGAGAGCGATAAACAATGGCTTCGCGACACACACCCGGCTCTGATTCCGGCCGCATACGGAGTCACGGGGACAATCAAATTCGTTGCGAGCTATAACAACCAGAGCAACATGTTCTCAATCCTTGGCGATGGCATTACCGACCAAGCTGGAGCACTTGCTCTGTCCTGCACTCTTGAAATCCGAATAGAAAAGCAAAACGAGAAATCCCTCTCGCGTCTACCAGCGCTCTACGTCCAAGGACTAGACCTTACGGCAGACCGGCACTTTAATCCGCAGGACAAGGCCGCCTGTCTTTGCAGTCCTTTCGAAGAGACCGAATTCCTTCAGCCCGAATTTCAATTCAGGCCTTTTCTGGAGCGGCTCGTTATTCCCTTCCTGTACGGTCAGACCTTTTATTCCTTGAAAGGACATTGGCCATGGACCGAATACTCACACGGTGCAGTTGGCATTCTTGAAGCATATCTCGTACTCCGTGATCTGAATCGCGCGAGAGAATGTCTCCAACGCTTGGCTCAAGATCGAGAATGGCCGAGAATAAACTCGGCTTTGCGGCAGATCCCGTACATTAAGGGGCACACCCCGTGTTTTTGCCCGAAGAAGGATCAAATCAGACGGTGCCACTCGAATGCGCTGAAAGGTCTGCTCCGGCTACAACAGGATATCAAAGCCCTCGGAATTCCGACTCCATAACGGGAGATGACAATGTTTCGTTCAACTAGGGACGACACACTCGTAAAGACAATTGAGGCCCCTACGGTATCGACCTTCATGCCCGCGCGGATACGAAATTGGGGAAGCTCTTAGAAAAGCGTGGCTTCGAGTCGCTCACACAACTTCTGAAAGCATATCGAGGGGAGCTTAAGTATCATGCCTGCAAACGGCGAATCTATCTCAGCTTTCATGTCGAGGATCTGCCCCAGGTGAGAGGATTCAGGCTCATGGCCGTGCACCGAATCTTGAGATCGACTTTCGCGATGGCAGTCTTCGGGAGGTGATCAATAGTACCCGCGGCTCTTACATCAAGCAGCAGATTCGATCAATCATCCAAAAGGCCTCAGTGGTTGTTTGCCTCATCGGAAACGGCACTGCCTGGCGCGACTGGGTGGAATGGGAGCTGAACACCGCTTTTGAAATGGGCAAGGGACTTTGCGGTATTCGACTGAAAGATTCGCGTGGACAGGCACCACACCTTCTGAGAGACATAGGGGCGCCGATAGCTTCATGGGGCGACGTACAGGACCTCGTCGCTGTGATCGAGTGTGCCGCGGCGCGTCGTTGCTAGTGAGCAAGTTTGTAGTTCGGCTGCTTAGACTGAGAGGATACGGAGATTACAAATGCCAATTACGTTTGATGAACTCAGGGCCGCCGCTGCCCAGCCCAGGATCACGAAGTTCGCGGATAGTGTAGCCGATGCTCGTCGTCGTGGCGTCCGGACCGCATTTCTGTGTCATAGCCACAAAGATGCCCAGCTAGCAGAGGGGCTTGTTGCCCTTCTAGCACGGTATGGGTGGCGACTGTACGTCGACTGGAAGGATACCGAGATGCCGGAGCGTCCCAATAGAGAGACCGCACAGCGCATTCAGGGACGGATCGTAGAATGCAACTACTTCCTGTTCCTCGCGACTGGGAACTCTGCCCAATCGCGGTGGTGTCCATGGGAGATTGGTTACGCGGACGGGAAGAAGTTGCTCGATGAGATTTTCGTAGTGCCGACCCAAGACTCTTTCGCGTCCTACGGGAATGAATACTTGGATTTATATCGACGCGTTGATTTTTCCGACATGCGTAAACTTGGCGCCTGGCGACCGCAGGAAACACGGGGAGTCCTAGTGGAGAGCTTGTGATTAGCTTTAGTCGTGATCAAAAAGCCATAGCCCGCTCCACATCATCTTGGAAATCAAAGTCCCGTCCGTCTTCTACTTCCACGTTGGAATGAGACCAGCGAGGTAGGCTAGGCAACTTCGCGCGCGTTCGATATTGGGAAATAGCCGTACGTCAGACGTCTGAGGGTCGGCGTTCGACACGGTCAAACCCTTGATCTCGAGAATCAAACAACGAGTCTAAGCTACATCAGAATCAAGTTAAATCGACTATAAAGAATTCGTCTCGAAATCGCGCCTGGGTGGCATAATTTGAAGGAGCAGTCTGCCAGTCAGCAACGTGAGTGAACAGAAATGCCCCGCTCACTAAGCTTCAAACAAAGCGCGACCCGAACTGTGTTCATTAGCTCCCCGTCTCATGAGCCGCGAGGGTCGCGTTGGCCCATACGACAGCAGCTATATGAACGCTTGGATAGTCTCCCTTACAAACCATGGATGTACGAAATTGAGGGGAAGCGGGTTACCGGCAAACCACCACATCGCATCGTCCAGGAGGCTATAGCCGCGTGCGATGTCGTCGTCTGCTTTTTCAAAGAGCGTATGGGCAACTGGATGCAGAATGAGTTTACTTCCGGTCCGTTTCATGGCACCGATCACGAGATCTCTTTGGCGCGTCAGAACAACAAACCAGTATTGCTTTATAGAATCGGTGACTCCCCTGGACCACTTCTGCGTGGTTTCTGGGAACTCTTCGAAAATTCACGAATACTGCCGCACGTAGTCCGGAGACTTAGTCGTGAAGAAGACCTACTCGAGAGCGTCCGGCAGGATCTTGACGAATGCTGGGAACCTTCGTCATATCTCTTTCGTCCCGAACTACGCACGGATGCCGCAACCGAGCTCTGGCCACATGTTCCTGATGCTCTCACCCTCGAGAGAATGCGCGAATCCCTGCTTACAGCACGGAGCCACAACCTACACAGCGCAGAGCGCGTCGCCGCTACAGTCCCTCTTATTGAAGACTCGCGTCTTTCTCCGAATGTGAAAAATCAGTACGCTGCCTTGCTTGCCGACTGCGGTAGCGTATGGGCGAACCGGGCGTGTTACGACCTCGCTATAGCAGCAGAAAACCTCAGTATCCGCTACTACTTCGAAGCCGGCAATTGGCGGAGCCTTTTCAGTCAGGCACTGTCTCTTTCAGGGATATTGAACATGGCTAGCCAGGCCCGGGCCCAATTTGTCTATCGCTACTCAACGAGAACGATCTTCCACATGCCAGAGTTTCGTCATCTGATGCCAGCATGTCATGACAACAAAGCAAGCATCCTTATGACCTCGGGACAGTGGACTGCGGCACACGCCCAGATGGCTCAGGCACGAAGACAGCTGAACGAGCAGAGCCCCTATACTCTTTCTAAATACGCCATTTCAATGGCAGCAGCGAAGCCAGACAAGCTGAACGAGGCGAATGACATTCTTTTCGAAGAGGCACTTTCGATCGCTCGCACGAGAAACCGCGACCTTGGCTACACCTTGAAATGGGCAGCAATACTAGCCCTCCAGCAGAATGAACGCTCCAGTGCCCGCGCTTTTATAGATGAAGGCGTCAAAGAGTGCCTGAGGCTTGGTAATTGGCACACCCTGGCTGATATTCGTGCGGCAGAATCTTACTACCAAATGAGTGAAGTTTAGGCAATTCAGCTAGGATTGAAAATCCCCTTCGGGAAACGGCACCAATCGCAATGGGCCATAGGTATGCACGTCGCGTACCTGAGGCGTTCCAGTCGACTGACTGTCGGTAAGCAGAGATCTCAACGATTCACAGACTTCGTGCTCCCCCAGTGCGCCTTTAGTGTGCGACTTGTCTTCCTGCGACGGCACAATCGGTAACCGAAGTTTTTCTTGCACATCTTCGTGCCGGCCCCCGGGTCGAAAATTCATTCGGCCCGCGAGCGAGCCTGTTGCACCATTTCCACCAGCACTTTCCGAGTTTCCACCGGATTGCTTACCTCCCTCAAGAATGCAATTCGAGCACCGCGCATGCCATCGGGCGTTTTCAAGCGGACATGAAAACCCAAGCGATCGACAGTTGTCATCGTTGCTTCCGTTGAATCGATGTGAGCAAATTGGCGGGCGAGCAAGACCAGTGCGTCCTTGTGGTCAGCGTTCATGTGCTGAATGATTTCGGACACGGAATCGGCCAGGGGATCTCGTTGGCTGCGGTCATAATCGGATGCGGATACCCAGCCCATCACTCCGAAGCCGCCCACATAATAAACATCAACGATGTCCATGCGGTAGAACGAAAAGTCTTCAAAATCTATCCAATATTTGCTATTGGCGTGACGCTCCAGGTACAGCTTGCGCACCTCAGCCAATTCGGTGTTCGGTACCGGGAGAACATTTCCTACCAGCGTGACCCTAGATGCGCCGAGCGGTTCGCCGTCAGAGACTTCCTGGGTAACGAGCAAGCTGGCGCGGGCATCGTCCTGCAAGTTCTGCGTGTGCATGGCCATGGTGCTGATCAGGAAGATGGGACGGGCGCGATCGTCCATCCCGTAGGGCATTACGGATCCAAATGGGAAGCCTGGCTGTTTACGCGACAGTGTAGAGAGACTGCCCACGCGGCCCAGATACAACGACGTACGCGCACGTTCGGCGAACGTGGGCTCGGGGACCGGAGGTTGGTCAGTCGCAGGTCCAGGCCCCGCATGTTTTCTGCCGGATGAAGTTGTCATTCGTGGTCTGCTCTCCTAGGTTTCGTCGTCTGGCGGTCCTCCAGCTCCAGCCAGATCCTGTGGCCTGATCTTCTCAACATTGAATTTTGCCGCGCGCTCTCGCATCGTCTTCAGCACCTCTTCGAGTGGAGGTGGTTCGCCTTTAATCCAACGTAGCGGGTTGATGCGCGCCACCACAAACGAACGCAGGTACGGGCTGACGAGGCCACGTTCTTTCAGCTTCTTCACCGCTGCCGCAACTTTCTCCTCGAGGTCGAGCACCATCGTGGCCCGTTTCTCGTGATCCTTGATGGCAGTGCGGAGCGGATCATCGGTAAAGGTCTCCAGTCGCCGGAGGATTGAATGGTAAGCGCCCCCGCCGAAGCGCGGGAAGCGTTCATAGCAGACACCGAGAGTGACTAGGGCGGGTTCGTCCAGGTAGAACGCGAATTGTGATTCAGATCGCGTGGCATCTTCCTCCACCAGACCACGGTAGATGCGTATGACTTCCAGCGAGCGTTCCTTGAGGTTGTGAGCCTTCTCCGTATTCAGCGCGAGGATCTGCCAGGCCACTTCGCGGTCAGCCACGACAAGCGCAGTGATGGATTTCGCCCCCAGGCGGCGCATGGCTTCCAGACGATGCCGGCCATTCGGCGTCCAGAAACCACCCTTCGGCGCCACCACAGCGATGATCGGGTCGAGAAAACGCCCGGTTTTGTTGATAACGTCAGCGAGCCGTTTGTGGTGAGCGTCAGAGAGATCTCTTTGGAAGGGCGTGGGTTCGACGGCATCAATCGGCAAAATCGAAAGCAAGAGCGGATGTCCGCCGAGCGGGTCCTTGTACGATCCCACAACGTAGCCGCCGGATTTCTCGATCGCCTCCGCCACCTCAGGGGCAGCGCCCGTGGGCTGATCCAGACGGCATTCAGCCGGACCTAAACCCTTCGTGCCGGGTTTGGCTTTGCGAGGACGCTTCCGGGCTGGGGCACGCTTGACCATGGCTGAGACTCTATTCTACTTGCGGGTGGAATGTCTCTCGTCGCCGATCACGGTCACCACGGTGCTGTGCTCCCGCCCACGAACGTCGCATTCGAGATGGAAGATTTGCCGCCACGTACCTAAAACAAGTCTGCCGTCAGAATTGGGTACGGTGAGCGATGGCCCGAGTCGTATCGCCTGTAAGTCCGAATGCCCGTTGCCTTCATGCCACGCCTGCTCTTGACCGTAGTTCCGGCTGGGCGGAATGAGTGTCAGGGGATTGACACATCCCGAGAGATTCGAAGTCGGTCACGGCCAGTGAGGTGGAACGTCACTGGACCGCGGGCGACAAGTTGAAAGCAATGGCCATTCTGGTAGAAAAACGCAACCGGTACGCAGCCACAGCATCACAGAACCATATGGCAATGCACTCGGAACACGAACCGCCGTTGCAGTCCCGCCTCTGACAAACGAATCGTTCCACTGCGAAGGCGGTTTGGGTTCCGATGCAACAGCCGCCAAGCTCTTT
>Ga0335074_10003059_pt1 | contig 22789 bp, 18 predicted proteins | sample Lox_Sample_23_FD_206715 | JGI IMG/M metagenome (GOLD analysis project Ga0335074, IMG submission 206715) | Soil microbial communities from Loxahatchee National Wildlife Refuge, Florida, United States - Lox_Sample_2.3 | ecosystem: Environmental > Terrestrial > Soil > Wetlands | place: USA...
ATCCAGCGCCTTGTTCAACAATTTTGCCGCCTTGTCATGACGGCCGGCGAGGCTGACGGCTGCGCTGTGCAGGTCATGGTCGCTGCTGTCCGGCGGTGCGAGGCCGAGCTTCCTGAGGACCTGGCGCAACTCTGCCGTGGAAAGGCAGGTGCCGATGATGGAGCAATGCAGGTTGGTGTTGAATTCCCAAAGCTTCGTGCGCCGCGGCGGCCCGGCGTCAGCAGTTTCGTCACGGGTCACCAGCGCCGGCGGGATCGACGACACGGTGAACGTCTTCGCAGGCAGGAGAGGGGCGTTGCCGCCCCTCATTGCGATTGCCGGTCCTGCCGCACTCATGGTTCAGCCCTTACAGCCCGGCCTGGGTGACGAACTTGGTGACGAGATAGTTCTCGATCGCCTCCAATCCGCCTTCCGAGCCGTACCCTGAATCCTTCACGCCGCCGAACGGCACTTCCGGCAACGCCAGTCCGTGGTGGTTGATCGAAATCATGCCGCTTTCCACCGCCGCAGCGATCGCATTCGCCGTCTTGGCCGAGCGCGTATAGGCATAGGATGCAAGGCCGTAGGGCAAACGGTTGGCTTCGCTCACCACCTCATCGAAGGTGCTGAACGGCGAGATCACCGCCAGCGGACCGAACGGTTCCTCGTTCATCACGCGCGCGTCCTTCGGCACGTCGGTCAGCACCGTGGGCTCGAAGAAGTTGCCCTTGTTGCCGATGCGATGGCCACCCGTTTGCACGGTCGCGCCGCGCTGGGCGGCGTCGCCGATGAACGTTTCCATCGCGGTGATGCGGCGCGGATTGGCCATCGGCCCCATCACGGTGCCGGCTTCCAGCCCATCGCCGACCTTCACCGCCTTGCTGTGCTGGATGAAGCCGGTGACGAACTGGTCGTAAACGCGCTCCTGCACCAGCACGCGGGTCGGCGACACGCAGACCTGGCCGGCGTTGCGGTATTTCGCGCCCGCCAGCAGGCGGCTCGCCGTATCGATATCGGCATCGTCAAACACGATGGCCGGTGCGTGACCGCCGAGTTCCATCGTGACCCGCTTCATGTGCGCCCCCGCGATCGCGGCAAGCTGCTTGCCCACGGCAGTCGATCCGGTGAACGACATCTTCCGAATGATCGGATGCGGGATCAGGTACTCGGAAATCTCCGACGGCACGCCATACACCAGGTTCATCACACCCGCCGGCACACCGGCATCGGCAAAGCAGCGGATCAGCTCGGCCGGCGACGCCGGCGTCTCTTCCGGCGCCTTGACGATGATGGAGCACCCGGCGGCAAGCGCGCAGGACAGCTTTCGAACCACCTGGTTGATCGGGAAGTTCCAGGGTGTGAACGCCGCGACCGGCCCGACCGGCTCCTTCACCACAAGCTGATAGATGCCTTCCGCCCGGGCGGGAACGACGCGGCCATAGGTGCGGCGCGCCTCCTCGGCAAACCAGTCGATCACGTCGGCGCCGGCCAGCACCTCACCCTTGGCTTCCGGCAGCGGCTTGCCTTGCTCCATCGTCAGTAACGGTGCGATCGCGTCGGCGCGCTCGCGCAGCAGATTGGCCGCCTTGCGCATCACCTTGGAACGGTCGAAGGCCGACACCTTGCGCCATTCCCTGAAGCCCTTGTCAGCAGCTTCCAGCGCACGGTCCAGATCGGCACGGTCGGCATGCGCGACGGTACCGATGGCGTCGCCGCTGGCCGGACTGACGACAGGAAGCGTCCGCCCCGCCGCAGCCTGGGTCCACGCACCGTCAATGAACAGAAGCACGTTGGGATACATCGTTTGTGGTTCCTCCATGGCGAGCGGACTCGCCTCGCCACGCCATATGTGATTGGATATAGCGATACTGCCCCGCCGCCGCACGCTTGCCAAGGGGCGGCGCCAACCAGACCAGACAGGAGGAACGCAATGGATACGATCGCGCTTGATCCGCGGCTTCGGCACGCCACCGATTTCCTGGGCCGCAATCCGCTGATGCTGATCGACGGCAGGCAGGTACCGGCCGTGTCCGGCAAGACCTTCGCCGTCTACAACCCGGCCACCGGCGGGGTGATTGCCAATGTTCCTGAAGGGGACAAAGCGAACGTCGATCTGGCGGTGCAGGCGGCGCGGCGCGCGTTCGACGAGCGGCGCTGGACGAAAATCAGCCGGTCCGAGCGCGGCCGTATCCTGTGGCGCATAGCCGACCTGATCGAGCGCGATCTGAAAGAACTCGCCGAACTCGAATCGATCGACAACGGCAAGCCCTACGCGGTGGCGCGCGTCGCCGATCTGCCGCTGGCGGTGGACATGTTCCGCTACATGGGCGGCTGGGCGACGAAGATTACCGGCACCACGCTCCCGCTGTCGTTACCAGGTGAATACCTGTCCTACACGGTGCGCGAGCCGGTTGGCGTGGTGGGCCAGATCATTCCGTGGAATTTCCCGTTGCTGATGGCGGCCTGGAAGATCGCGCCGGCATTGGCGGCCGGCTGCACCATCGTGCTGAAGGCCGCAGAGCAAACCCCGCTGACCGCGCTGCGGCTGGCCGAACTGATCCAGGAAGCCGGTGTCCCGCCCGGGGTGGTGAACGTTCTGACCGGCTTCGGTGAAACGGCCGGTGCCGCGCTCGCCGCGCATCCGGACGTGGACAAGGTGGCGTTCACCGGCTCGACCGAGGTGGGCAAGCTGATCGTCCACGCCGCCGCCGGCAACCTGAAGAAAGTGTCGCTGGAACTCGGCGGGAAATCACCGGCGATCATCCTGCCGGACGCCGATCTCGACCTCGCCATCGCGGGTGCCGCGAACGCAATCTTCTTCAATCATGGGCAGTGCTGTTGCGCGGGTTCGCGGCTCTACGCGCACAAGGCGATCTACGACAAGGTCGTGGCCGGCGTCGCCGGCATCGCCGGCAGGATCAAAGTCGGGCCCGGTCTTGATCCGGCGACCGAAATGGGGCCGCTGGTGTCGGACGAGCAATTCGCCCGCGTCACCGGCTATATCGAGGATGGCCGTCAGTCCGGTGCGAAGATTGCCGCCGGCGGCGACCGGGTCGGCAATCTCGGCTACTTCGTGCAGCCGACGGTGATGGAAAACACCACGCCGGACATGAAGGTTATCCGCGAGGAGATCTTCGGCCCGGTGGTCTGCGCCACACCCTTCAGCGACGACGACCTGGATGTGATCGCGAAACAGGCCAACGACACGATCTACGGCCTGGCAGCCAGCGTGTGGACGCGCAACGGCGGCACGGCGCACAAGCTGGCCAGCCGCATCCGCTCCGGCACCGTGTGGATCAACTGCCACAACGTGTTCGATGCCTCGCTGCCGTTCGGTGGCTACAAGCAGTCCGGCTGGGGCCGCGAAATGGGCGAGGAAGTGTTTCACAACTATACCGAAGTGAAGGCGGTGACCGCCGCCCTGTAAGCATGACTGGACTTCGGCCCGCCGTTCCCCGCACTCTGCACGGATGAACAGCGAACCGAACAACAGCGACTTGCGTCCCGGCGAGGTGGCCGTCGAACTTCCGGCGGCCACCGACGCCGGCGTTTACTTCATCGGTACAATCCACACGCCTTGGCATACACGCAGCGAGTGCCCCAAGCGCGGCAGTCCCGATGGTCCAATCTGCTCCATCGTGGTCAATGCGGGCTGGCGCGAGGCGCTGACCGATATAGCGCAATACAGGCACATTCAGGTTCTCTACTGGATGCATCGCGCGCGGCGTGACCTGGTATTGCAGACGCCGTTCAGCTCCGGTCTCACAACCGGCAGCTTCGCGCTGCGCTCTCCGGTGCGGCCAAACCCGATCGCATCTTCGATCGTAGAGCTGGGTGCTGTCGAAGACACAACTTTGCGTGTTCGCGGCCTGGATTGCCTCGACGGCACACCCCTGCTCGATTTAAAGCCAGAACGTACTTCGCACCAGTAGCCACCACCATCACGCCCCACATGTCATTGCGAGGAGCGAAGCGACGAAGCAACCTCGGTCGTGCGGGCGCACGTACCTGAGTCCAGGTGCTAAAGTGCCACCCCGCCCATCAGGCTCCAAGGAGCAAAGCATGCCGACCGAACCGACCCTGGCAGAGCCCATTACCGGAACTCAACGCACTCCGCGCCGCCTGATCCCTGTCATCTCCGGTGCCGCGCTGCTGGCGATCTCGGCCCTCGCATTCGTGCCATGCTCGGATGCCGGGACAGCCACAAGGGTTCCGGCCCCGGCCGTGGACGAAGCCAACACCACGGCGACAACAGAACAGACGGTACTCGCGGGCGGATGCTTCTGGGGAATGCAGGGTGTTTTCCAGCATGTCATCGGCGTCACCAGCGCGGTGTCCGGCTACACCGGCGGCAGCGCGGCAACAGCACATTACGATGTTGTTGAGACAGGTAACACCGGCCACGCGGAATCTGTTCAAATCACCTTCGATCCACGCCGCATCAGCTATGGCCGCATCCTGCAAATCTACTTCTTGGTGGCGCATGATCCGACAGAACTGAACTACCAGGGGCCGGATACCGGCACGCAATACCGCTCAACGATCTTTCCGGCCACGCGGCAGCAGGCGGACATTGCGAAGGCCTACATCGCGCAGCTCGATCAGGCACACACATTCCGCGCACCTGTGGTCACCACCGTCGAACCCGACCGTACCTTCTATCCGGCCGAAGCCTATCATCAGGACTTCCTGGCGCGGCATCCGACAAACCCGTACATTGCCACCAACGACATACCAAAGATCACGGCACTCCAGCATGAGTTCCCCGATCTTTATCGAGCCGATCCAACACGGGTGGCCACGACGCAGTGAAGGCCTGATAGGGCCTTCCCCATTGTGTACCATTGATGAAGGCCTGATAGGTCTTCCGCATCCTGCACCATTGCGTCCCCCAGGTGCCGCCCTCCAGGGCAGCAGCGGGCGTCGTTATCACGGTGGCGCGAGCGCACAATTGACGTAGCGGGCGGAAGCCTCAACTGTCCGCCAGAGGTTGCGAAAGGGCCGGGTGCAGCGCCGGCCCCGCCACCGCCGCCTCCATACCACGCCAACTGTCGTGACGAGGTTTGCTAGCGCACCTGCCACGAAGGAGGCACGGAGCAGGATGACAACGGTCCCGTGCCTTTTGGACAAGTTGTAATCCGAAAACTCGCCCAGCCAGGCAGACCGGTCTGCCTGGCTGGGCGAACGCGCAACCGCAGCGCCGGCGCGAGTTCGACAATCCTTTCCGACCCAGGCCAGTATCGCTCGCCGCTACGCCGTAAGGTGTGAGACGTTCTTCACCACCGTGTAGCATTGCAGCCCCTCGGTGCCGCCCTCCCGGCCGAAACCGCTGTCCTTCACACCACCGAATGGCGTTTCCGCGATCGATGCCACGAAGTTCGGGATAGTCAGCCATCACGTCTTACTCCGCAGCAGCCGGTAGTGGGCTCATGCCGGCGGCATCGATGGCCGACAGCAGCTTGGGCGGCGAGATCGGCAGATCCGGCTTCCGCAGCCCACTCGCATCACGGATCGCATTGGCAATCGCCGCCATCGGCGGAACGATCGGCACTTCGCCCACCCCCCGCGCGCCGAACGGATGGCGTGGATTGGGAACCTCGACGAGCACCGCTTCAATCATCGGCAGGTCTGATGCAACGGGGCAGCGGTAGTCGAGGAAGCCGGGGTTATCCATGCGCCCGTGCCGGTCGTAGATGTACTCCTCGCTCAACGCCCAACCGATGCCTTGCGCCGCGCCGCCCTGAATCTGGCCCTCGACGTAGCTCGGGTGGATCGCCTTGCCGACGTCCTGGAAGGCGGTGTAGCGCTCGATCTTTACGTGCCCCGTCTCCGCGTCCACGCTGACATCGCAGAGATGTGCGCCGAAGCCGGCGCCCGCGCCCTGCGCGTTCAGCGACACTTCCGCGTTGATCGGACCGCCCGTGCGGGCCGCCTTCAGCGCGATCGTCCCAAGATCCAGCGGATCAAACTCACCGGCGTTGGAGCCGGCGGGATACGCCTTGCCGTCCTTCCACTCCACCGCCTCGACCGGGATTTCCCAGATCATGGCGGCGCGTTCTTTCAGCTTCTCCACCACCTTCTCTGCGGCCTGCGTCGCCGCCATGCCGGTGGCGAACGTGACGCGCGAACCGCCCGTCACATGCGTGAAACCGATCGACGTTGTATCCGCCACGACAGTACGCACGCGCGCGGCGGGAATCCCCAGCACCTCGGCCACCATCATGCCGATCGATGCGCGCGAACCGCCGATATCCGGGCTGCCGGTCGCCGCGGTGACCGATCCGTCCTCGTTGATATGCACCTGCGCGGTCGATTCCCCGCCAATGTTGAACCAGAAGCCGCAGGCCAGGCCGCGGCCGTGGCCAGGCTTCACCGGGGATTTCCAGTGCGGATGGCCTTTGACCGACTTCAGCACCGTCTCGAATCCGATGTTCTGATGCACCGGTCCATAATGTGTCTTCGTGCCGTTGCGCGCCGCGTTCTTCTCCCGCAGGGCAAGCGGGTCCATGTCGAGCTTGCGCGCGAGGTCATCGAGCAAGCTTTCGACCGCGAATGAGGTGATCGGCGCACCCGGTGCCCGATACGCCGCAACCTTCGGCCGATTGCTGACAACGTCGTAGCCCACCACGTCAACATTCGGCACATCGTACAATGCGAACCCGCACATGCAGCCGGGCCCCACCGGCGAACCTGGGAAAGCACCGGCCTGGAACTTCAGCACCTGCTGCGCCGCAATGATGGAACCGCCGCGCTTCGCGCCGATCTTCACCTCCACAATCGCGCCAGAGGTGGGACCGGTGCCGCGGAACACTTCGTCCCGGGTCATCTGGATTTTCACCGGCCGTCCGGACTTCCTGGACAGTACAACGGCAAGCGGTTCCAGATAGATCAGCGTCTTGCCGCCGAATCCGCCACCGATCTCGGCCGGAGTGACCTTGATATTGGCGATGTCAAGACCAAGCAACTTCGCGGTGTAGGCCCGGATCATGAAGTGACCCTGGCTGGACGCGTGGATCATCACCTGTCCATCCGGAGCGTAGGCCGCCAGACAGGCGTGCGGCTCTATGTATCCCTGGTGCACCGGCTGCGTGGTATAGCGGCCTTCCACGATGACATCCGCATCGGCGAATCCGGCGGCCACGTCGCCCTTCCTGAACGTGACAACCTTGGCGATGTTGGAAGGCCTGGTCGGCTTCGGATCGGCGCCGGCGGTAAACAGGTCATCGTGCAGGATCGGCGCATCAGGCGCCATCGCCGCCTCGGCGTCGATGACGAATGGCAGGATCTCGTATTCGACCTGGATCAGGTCGAGCGCCTGGCTGGCGATCGCGGGCGTTACGGCGGCAACGGCCGCGATGGCGTGCCCCTCATACAGCGCCTTGTCGCGCGCCAAGATATTGCGTGACAGATCGCGGAAGTTCATCGGGCCTTCGCCGACAAATGCCTCCTCGGACGGAATGTCGGGCAGGTCGGCAGCCGTCATCACCGCCAGGACCCCGCGCAGGGCCTGGGCCTTGCTGGTATCGATCGACAGGATGCGGGCATGCGGGTGGGGGCTGCGCTTGATCCTGCCCCACAACATCCCGGCCGCACGGGTATCGGCTGCGTACAACGCCCGTCCGGTGACCTTGTCCACGCCGTCTGGGCGGACTGGGCGGGTACCAACGACTTTCAGCTCGGATTCAATATAGTTCATGGAACGCCCCCTGATACAAACCGTGCTTTCGGACCCCGCGCGCCAAGCCGGGCGCAATATCCAAATGGGAATGACGACGCTGGCACGGCTCCGAGGTCCGCGCAAGCTTGCCACCGGCCAGGCCTCCTACCGCCCCCGACAACCAAACAGATGGATTGCAAAGGCCCAGCCTTTGCCGAGAGGTCCAGGAGAGCAGAGCTCTCCTGGCGGGTTTCAGGGCGGAGCCCTGATCTTGCTTGCTTCACCCGCCCCCCCGCGACCAGGCCGCAGCCTTCCGTCCCAACCTGGGCACCCTCTGCTGGCGCTTCGAGCCAAAGGCTCAACCCGAGCGCCATCTGCAGGATTTCAAGGGCGATAAAGTGCAAAGCGGGATTCTGGCAAAGGAGCTGGCCAAACCCCATAGCTGATGGTAGGTTACATGTAACCCGATCCGGAGAATTGTCATGGCCTCGGCATCAAGGCTCAAGCCCTCCCGCACGAAGGTACGGCAACATCGCGAGCGGCTGCGCGCGCAGGGTCTGCGCCCGATCCAGATTTGGGTGCCGGACGTGCGCGCGCCGTCCTTCCGGTCCGAGGCGCATCGCCAGTCATTGGCCGTGGCCACGAGCGCGCATGCCCATGAGGATCAGGCGTTCATCGACGCGGTATCGGATTGGGGTGATGAATGAAGCGTGGCGACATCTGGACCGTCGCCGGCGGCAAGGACTACGCCGGGAAGCCGCGCCCCGTCGTCATTGTTCAGGACGACAGTTTCGACGCGACCGACTCGATCACAATCTGCGCCTTCACCACAGACGAAACCGAAGCACCCCTGTTCCGATTGCGGATCGAATCAAACGAGCGCAACGGCTTACCCACGGCGTCCCGCCTGATGGTGGATAAGATCACCACCGTCCCCAAGACCAAGGTTGGCGCACGGGTCGGCAGGTTGGACGATGAGGATATCCTGAGACTCAATCAGGCCGTGCTCGTGTTTCTCGGACTGGCCGTCTCTCCGAAGAGGAAGCAGGTGGCCTGACACGTAATGGCGTCCAGGGTACCAGCGGTTAGGATTAGGACGATCAGCTTGTCGTCGCTTGGCGCGATGCTGCGGATCGGGAGGTTCGCCTCGTCGGCTCGAAAAGCAACCTGTTCAGAACCGTGACCGCCGCTGCCGGCTTAAAGCCGGCTGCGCCTGCCATTCCCAGTTCTGTTCTGAATTGGCGGAGGGGATGAGATTCGAACTCACGAATGAGGTTGACCCCCATTAACGGTTTAGCAAACCGCCGCCTTCAGCCACTCGGCCACCCCTCCGCCGGGACGGGCGCACACCCGGGGTCACCCCCGGACACGGCGTTTGTGACCGAGGTTCTAGGGGATCGCCCACCCCCACGTCAAACCGCACCGCCCCCAACGCCCCGCGCATCGTTACGATCGACCAATCGTCCCACCCCTGGGGGCTCCCGCAACGGTGCCAGCCCGCGTCCCCCTCAATGCGCCTCCGCCTTCGGCGCCGCTCCCGTCGTCACCTTCCGCAGCAGCGGCACCAGCAGCGTCGCCACCACGAAGGCCAGCATAATCGCGCGGAACGCGTCGGCATAGGCCAGCGTCGAGGCCTCGCGATACGCCAGGTTCCACAGCTGTTGCAGCGCCGCGTCATGCCCCGCGCCCGGGCTGCCGGGCAGCGCGCCGTAACGCTGAGTCAGCCCGTCCACCAGCCGCGCCATCGCCCCGTTCGCCGGCGTCAGATGTGCGGCGATGCGCTGGAAATGCAGGTTGGTCTGGTCATTGATCACCGCCGCGCTGACCGCGATGCCGACCGCCCCGCCCAGGTTGCGCATCATGTTGAACAAGCCGGACGCATATTTCAGCCGCTCCGGCGGCAGGCTCCCCAGGCCCAGCGTCACCGCCGGCGCCACCGCGAACACCTGCGGGAAGCCGCGCAGCACCTGCGGCAGCAGAAGCTGGTCCGCGCCCCACTCGTGGGTGATGAAGCTGTAGCTCCACATCGCGACGCCGAAGCTCGCGAGCCCGAACATCATCAGCCATCGCGGATCGAACCGCCGCGCCAGGAACACATAGACCGGCGTGCCCAACAGAGACGCAACGCCGGTGGAAAAGATCGCCAGCCCGATCTGCCACGCGCTCAGCCCGCGCACATAACCCAGGAACAGCGGCGTCAGGTAGATCGTGGTGAAAATGCCAACGCCGGTGATGAAGGATAGCACGCAGCCAAGCGCGAAGTTGCGATTGGTCAGCGCGCGCAGATCCACCACCGGATTTCGGTACGTCAGGGAACGCGCACAGAACAAGACCAGCGCGATGCCGGCGATCCAGGCGCAGGTGCGGATCGTCGAATCGTCGAACCAGTTCCAGCGCGTGCCCTCTTCCAGCACGTATTCCAGCGTCCCCAGCCCGACGGCCATCAGCACGATGCCCGGATAGTCGGCACCGCGCAGCAGCGACAGGTCGGGCTTGTCGATCTTCACCATCAGCGGCACCAGGATGGTGATGATCACGCCCGGGATCAGGTTGATGTAGAACAACCAGTGCCAGTTCCACGTGTCGGTGATCCAGCCGCCGATCACCGGCCCCAGTGTCGGCGCCATGGACGCGATGGTCCCCACCGCCGCAGCCGAATAGACTCGCCGCGGCCCGTCGAAGAAATAGAAGGAAGAGGTGAACACTGTCGGGATCATGGACGCGCCCAGCATGCCTTGCAGCGCGCGGAACACGATCATGCTCTGGATGTTCCAGGCGATGCCGCACAGCATGCTGGTCAGCGTGAACCCGGCGCAGGACACGGTGAACAACCAGCGCGTGGAAAACACACGGGTCAGCCAGCCGGATAGCGGGATCATCACGATCTCGGCGATCAGATAGGCGGTCTGCACCCAGCTGATCTCATCCTGCGCCGCCGACAGCCCCCCGCCGATCTGCTGCAACGACGCCGCGACGATCTGGATGTCCAGCAGTGCGATGAACATGCCGACGCACATCACCACGAAGGGCCACACCGACGGCGGCTTCGGTGCCGTGGCGATCATCGTGCATCCCCCTTGGGCACATCCCCCCTGGGCATATCGCCCTTGGTATCGACGCTGGCGGTAATGGAAAGCCCCGGCCGCAGCATCGGCAGCCTGGGATCCCCCGCATCCAGCAGGATACGCACCGGCACACGCTGCACGATCTTGGTAAAGTTGCCGGTCGCGTTCTCGGGCGGGATCACGCTGAACACCGCGCCGGTCCCGGGCGCGAGGCTTGCCACGTGGCCGCGAAACGGATGGTCCGGCAGCACGTCGGCGGTAATCGTGGCAGACTGGCCCGCCACCATGCGGCCCAGCTGGTCTTCCTTGAAATTCGCATCCACCCAAAGCCCCGCCGACGGCACCACGGACACCAGATAGGTCCCAGCCGAGACATAGGCACCGACCTCCGCCGCGCGATTGCCGACGTAGCCGTCGATCGGCGAGCGGATTTCGGTATAGCCCAGGTTCAAACGGGCGGTCGCCAGATCGGCCTGCGCCTGCGCTGTCGCGGCATCGGCCTCGGCGATCTGCGCGGTCAGCACCTGCAATTGCTGGCGGGCGGCCTCCAGCCCGGCGCTGGCGGCCAGAACCGCAGCCTGTGCCTGGGTTTCCAGCGTGCTGGTGCGTTGCGCGTCCTGGCGGGAACCGGCGGCGGTCTGCGCCAGCGCGCGATAACGGGCCGCGTCGATCGCGTCATAACTCGCCGCCGCGGTCTTCGCCGCCAGCTCGGCCTGCTGCTGGCGGATCATGGACTGCTGCAGCACGTATTGCGCGCGCAGCCCGTCCAGAGCCGCGGTGCGCGCGGACAGCACCGCCTGTGCGTGCGCCAGCGCCGCCTGGTAATCGCGCGCATCGATGCGGATCAGCACCTGCCCCGCTTTGACCAACTGGTTGTCGGTCACCAGCACTTGCTCGACGAACCCGCTGACATGCGGTGCCACGGGCGTGACGTTGCCGCCAACATACGCATCGTCGGTGGTCTGGATGAAGCGCCCCGCAGTCCACCAGTCATAGCCATACCAGCTCGCGCCGCCGGCGAGCATGGCCACGACGGCGGCAGCCGCAATGGTGCGTCGAAAGCGCACGCGCACCATGTCACGGCGGACCACAGAGCCCGTGTCAGCCGTCGCGATGGTGCCAGCCGTGATGGTGCTAGACATGGGCACCTCCTGTCGGCGCAGCCGGCGCCCCGGCCATGCCGGTGCGGCGGGCATTGTCGCGGGCATTGTGGCGGCGGACCGCCTCCGCAGCGGCTGCGCCATGAACAGACCGGAACGGCGGTTCCGTCAGCGGACGCAGCGTCCGCCGATCCATCAGCACCGGATCCGCCAGGTCGCCGGTCTCGCCGTCCACGATCACCACGTTCGGCCCTTCCGGCGCGAAATGGCGGTTGCCCCAGGCCATCAGCGCCCACAGCACCGGCCGGAAATCCCGCCCGCGCTCGGTCAGCACGTATTCGTCCCGCGGCGGGTGCTCTGAATAGCGGCAGCGCTCCATCAAGCCGGACTCGACCAGCGCGTTCAGCCGCCGGGTCAGCATGTTGGGCGCAATGTCCAGGCTCTTCTGGAATTGCTCGAACCGGGTGGCGCCGCGGAAGGCGTCCCGCAGGATCAGAATGCTCCACCACTCGCCGACCCGTTCCAGGCTACGGGCGATGGGACAGGCCATGGTCTCGAAGCTCTTGCGTCGCATGACGGCCACCGTAGTAGCTTGCACGATGCAAGCCACATAATCCGGTCACTTGCATAATGCAAGTTATATTTCGGCCGGCCCCGACCGCACGCCTGCCGCCAACCTGGCGACGACACCGCCCGTCACCGCCACCAAACCCTGGATCGCAGCGATTGCTCCGCGTCCGCAGCCCCGAATCCGCCGCAGGCCCCAACCCACCGTCCGCTTTGCCTGGAAGCTCGGCGGCCTTTTCGCGATGATCGCACCGCCTTACATCGCCTTCCCCAGCACGCCCCCTCACCCCCACCCTCATGCACCGCCGCTTCCCCCTCTTGCTCCGCGCCATCGCCTACGGCCTGCGCGGCGGCTTCCTGGTCCGCCCGTTCGTCATCGCCGTGGCACTGGGCGCGGCCGGCGCACTGCTGTCCTCCGCCGAGGAACGAGTCCCAACCCTCGGCGCCTGGGTCCCCTTCGTCTTGTTCCCCTCGCGGCAGGACCCGCAGGTGGCCCAGGTCATCCTCAGCGTGATCGCCACCTCGATCATGACCGTGGTATCGATCGTCTTCGCCATCCTGCTGATGACGCTGACCCTCGCCTCCACGCAGTTTTCCCCGCGCATCCTGATCAGCTTCGTGCGCGACAAGAACATGCAATGGACGCTGGGCGTCTTCCTGGGCACGTTCTGCTACTGCATGGCGGCGATGCCGGCCGCCCGTTCGCTGCCCACCCCGTTCGTCCCGGTCGTCACCGTGTCTGGCGCGATGCTGCTGGCCCTGGTCGCGGTCGGCTGGCTGGTGTTCTTCATCCACCACATCTCGCAGTCGATCAGCGTCAACAACATCGTTGACCGCATCGCGCGCGAGACCGAGGAAGTCATCGACGAGCTGATGCCGGAACAACGCCGTTTCGAATCGATGGCGCGCCCGGTGGAGATGAACGAGGCCGCCACGCCCATCCCCAGCCAGCAATCAGGCTACATCCGCTTCATCGACATTCATCGCCTGTTGGATCTGGCGAAGGCATGGCGCATCCGCGTCCGCGTCGAGCGCCGCGTCGGCCAGTTCATCCCCGCCGGCGTGCCGCTGATCATGGTGTCGCGTGAGGACCGTCTGGACCCGCTGCGCATCACCGAACTGCTGGGCGCGTTCGACATCGGTCCGACACGGACATTGCAGCAGGACGTCGAGTTCGGCGTGATCATGATCGTCGATATCGCATTGCGGGCAATCTCGCCGGCGGTCAACGACCCCAGCACCGCCATAAGCTGCATCGACCAGCTCAGCCGCGTGCTGATCCGCTGGCTGGGCCGCGCACCGCCCGAACCGGTCTTGTACGACCCACCGCATGTCGCGCGTGTGCTCGTGCCCTGGATCGGCATCGACGGCATGTTCGACACCGCCTTCGAGCAAATCCGCCACTACGCGGCAACCGACCTGGCGGTAAGCCTGCGTCTGCATGGACATCGGGCAGACCGTGCAGCGCAGCGACATAAAGGCGGCGCTGCTGGACCGGGCGCAACGCGTGGTGGAGGGCTGGGACGCATCGCTGGGCGAGGTGTCAACAGCGCGGCTGCGGCAACGCCTGGCGGCGGTGGAGGCAACCTTACGGGGAGCAGGCTATACCAACAGCCCGTTAGGCTAGCTAGCACGCGCGCATCGCCCGTACATGTCATTGCGAGGAGCGTAGCGACGAAGCTCTGTACACAGCCGCGCGTGACTCGTGACAGGACCGATTTTCATCTGCGCCTTGCTCTGTGCAATCTGTGAAATCTATGGTGAACTGACTGATACCAGCCAACGTTGAGCCTGACTCATCCGTGTCATGGCCGGCGAAGGCCGGGCTTCAACGAAGACCGTTCCTGTGCCTTCGCGTTGGTTGCCGGCAACCACCCCATTGGTGCCGGCATTGACCAAGCCGTATTCGACCTCCAGCACGCCGGCCGATGATGGCCATTGGCGCTCCCCGTCACGCAGAAGATCGCACCTTGCAAACCTTCTCCTGTAACGACGGGGTGCCGTCACCTACCAAGGCCTACCGATTGTCATACAGCAACAATCCGGTCCACCTCTCCCAATTCCTCCTGCGAAAGTTGCCATGCCCCGGCGTTCACATTCTGCTGCAATTGCTCGGGCCGCGTGGCGCCGGCAATCACGCTGGCGACCGGCGCCTGCGCCAGCAGCCAACTGAACGCCAGTTCCAGCAGCGTGTGCCCGCGTTCCTCCGCGAAATCCGCCAGCTTTTCCGCCACCGCCCAATTCCGTTCCGTCAAATAACGATCGGCCAGCCGTGCCGTGTTCGCCAGCCGCGTGCCGGAGGGCAGCGGCGCGTTGCGGCGGTACTTGCCGGTCAGCAGCCCGCTTGCCAGCGGAAAGAACGGCAACAGCCCCAGCCCATATTGCAGCATCGCCGGCTTGAGCTGTGGTTCGACGACATTGCGCACCACCAGCGAATACTCGTCCTGGCAGGACACGAACGCGTTCAGCCCGTTCACCCGCGACGTCCACTGCGCTTCCACCACCTGCCAGGCGGGGAAATTGGAGCAACCGATGTAACGCACCTTGCCCTGGCGGATCAGGTCGTCCAGCGCGCGCAGCGTTTCCTCGATCGGTGTGCGCGGATCGGGGGCGTGGATCTGGTACAGGTCGATCCAGTCCGTGCGCAACCGGCGCAGGCTGTCCTCCACCGCCTGCATGATGTAGCGGCGGGCGCCGCCGACCTTCACGCCCTCATCGTCCATCGCCATGCCGAACTTGGACGCGAGCACGATCTGCTTGCGCTGGTCGGCATGCAGCACCTGGCCCATCTCGGTCTCGGACCCGCCGCGATTGCCATACACGTCGGCAGTGTCGAACAAGGTGATGCCGAGGTCGAGCGCCTTGTGAATGACCTTGCGGGTGGCGTCCAGGTCGATGCGGCCGCCGAAGTTGTTGCAGCCCAGGCCGATGGCCGAGACGCGAAGGCCGGAGCGGCCGAGGTTGCGGATTTCCATGATGCGAGGTGCCTTGTGTGATGCGGGCGGCAACCTGCCTCGCGGCGCGGATGCGGTCAAAGCCGCAAGGCAAGGCGGGCGTCGGTTTGGCTTTCTGACCGGGCAGCGCCGGCCTGATGGTCCCGTTTGTCAGGGCTACAGCGCGGCGTTCGTGCGGCCCGCTTCGGCATTAAAGATTCACCACGAAGACACAAAGGCACGAAGCTGGTGGACGAAATGTGAAACTTTGTCCTGGCGCGGACCGCCGTGGGCCGCGGCATACAAGGAATTGCGCAGCTTGCGGGGCAGACGCATGGCGGTCAATCGCCGCAGCAATCCTCACCGCTCCATGCCTCGCGCCCTTCCTTGACCAGAAACCAAATGATGCCGAGTGAGGTCACGGAATCGACCCACCAGGCACCGGTGAGGCCCTGGGCGCCGAGGCCCACCACGACCACGAGGGACAGCCAGCCGCATGTCACACTTTCCATTGCGTCGGCGCGCATGGCGCGACTGCCGAGCGCTTCGGCAACGGTAATCTTCTGCCGCGCGAGAACATACATGATCGGCATCGCCAGTAGCGTGACGACGAAGCCCGGCCAGGAGAACGTCTCACCGGTTTGGGTCCAGAGCTTCCAGCCCGCCGCGATCACCACATAGGCGGCAAGGGCAAACAGCAAGCCTCCCGCAATGCGGCTCGCGACATGCTCCGCAGTTTCAGCAAATGCCTGCCCGCGACGAAGCTCGACGGTTAACCGCCAGATCAGAACGCCGGCCGAGGCAAGCTCGATGACGCTGTCGATCCCGAACGCGAGCAGGGACACGCTGGCCGCATGAACGCCGGCCCAGATGGCAACCGCGGCCTCGATGAGCATCCACCCCACAGTTGCATATTCCAGCCTGAAGGCACGCCGGATCAGTATTGCTCGATCGGCATTGTCTGCGCTGCCATGGGCAGGCGCGCTCACGCAGCAGGCATCGCGGCAACACGACTCTGGCCGAGGATTGACTGAACCGGACTGACGGGAAACGCTGGTATCCATGCGCCGTCACCACGAACTAAATGACATGCTCTGGCCGCAGCTCGCAGAGGTGCGCGAGTGCAGCGTCCTCGAACTGAATGGTCGGGTGCCCGATCCCGAACCGTTGCCTCATATCGGTAAACACCCGCGGCAGCAGCACATCACGCGCAACATCGTCTGCTACAACCAGGTGCACTGTGAGCGCACTCTCTGTCGTGCTTAGCCCCCAGATATGCAGGTCGTGCACCTCGATGACGCCGGGCAGCTCGCGCAGATAGGTTTCGACTTTGGCACGATCGATCCCCGGCGGCACGGCGTCGAGTGACAATTGCACTGCCTGACGCAGCAGCGACCAGGTTCCGATGACGATCACCACGCTGACGACCAGGCTGATCGCGGGATCGATCCACAGCCCGCCCGTCTTCAGGATCAGGATGCCGGCAATGACCACACCAAACGCGACCAGCGCATCGGCAGCCATGTGCAGGAAGGCGCTGCGAATGTTGAGATCGCCCTTGCGCCCTGCCAAGAATAACAGCGCGGTTCCGCCATTAAGGACGACGCCGATCGCCGCGACCACGATCACCGTAAGCCCGGCGACCGGTTCGGGCTCGATCAGCCGCCGCAAGGCTTCCCAGGCGATGCCGCCGGTCACGATCAGCAAGGCCACGGCGTTGCCGAGTGCGGCAAGAACAGATGTGCGGCCGAAGCCGTAGGTAAGGCGGTCCGATGGCCGCTTCGCCGTCAGCAGAGCCGCAACCCAGGCAGCAGCCAGGCCAAGAACGTCGCCGAGATTGTGCCCGGCATCCGCCAGCAAGGCCAACGAGTGCGCGGCAATCCCATAGAAGGCTTCCGCAACGACGTAGAGCAAATTGAGCGTGATGCCGATCGCGAACGCTCGCCCGAAATCGGTTGGTGCATGCACGTGGCCGCCCATGCCGTGCATGTGCCCATGCTGACGCTCATGATCGTGCTCATGACCACGATGATCGTGGTCTTCGTGGTGGTCCGACATAGAGCTATCCGCGCACCGTGGACGAGCAAAGGGTTACGTTATATCGTTATACCAATGGTGATGCTGATGTCATTTATGCAAGCACGATCGATCCGCCGTCAATTGCCGATGATCAGATAACCAAGCTTACCAGGATGTTACGGCCGACCGGCGACGGCGTTGCGGCAAAATCTATGTGACGGCCCGGTGTTCTGCCCGGGCGGCTGTCCAGACCTCGCGCGCCGCATCGGCGTTCATGATGGCAATCCCGAGACCCACGATCAAATCAGGCCACGCCGAGTGCCACGTCATGGCTGTGACAAGTCCAGCCATGATGATCGCGATGTTGGCGAGCGCATCGTTCCGCGCCGAGAGAAACGCTGCTCGTGTGAGGCTACCGCTATGGTGGCGGTAGCGAGCCAGCGTGAAGGCACAGAACATATTGACGGCGAGCGCACCGAGGCCAGTCAGCGAAAGAGCCGCGGGGTCCGGAACGACAGGAAAATTGAATTTTTGCCACGCTGTCCACAGCGTTGCCGCGCCAGGTGCCATCAGAATGCCGGCCAGGAGCATGCCGAGCCGCGCCCGATTGCGGGCAGACCACCCCAATGCGACCGCAATCAGCAAGTTGACCGATGCATCTTCCAGAAAGTCGATGCTGTCGGCAAACAGGGATACCGAGCCAATGATGATCGCAACGGCGAACTCAAGCCCGAAATATCCAAGGTTCAGCAGGGCGACAAGTTGGACACTCCGCCGAAGCCGGGTGGACGAGGGTCCGGGTGGCATGCGCCCACACTACCGCAGTTGCGTGTGAGGTGCACTCGTGCCCCCGCGCGAACGTCAAGAATAATGCAGCAGTCAGTGGTTGGCTGAACTCATGTATCTCTCGACAATATGGCAGCCCTCGCGCACGGACTGTTGGTGCGGCACGGCCGGCACCAGCCAACGTTGAGCCTGACTCACCCGTGTCATGGCCGGCGCAGGCCCATAGGCGCTAACTTAAGCAGGCTGGTCTGCAGGACAGCATCTATGCCACCTCCGCTTCCTCTCCTGTCTCCGCTTCCTCCCCGCATAAGAACCAGCGGCCAGCCTCACAAGCGCTACGGAGTCAAACACAGTCGAGCGAACGGTGCAGCGCCAGAGGCTGTGGGCGGCTGGCTTATTATCAGGAGAGGAAGCGGAGGCAGGAGAGGACGTGGAGATGATCTTCATCCTGTGCAGATCGAGCAACGATTGGAAAGGACAGTCCGGGAAACGAGGCTAACTAAATGGATTGCTCCCGACTGATGCCAGGCTCGACTCGTTAAGTTAGCGCGCATGGGCGAAGGCCGGCCATCCACGTCTTTCCTGCATGCGGCTTGGCAAGACATGGATGGCCGCGACAAGCGCGCGGCCATGACACAGGGGGGCGCATGCGAATGCCAGCCCATGGACGCTCACCTACCGGCGAGCCGTTCTATAAGCGCCAGCCTCGCTACGCCACACTCGGTTTGGTCGCGTGCGAAGCGCAGTCTGCCTTCGCACCCTCCCCCCAGCCCCTACCGCGAAGGCGGCGGCAGCGACTGCTGTTGCACCGGCCCGTTCGGCGTCAACTGCACCGGCTGCCCGCCTTGATCCTGGCTGCCCCCGCCATACTGGTTCGCCGGCGGATAGGCCGGCGCATATCCCCCCGGCCCATTCGGCGCATAGCCCTGGCCCGATGCATATCCCTGCCCCTGCGGCGGATAGCCCTGCGGCGACGGGCCGTTGCCCTGCTCCTGCGGCGGATAACCCTGTGGCGGCGCGTTGTAGCTTTGCGCCGGCGGCGCGTATCCCTGCGGCGGCCCGCCGTATCCCGGCCCCTGCGGCGGCGGATACCCCTGCCCGCCCGGAGGCGAATACCCCGGAGCCGCATACCCCGGAGGCGGCGGCGGCGGCACCGCCACCTGCATCGCCCCGGGCGTGCCGTACCGGGTCAGCACCTCCCGCAACGGGTTGGCGCCCGGATTGGCGCCCATCATCTGGATCACCACCTGCCGCGCGGAATACGGCTGGCCGTAATACGCAGCATTCCAGGTGCTCAGCAGCGACATCAGGCTGCCCTCCAGCGAAATCCCGCCGAACAGGCCCCGTGACTCATTGAATGCCACAATGTCGGCGCCGACCGCGGCCGTCGTCGCCCCGCCCACGCCGCCGCCGAGCGTCGCGACGGCAATCGAGGCGTTCGCCCCCAGCTTGAACTGGCTGTCCAACACCGCATTCAACCCGCGCGGCGTCAGGATCATCATCACCAGCGAGCTGTCCTCGATGCCGATCTGCAAGCCGAAGCTACCGCTGCCGATCGTGTAGAACGTCGGATACGACCAGGTGCCGTTGCCCGCCCGCGCCACCAACACGCAATCTCCGCCCGAGCCACCAAAGAAGAAGCCCGCCTTGAAGATCCGCGGGCAGATCACCACCGCCCGTGCATGGGTCAGTTCGGCACGTGAATTGTCAGAGGCCGTCATCATTTCCTGAAGCGACAGCGTGGCGCGGTCCACCAGGGTCTGCGGCTCACCCTGGGCGTGGGCGAGTCCCGGCGCGAGCGTCGCCGCCAAGGCGACGGCGGTCAGCAGGAAACGGCGCATGGCGATTCTCCTCCGCAGCGCGAAACCCGACTTGCATAGCGCGGATGGCCCGAGTCGGGGGCAAGCATCCTGGCCCAAACGGGCGGTCCGGCGGCGGAATTAAGGCGTTTTGCCGGTCAATATCCGGGGAGTTCGTTGACGCAGGCCACCCGCCACCCTTCCGGATAGCGCTCCAGCCGGGTCAGCGACAGATTCTGGATGGAAAGGTGCAGCGCGTTGTCCGGCCCGATTCGCAACGCATGCGCCACCGCGGCGCGGATCGAGCCGCCATGCGCCACGGCCACCACGTCGGCGCCGTCATGCGCCTCGGCCAGCCGCTCCATGGTGGCGCCAACGCGGGCGATGACGTCCGCCATGCTCTCACCGCCGGGCGGCTCCTCATAGCCGGCGAGCGGCCAAAAGGCGTGTTTCGGCAGGGTCAGGCGGGCAGGCAATTCGGCATGCGGCAGCCCCTGCCAGTCACCGAGCGATTGCTCGATCAGCCCGGGCTCCTCGGTCAGTTCGGCGTGCGGGTAGCCGGCCGCGAAGATTGCCTCGGCGGTGCGCCGGGTGCGGGTCAGCGGCGTGACGATCCAATGCGCCGGCCGCGGCAAACGCTGCGCCAGCGACGCATACATCGGCCCCTGCTCCAGCAGCGTCGTCTCGCACAGCGCCACGTCCATAACACCGTACAGGATGGCGCGGGCATTCTCGTCCACCAGAGCGTGGCGGATCAGCCAGAATCGGGTCTCAGGCATGGCGCAGGGCAGTCTCCTGGTGCAGCGGATAGAGGATGCAGGGCGCGCGCGCCAGCCAGGCGCCGCCGTTAACCAAGCCTTCAGCCCAGGAGCTTATCAGAGACAGCCGCGATGATGCGGAGGACAAGACCATGCGCCTTTTCGCCAGGCGGAGCCGGGGTGGTTGGGACGCAGCCATCCACCGCGCGGTGTTCGAAAAAAGCGCCGACGCCATCACGGTGATGACCCCAACCGAGATTGTTTCGTGCAATGAGGCGGCATTGCGCATGCTCCGCAGCAAGGACATGTCGGACCTGCTGTCGCATCACCCCAGGGATCTGGCTCCGGAATTGCAGCCTGATGGCCGCCGTTCGGCCGACGTAGCGCAGGAAAGGATCGCCCTCGCGCTGAGGGAGGGGTACGCCCGTTTTGACTGGATGCACCGGCGGCTCGACGGCACCACGTTCCCGGTGCAGATCACCCTGGTACCGTTCGAAGTGAACGGCGAACGCCTGTTGATCAGCTACCGCCAGGACATCCAGGACCTGGTCGCCGCACGCGAGGAAAAGCGCGCATCGCTGCTCCGCATGGCGGAGCGGGTCGAGACCGATACCGGCACGGCGATGGAACATGTCCGCGCGCGCACCACGGCAATGACGACAACCGCCGATGCGATGAGTGCCGCGGCCACGCGCACCGGGGAATTGGCACAGACCGCCGCCGCCGCGGCCGGCCAGGCGCTCGCCAACGTACAGACAGTGGCAAGCGCGGCAGAGCAATTAAGCGCCTCGATCCGCGAGATCGGCGGCCAGGTGAGCCAATCGAACGAAGTGGTCGGCCGCGCGGTAGCAGCCGGCGCCGATACGCGCGCCACGATCGAAGCGTTGCAGCAGCAGGTAGAGCAAATCGGCACCGTCGCCGGCATGATCGGCGAAATCGCCGCTCGCACCAACTTGCTCGCGCTCAACGCCACCATCGAGGCGGCGCGCGCCGGTGACGCCGGCAAGGGCTTCGCCGTGGTGGCAAGCGAGGTGAAGCAGCTCGCAACGCAGACCGCGCACTCAACCGAGGAAATCGCCCGGCACATCATGAAGGTACGCGCGGCGACCGGCGCCTCCGTCGCCGCGGTGGCGAAGATCGAGCACACCATAACCGAAATCAACGCAATCGCCGCTTCGATCGCCGCGGCAGTCGAGCAACAGGGTGCGGCAACGACCGAGATCGCACGCAACGTCACCGAGACCGCGAATGCCGCCAATGAAATGACCCGCCGCACGCAGGATGTCTCCGCGGAAGCCGATGAGACCGGCCGGCATGCCGCCGCGGTGCGCGACAATGCGTCGGGCCTGAACGAGGCGATGCAGGAGCTGCGTCATTCCATTATCCGGGTGGTGCGCACCGCGATGCCGGAAGTGGACCGGCGCGCAGGTGGGCGCGTCCCGATGGATTTGCCGTGCCGGCTGACTGCCGGCGGCCAGACTCACACCGCCCGCATTGCCGATCTGTCGGATGGCGGCGCGGCACTGACCGGTGCGCCCGCGCTGCCGGCCGGGACCCACGGTTCGCTCGGCGCGGACGCAATCGCCACATCGCTGCCCTTCGTTGTGCGCAGTGTGGAAGGTGAGCTGCTGCATATTGCATTCGAGCTCGACACTGCTGCGGCGGCGCGCTTCCAAGGCACAGCGACGCGGCTGGCGGCGCGCTTCCAGGGCACGGCGACGCAGCCGGCGGCGCACTTCCAGGGCACGGCGACGCAGCCGGCGGCGCACCGCGTGGCGTGACGGGACACGGCGTAAAGCCGGCTGGCGTGAAGTGGCCCGCGCTTTCCCTCATTACGAGGCCCACATCCCGTGTCATCGCGGCGCCCGCCTCCCATGTCATTGCGAGGCCTGCATCCTATGTCATTGCGAAACCCGCGCTCCATGTCATTGCGAGGAGCGAAGCGACGAAGCAACCTCGGTCACATGCAGGCGCGGACGTTTCGTATGCGCTCCTACCCAGCATTGGCTCGCAACTCCGTTCCCCGCAATGCCACGGCGCGAACTGTGTCGCGCGACTTTGATTCTTGGTACCAGACCCCCGCCCGGCCCGGGCCTGTCCCCCGCCCGCCACATCGCGTCCCGATA
>Ga0335074_10003060_pt1 | contig 22788 bp, 18 predicted proteins | sample Lox_Sample_23_FD_206715 | JGI IMG/M metagenome (GOLD analysis project Ga0335074, IMG submission 206715) | Soil microbial communities from Loxahatchee National Wildlife Refuge, Florida, United States - Lox_Sample_2.3 | ecosystem: Environmental > Terrestrial > Soil > Wetlands | place: USA...
GTAGCAGGAAACTGCCTTCGCGATATTTCTCTGCGATGCGGGCAGCGGCCTGCGCGGGGGTGAGGCCCTGAACCGCGACGTTGCCGGCGAGCATGAGAGTGATTTCACCCGAATCGCGGACGCGGAGGCGCTGATCGAGTTCCGACTCGCGAAGCACTGAGATGCGGAGCAGGTCACCAGGTCCAATGAGGAGGGATTCAGCAGCTGCCGAAGGGTCCTTCTCGGGCGTCCCGCCCCGCTCGGCGGTGTCAGCCAACGCAGGCGGTTGTTTCTCCAGGACCTGGAACGCGGATGGTGGCGCAGAAGATGCCGGTTCCTGTGCCCGCACTGTGGGCACGCAGCCAACGGACACCAGCGAGACGGACAGGTACAAAGTGAGTTCAGGCGCGCGCATGGATGAACCTGGTATTAACGTTTTCAAGCACCACGCCGAGTACAGCGTGATGCGATATCTGGTCGCTCAGGGTGCGATGCGCGGCCAGGATTTCATCAACGGAATCTCCAGCTTGAGCCGTGACCAGAACAGCATCGGAAAGCTGCGCCAGGACAAGGGCATCGGCGAAAATGGCCGCGGGGCTCTGCAGAACGATGAACCTGAATTCATCGCGCCATGCCGTCAGCAAGCCGGACATGCGCGGAGAAGCGATGAGTTCCGATGGGCAGGGTGAACGCGCGCCGGCATGCACCACGGAGAGGGTAGGAAGGCCCGCAATGGACTGAGTCGAGACAGCAACCCGATCGCTTGAGAGCATCGCACTAAGGCCGGGCTCCTCCGACGGACAGATGTCAGGCGCAGACCGAAGATCGGCGTCCACGTAGAGGACAGAGTCGCCGCGTTGCGCCAGGATCGTCGCGAGCCCGAGAGCCAGGGGAGGTCCCGAGCCCCGGGAAGTGCGCGCCGCCTTGCCGGGGCCGCAGGAACCGGTGATGGTGATAACCTGAGGCGGCCGCTCGCTGTGTGAAAGCAGTAGAGATGCGCGCAATCGGTGGAGCGCTTCGACGAACGGAGTTTCCGACCGGGGCATTTCCAGTCCTGTGTCATCCCCGCCGGCCTGCAGCACCAAAGGTGATCGCGAGGGCAGACTGAGCAATCGATGGTACCAGGTCTCGGGAAGGCGGTAGGGTGGAACTGCAACGAAGAGTCGGGCTTCGAGAACAGCTTCGAGCTCCGCGGCTGTGTGAATGGCTCGGTCGGTTAGTTCGCGAACGATCGCGGCGCCGCATCCGAGGAGCGTTCCCACACCAACAGCGAGGGTGGCCAGAATCGGCCAATTCGGACTGGTTGGACGATCAGGCGGGGGAACGAACGCCGGACTAACGACGGCGAAGTTGTCCGAGTGGAGACCTTTGAGGATGCCGGTTTCCTGCAGGCGAACCAGAAGGGTCGTATAAAGAGCGCGGCTCTGGTCAGCTTCCTGTCGCGCCAGTCGCAGAGTAAGCGCACTCCCCGTCAGCCGTGAAGCCAGGTTCTTCTGCTGGGTGTAGGCGTCGCGCGCTGACTCCTCGGCCTGGACCGCAACCCCGTAGTCTGTGCGGGCGCGCTCGCCGAGTCGATGGATTTCCCCCTGGATGGAATTCTGAATACTTTCGAGGTTGGCGCGTTGTTCAGCGAACGCCGGCCAGTTTTCCCCATAGCGGTTGGCAGATTCGGCGATCTGGCTTTGGAGCGCCGACTCCTGGGCGCGAAGGGACTGCAGCAGCGCGAGAGAATTCTGCGTATTCGGCCCGGCATTGGGAGTGCCGGCGAGGCCGGAGATGGTTTCCGGGTCGCCGCTCTGCACTGTGCGCCAAATGGCCTCGCGTACGATACGATTCGATTCGGCAGCGGCAAGCGCGGTGTTCAGTGAATCGAGTCGAGCGAGGACGGGGTTGTGGGAGGCGTCATCACTGTAATCCCCCACGGTGCGATCGAGTGCTGCGGTACGGGAATCGAGGAGATCGGTTTGCTGTTTGAGCCCTCCCAACTGAATTGAAAGCCAGGACGCTGCCTGCGCCGCCTCGGTCGACCTTGACCGGAAATCGTAGTCGGAGAGTGCCCGGATCAACTCGTTAACTACGGCGGCAGCTCGGTTCGGATCAGGGTCGGAATAACTGATCGAGATGAGACGAGTTCCGGCTTCAGGTGCGATCTTGCGATGGGCGGCAAAGATTCTGATGGCGGCGAAACGCCGATTCGGTGCGGACTCCAAAGGTATGGAAAGTGGTTCGAGTGGTTTGCCCCAGAGAGGGACCTTATGCAGGAAAGCCGCGCGACCACTGCGGGGAGCGAAATAGTCTGGAGTGTCTTCGAGACGGGTGCGGCCAACAACGTCAAGCGTCACGGCGTCGGATTCCAAAATGCCGATTTCGGTCTGGAGGTTGAGGTTATCGTCGAAGGAATCGCTGATGGCCGTAGCCTGCTTGTCCGTTGTGTTATTTTCCAAACCGAACGTGCCGTGGGATTCCTTCTGAACTTCTATGATTGCCGTGGCGCGGTAGCGAGGGGTGGCGCACAACCAGTAAGACAGAGCTGTCGCGCCGCTCAGGAAAAGGGACGCCATAATCCATGCACGGCGCCGGCCAAAGATCGCGAACAGGTCGATAACTGTCCATTCAACCGGAGGTTCTGAGTGGGGCTCCCGAATGGGTAGCGCGCGTCGGTTCACGGCAGCGCCTCCGGGACTGGCCTGACGTTATGCATTGCGCAGGAGCACTACCGATCCGTCGAAGTCGAAACTGAAATCCATCTCGCTCAGCCCCGCGCGGAGCATGGTTTCGCGCAGGCGCCGCCGATCGTGGGTGTGAAGAAGCAGAAAACCGCTGCCACCCGCGCCGACCAGCTTGCCTCCGGTGGCACCGCCGTCGGAGCGGGCGAGGTCGTAGAGGGAGTCGATGCGGCTCGTGGTCATGCTGCGGCTGCGGTTGCGCTTGCGCATCCAGTGTTCGTGCATCAGGCGGCCGAACGAGGCAACGTCTCCGGATTCAAGGACATTGCGAATTTCGCGACCGAGCATCCGGGCGAAGTGAAGGCTGTCAATCATCGCCGGATCGCGTGCTTCCGAAAGGCGCCTCTGCTCGCCGAGGATGACCGAGGCACTGCGCAACTCGCCGAGAAAGAACAGCATGAGGGAGTCTCGGAGTTCGCGCAGGGACTCCTCGCTCATGTGCAGGGAAGTTACGTGGACTTCACCGCCGGGGAGATATTCCTGGCAGAGCAGGCCACCGTACGCAGCGATGTATTGATCCTGCTTTCCGACGGGTTCGCCGAGGCGGTTCATCTCGATGTCTACCGCCTCACGAGCAAGAAGTTCCGCACTGACCGGCTCTCGCTGCCACGCGTAGAGGGCGTGCAGGAGCCCCACGAGGAATGTTCCCGAGGAACCTAACCCGGTTCCCGCGGGTACGTCGGCGACGCTCACGACTTCCAGCGGCGCTGGGGCGCGATGCAGATGAATGGCCTCGCGCATGAGGGGATGACGGATCTGATCGCAGGTATCGGCGTGTTCGGTTTCGGAGTATTTGAGAAAGTAGCCGGGCAAAAAACTCCGATTGACCGTGATGTAAACGTATTTGTTGATGGCCGCGGAGATGACGAAGCCACCGCCGTTCTCCTGGTAATAGGAAGGGAGATCGGTTCCACCGCCGCCGATGGAGATGCGCAGGGGTGTGCGGGTCATGATCAATGTCACACCACCTGCGTATCTCGTTGCGGGTCGGTTGTGCTGAATCTTGCGAAGGAAAGAACGCGGCGCACGCGGGGAGATGCTGCCACAACCGCTTCGGTTTCGCGCATCCCGGTCAGAGATCCAATCTCGTAAAAGCGCTCCGACGTCTCGTATCCGGCGAGGAGCCCATAGTGCGCTAGTCCCGACCATACCTCGCCGAGATCGAAGATGGGATTACTCCAGTTGGCAAGAACATTCGCATCCAGAGCGTCGAGGCCATAGTCGATGTGGTGCATGGCTGGGGAGGGACGGCGCTTGTCATAGCGAAGGACGGCGCCCTTGCGAAACTCCACGTTACTGGCCCCCCATCGGTTCTGGTTGCAGAAGACAGTCATGAGGGCTGGCTTGCCCGAATCGAGAAAACATCGCCAGATAGGTTCGATCGGTTCGGTGAGCCAGCTGTCGCCGTACATGACCAGGAACTTCCGGCCGAGCAGAGGCAGGGCTTTCAACAGTGCTCCGCCCGTTCCCAGAGGTTGTTCGCCGTCGTGGCTGTAGGTGATGTGGAGTCCAAAGCGGCTCCCATCGCCCGCGAAGTCCTCGATCTGATCGCCAAGGAAGCCGCAGCAGAGGATGACATCGCGAATGCCACCCGCGTGGATGAGACGAAGCTGATGCGCCAGAAAGGGCTCGCCGGCAATCTCAATGAGCGATTTGGGCATAAACGAGGTGAGCGGCCGCAGACGCGTGGCCAGACCACCCGCGAGAAGCGCAAGGCGCGGAGGCCAGAGGGCCTCACCCTGGTCAAAGTCCTTCGCAACCGATTGGTTGTCGTGGTCCTCGTCGAAAAAAGCCTCGCGGCCAGGTGCTGCCATGCTCACCATGCCAGGAACAGGACCGCAGTCAGTTATTAAGGATGCGTACATCGGTTATCAGCTCCTGCAGGGATTGGCGCACCGCATCGCGGCTGTTTCGTTTTGGGAACCAGCCGAGCGACCGGATGCGGGTGGAGTCGAGACGGACGACAGGAACGTCACCGCGCCACCCGCAGCGTCCCCCGGTGTAGTCGAAGATAGGCCTTGCGGCGAGGCCCAGCGTTTCCACGGCGAGGTCGGCAATTTCCGTCACGGTGACGGCATCATCGGTTGCGACGTTGAAAACCGAAAACGGCGACGTTGCCCTCTGTGCCGCGCAGAGCGCAGCGTCAACGACATCGGAGACGTGAACGTAGGGCTTGCTCTGGTTGCCGTCCCCCAGAATGCGCAGACGCCTTGGCATCGCTCGGAGACTGCGCAGGAAATCGAACCCGACGCCATGGGTCTGGCGCGCACCGACAACATTCCCGAATCGGAAAGCGCAGGCGCGCAGACCAAACATCGAACAATAGCTGGCAATCAGGGACTCACAGGCGAGTTTGCTGGCGCCATAAGTCGATACCGGAATGAGCGGAGCATGGTCCTCGGGAACCGGTCTTTCGCCCGTCTCCCCGTAGACGCCGCTCCCGGACGCGTACAACAGACGGTGCACGCCCGTGCGGCGCATGGCTTCGACGACGTTGTTGGTGAGCAGCGTTCCGCGATAGAAGTCGATTTCCGGGTGCTCCGCGGCGGCGGCAATGTCGGGGTTGGAAGCAAGATGAAAGACCCAGTCATGGCCATCCATGGTAGCGGTGAGAGCGTTCACATCGCTGGCATCGGATCGGATGATGCTGAGGCGTGCGTCGCCTCGATGTGCTTCATAGTGCAATTCGCGGCCAGACGAGAAGTTGTCGAAGATTGTCACGCGCCGCGTCTTGGGGGAGGCCAGCAGCGCGTCGGTGAAGTGGCTGCCGATGAAGCCAGCGCCGCCTACCATAAAGTAGCTTCCTTCCGAAAGGAGCATTGGTTCCTCTGTTTGTTACGAAAGGGTGAAGCCGGTTCCCAATCGAGACTCGCGGGAGTCTTTGAACCCGGAATGAAAACCGCGACTCCTATGTTTGGGTGTTCGACCGAGGAAGGCAACCATTTCTGGCATGATCGCCGTTACGTAAGTCAGGTTAATGCGAGAGTTATGACCTGTTTGCGTCATTACCTGCGATAGGGCGAGCCCGCGATCCACAGCCTGCCGAGAAAACAATCCATTTATAAGTTCCCTCATAACGAGGAGATTCTGGTGTTGGCAGCCTCATTGAACAGAGCCGCTGCTGCCGGCACAGGCGAACCTATGGAAACAACTGACGTCGACATCACAGTGGGGATGCCGGTATACAACGCGATGCCGTGGCTGCCGGAAGCGATGGACAGCCTGCTGCGGCAAAGCACGACTACGTTTCACATTCTTGTCATCGTGGATGGCGGAACGGATGCCAGCGCAGCCTGGCTGCGCGATCTGGAGAACCGTCTGGCCAGGGCTGGATTCCCCTGGCCGCGGCTAAGGGTTCTGGAGCAGGAACATGCGGGCGTGACCGCCGCGCTGAATCGCCTCCTGTACGAGACACGCACGCCGTGGCTGGTTCGTATGGATGCCGACGATGTTTCGTATCCGACGCGCATCGCAAACCTCGGAAGGGCGATGCAGGAACACCCGGATGCCGGTCTCATTTATTCTCTTGCGGACTATCATCCCCGCGAGCGCTGTGCGGGACAATTTCGGTGCTCGCGTGGCACAGCCGAAGAGTTGCGGGCGATGGTTCGCAGCGGCTATCTGCTTTCGATTTGCCACTCCTCCGTGGCCCTCAATGTAGAGAAAGTTCGGGCGATGGGCGGATACCGGATGAACATCCACGCCGAAGATGCGGACTTATGGTGGCGGATGGCCCTCCGGTATGAGATTCATTGCCTCCCCGAGAGTCTGGTGGGGTTCCGGCTGAATCCCGAGAGCATCAGTTCCAACCATCTGGCAAATCAGCAGCTCGCAGGGATTTATGTGCAGTACCTCCTGCTCTCAGAACTGTGGGGAAAAAAGCCGCGTCCTTTGGCAGAGGTTGCCGAATCACTGGCGAAGTTCGTTCCGCCTGCGGCCGTCGAAGCGAAGGAAGCGCTGCGCGAATTCAACATGCTGCTGGCCGATAAGCGTTACTTGCGAAGTCTGCGGGCGCTGCTTCACGCCTTTCATGCATCGCCCGGTTACGTGTCGCACCGCGTACGCGACGAGTGGAAGAAGGCTGCGATCGGCAATGGCGTACCGCCGGGTAAGTTTTGGAGACGAAAGGAAGCGTTGTGGGCCTGATTGCAGAAACAACGACAACCGAAGGGGAGACGGACCCGGCTCGCATACCTGAGCATCTGCCGCTGCCGCCGCGATTTGTGCTGGGAAGAATTCCCGTTGACCGCATCACCATGGATTACGCGGTCGTGCTCATGGTGGAGGCGCTGCTCCATCGAGGCGAGTCGCCGCCATTGACGGTGGTTGGCCCGAATGCGCACCTGGTCACCCTTGCTGAGCGCGACGACCGCTTCGCAGACGCGATGCGGGATGCCGATTTGGCCGTACCCGACGGAATCTCCGTCGTTCTGGCGGCCCGGCTGCTGCGAACCCCGATTCCGGAACGTGTCACGGGCGGCGATCTCATGGAGCGGATGTGCGCCGAAGCCGCGCGGTACGGGTTCCGGCTGTTTTTCCTGGGAGGTCTGCCAGGCGCGGCGACCTTGGCTGCGAACCAACTGCGCCTGCGTTATCCCGGACTCGTGATTTGCGGCGCCTTTTGCCCGCCCGTTGGATTTGAGAAAGATCCGGCGGAGCTTGTGCGCATTCGGAAAGAGATCAGCGCGGCTGCCCCTGACCTGCTCTGCGTCGCTTTCGGCGCGCCGAAACAAGAGATCTGGATGCAGAAGAATCGGGACCAGCTCCCTGTAGGAGCCATGATGGCGGTGGGAGCGGCTTTCGATACCCAGGCCGGCCTGCGTCGCCGCGCCCCGGGATGGTGTCAGGATGCCGGGCTGGAGTGGCTCTTCCGTCTTCTGATGGAGCCACGCCGGCTGTGGCGCCGCTATCTGATCGGAAATGCCCTGTTCACGCTGCTGGTGTTGCGACAGTGGGGTTGGGAGACACTGACAATGCTGAAGAGGGGAATCGGGGAACGTATCAGAACGCTAAGAGGGAAAAACCTCGCAACTACAGGACTAGACCATGAAGAGAATCGATGATTTGCGGATTCGCCTGTTCAGTGACGGAGCCGATCTGGCCGGAATTCTGGAGATGTACGCCAAACCATGGATTCGGGGATTCACCACGAATCCCACCCTGATGCGTAAAGCCGGGGTGCGGAATTATGAGGCCTTTGCGCGCTCCCTGTTGCGGGCGGTGCCCGACCGGCCGGTATCGCTGGAGGTGTTCAGCGACGATGAGACCGAGATGGAGATGCAGGCGCTCACGGTTGCGACCTGGGGATCCAACGTCAACGTTAAGATTCCGGTAACCAATCGGGCCGGGGTGTTTCTGGGACCCCTCATCCGCAGGCTGGGACAGGCGGGTGTTGTGCTGAATGTCACCGCTGTGCTGACCCTGGAGCAGGTGGAGCAGATTGTGGAAGCACTTGTCCCGGAAACCTGGGCGATCGTCTCCGTATTTGCAGGCCGGGTCGCGGACACGGGTGTCGACCCGGTTCCCTTCATGGCGGAGGCCAGGAGAATTTTGCGCTGGCGGCCACGAGCGCAGTTGCTGTGGGCCAGTCCACGCGAATTGCTGAATATCTTTCAGGCGGATGACGCGGGATGCGACATCATCACCGTGCCGCCGGAGATTCTGCGCAAATTTGAACTCGTTGGCAGAGACCTAAAGCAGTATTCCCTGGAAACCGTTGCGATGTTTCATCAGGATGCGCGCGCTGCCGGGTACGAGATCGATATTCAGGCCCTGGTGGACTCCAGATCGGACCGCTCGAGGCGGAGTCCCGTTGAGAATGATCTCCGCGGCCTCGGTAACATTCCGGGCGAAGTAGTCGGCACAGGGGTCAATGGCTTGCAGGGCGGAGCCGGCGACTAAGGAGTCGGGAGAGATCCGAATGGTGCGGACGCCGGCCGCGCGGCCGCATTGGGTATCCGTGAGTTGGTCGCCGATCATCCAGGAGTCGGCGAGTGTAAGGGCAAAATCCTCGCGCGCCTGCAGCAGGAGGCCGGGTAGAGGCTTGCGGCATCCACAAACGCCCACGTACCCCGGTGTGATTCCTCCGGGATGGTGAAGGCAATAGCAAAAGCGCGTGAAATGAACCCCAGCCGCGGTCAGAATGGTCACGAATTTATGCTGAATGCCCCGGTGCGTCTCATAGCTTGATTTACCCAGGGCGAAGTTTGGCTGGTTCGACACCAGGATAAGCGCATACCCGGCACGCTGAAGGCTCCGCAGTGCGGGAAGAACGCCATCGATCAGACGGAAGTCGTTCGCCGTCAGAGGGGACTCCATTTGTCCGGTGGCGGGGTTAAAGACGGTTTCGTTGACGACGCCGTCCCGGTCGAGAAAGATGGCGGGCCTGATCATACCGTCGATTCCCATTTCATTGGCTGGGTGCGGAGCCTTGGATGAGAGACGATGAGGTGCCAGACAACCGCCTGGAATTCTTCGGTGTGTGCGGTGACCGTTTCAGGATTGAGGGTGGGGATGACGAGGCATGTATCGCTTACCTGTGCGGTGTAGCCGCCGTCGCGCCCCACGACGCCCAGAATCGCGGCATCCACTTGCCGTGCCAGGTTCAAACTCTCAACCAGGTTTACGCTGATGTGACGTTCGGGGCTGCCGCCGCCGACCGAGAAGACGAAGACCGCGTCCTTCGGCCCAAGCCGACTGCCACGCAGCCAGTTGGCGTAGCATGATTCCCAGCCGTCGTCGTTGATCCGGGCTGTGAGCTCCGACACGTTATCCGTTGGGGCGTAACACTCAATCTCCGCGAGCTTGCGAAAGTCGTTGACGGCGTGGCTGGCATGGCCGGCGCCCCCGCCCACTCCCAGAAAAAAAACCCGGCCCCCTCGGGAGCGGACCGCAACGAGATGATCGATCAGACGATCGATCACGGTGGTATCGAGAAGGGCCGCAAGAGAAGCCACTTCGGAGAGATAGACGGCGGTGTAGTTACGGTCGGACATCGTCGGCCCCGATCAGAGAGAAGACTTGCGAAGGATTGGAGCGGCCGCCTTGCGGGTGAAAACGAGACGGAGTCCGGATGATGAGTCCGGACGGTATCCGTTTCTGCGAAAGCCTCTCCTCAACCGCTGGCGAAATGAAGTTGGCACGAACGCAAAGAGGAGAAAAGTCAGCAAAGCGAGGAATTCGGGTTTGCCCTCGAAGAGAAACGCGCGCAGAAGAGTAAGTCTCGAGCCGAGGCCTGCGTGGCTGCGCTGCGCGCGCCAGCAACACTGAATGGCGACAAACCAGGAGAAGGCGCGAGGAGAAATGAGTTGGCGCGACGCGCGGATCCACGCCAGAGACTTTTGCCATGAAGGAGCCCGGCTCACGGTCTCCCGGGCATCTTCCACGCGCCAGATCGACAATGGCCTGCGCACCATGGAGAGCCCGACGCCTTTGTAGGACGCGGCGCGTATGAGCCAGTCCCAGTCCTGATGTAGGTCGAGTCCCGACTGAAAAGGCAGTGCGAGCAGGAGTTCACGCGGCGCAAGGAGGGTGGAAGTCTGCATCACTCCGCCGGAATCCCGCAAACCAGAACGGCAAAAGAGGAAGTCGGCGATGGGCTGCGACGACTGGTAGGGGTGTGCCGGCAGAATTCGGCTGGCCGAAAGGGATTGTGCAATGAGACGGCAGGAGACGACGGGGAACCAGTCCGGCATGGCATGGGCTGCACGCATCTGAGCTTCAATTTTCTCCGGCAGCCACTCATCGTCGTCGTCAAGAAAGCCAACCCACTCGCCACGGGCAACGCGAACCCCCGCGTTACGAGCTTCGGAGCCTCCGCAGCAGGTGGGGCAAAAGACGACGCGCAGACGTGGATCCGTGATTTTCTCCAGAACAGCCGCGGTCTCAGCATCCGGACCGTCGACGACGACGATCACTTCGATATTCGGCCAGGTTTGACGCAGGGCGCTGCGGATCGCGCAGGCGAGGAAGACAGGACGATTTCGGGTCGGTATCACCGCAGAAACAAGAGCGTGTTCCGATCGTGACACATAATCCGACATAGCAGCGAAGCAGCAGGGGTTGGCCGCGGCTTTGCTGCAGAATAGTCTGTCGAATCGGGCGACAACAGATTACCGCGGGGCTTCAGCTTCACCGAAGTAATGGTCGAGTTCCGGTTTGGTCCTCCCCTCGACGAGTATCTCGCCGAATCAAACAGACCAGTTACGTGAGAGCCGCCCGTCAAAGGAAAACCATAGAATCCCCGAAGCCGGGGTCCTCTAGCGATTCATGTTGTCGAGGACCGAGCCGACAATACCGCCGAGAAGGCCGGCCTCGGTGGTCTGTCGCACCTCTCGCGTTGCCGGCATATATTCCTGCAACTGATGGGCAAGACGTGAAATGGGCAGAGTCTGCAGCCAGATGCGTCCGGGACCGGTGAGGGCGGCGAGAAAGATTCCGTCGCCCCCGAAGATCAGGTTCTTGATACCCCGGACCATCGTGATCTGGAAGGAGACGCTCGCCGTAAACGCACCCACATGGCCGGGATGCACCAGCAGAGTCTCTCCCTGCTGGAGGTCCCGCGTGACCACCTCGCCGGACAATTCCAGCCAGGCCGTGCCCTGACCGCTGACTTTTTGCAGCAGGAAGCCGTCGCCGCCGAAGATGCCGGCCCCAAGTGACTGCTGGAACCCCACGCTGATCTGAATTCCTGCTGTCGCACAGAGGAACCCATGGCGATGAACCATGTAATCGTAGCCGGGCGCTACCTCAACCGGCACAATGTGGCCGGGCACACGGCTTGCAAAGGCAAGCTCAGCGTTGCCGCCCATGGCTCGGTACTCCGTCATAAAAAGGCTGCCGCCGCCGGCAACGCGCTTGATGACGCCGAAGAGGCCGCCCCCTCCCGCGAACTGCGTGTGGGTCGTCATCTGAACGTTGGCGGACATCCAGGAGAGCTCTCCCGCCTCGGAGATGATCGCGTCGTTCGGTTCGAGAAGGAACTCGAGAACCGGCATAGTCGTGCCGATGACCTGACTTTTCATGTCGAACAGGTTACAGGATTGGAGCCGAGCCGTCACGGTCAGTCGTTTGCAGCGAGACCGTAAAGGCCGATTAAGCGACGGCGCCAGGGTCGCTCCCGTCACTGGGAAAAAACTGCCCCGAAACGCTCACACGCGAGCACAAATTGCACGCGTTTACAGCCGGAACGGGCGCCGGCGCGGAATGGCGCGAAATTCCTCAGAAATTTCTCCGCAATGGGGTTGTACCTTGCGTTAATGAGGGGTACTACTATTGTAATACCTTCGGTGAAACGTCGCGAAGGATTGCACGAACCCTGTTTTGCTTGGTGAGGTAGGGGCTCAGAAGTGACCGTGTTACGCCACGCTGTCCGTTGTCACCGCGTTGTTTGTTGGATCGCCGTTGAGCAGTCGCCGCAATGGAAGAGTCGCAGGGTCCCCCGAAAACTTGCAACCAGCCTGGTATCTCAGTCTGAGAGAGAAAGGTAGCGTCTCGTTTCGACGAGCCATGAGGGTTGTCGCTTCCGCGACGACGCATCGGGGCCCGATCGAAAAAGACCACGCCTGACACTCAGCTGCGCCTTTCTGCGGGCAGAAAGGCTTGGTGCGCCAGTCGCCCTGCGTGCGCCAACGGTGGATGTGTGCGCAGGCGTTCTCAGGTGACAAAGCATATGGATTCCAGTCGCGTTCCTCCCCCCTTCGTCCGCATAGTCGCGGCTCACACCACATATTCCTGCAGCTATTCTTCAATCTCCCCGTCACGAACCCGGGCGGCACACCAATCAGCTGGTTTGTGCACTCGGATTATCACCACCGTCGCTGTCCTGGCCTGCAGCCTCCCGGGAACGATGTATGCAGCGCGTCATCACGATTCTCGCGGGCAGGGCTCGCAGGAGCAGTTGAGTGCGTTGACTTGTGCCGGCAGGTCGATCACCGGAGTCGGGACAATTGCCTGTACGGTCACGCTGGCGCAGAGAGCGGGGAGCGGCGGCTTTACCGTAGACCTTGCCAGCAGCAGCAGCGCTGTGAAGGTGCCCGCAACGCTGACGGTCGCGTCCGGGTCGTCAAGCGCCGGATTTACAGCGACCGCCTCGGCGGTCAGCTCGGCGCAGACGGCGACTCTCATAGCGTCGGATGGCAGTAACTCTGAGAGTTACTCCCTGCAGCTGACCCCTGGCAGCAGTGGCACCGCCGCACTGACGCTGCAGTCCTCAAGCGTGGCCTTCGGTAACGTGAGCGTGGATACTCCGTCGACGCAAACTGTGCAACTGACCTCCGGCGGCACCGCATCCCTGACCATCAGTGCGGCGATGATTCATGGCACCGGTTTTTCGATGTCTGGAATCACAACGCCTGCCACACTGGCGCCGGGTCAAAGCGCGACTTTGGATCTGCAGTTCGATCCCACAGTCGCGGGCACGGACACGGGCACGGTGACAATCAGCAGCAACGCCGCGGGTGGTGGCACCTCGACGATCGCACTCACCGGCACAGGCACAACTGCCGCTGGTTATGAGGTGCAACTCAGCTGGGCTGCACCCTCAAACTCAACCGATCCGGTTGCCGGGTATAACGTATATCGTGCCGCGAGCGGCGGCGCGTATCAAAAACTGAATAGCTCGGCTTATCAGCCCATTGCTTACACCGACACAAGCGTGCAGGGCGGAACGACGTACACCTATGAGGTCATGAGCGTTGACGCCTCCGGAAACCAGAGCGCACCGTCGAACATCTATATCGCCACGATTCCCTAAGCGCAATTGAGCTGTGCGGATGGAGGGTCCTGCCGCAGCAGGCAGGACCCCCACTTTCGCACCTGAAAATCGACCCCGGCAGCAATGGTCAAAGGGCGACCGTAACCCAACCGCCTACGCCGTTGCGCGGACGCACCGCGGCGGGCTCTCCGGTGAACCAACAACTCGGATTACCTGTTCGCGCCGCCGCGAAACCGATGGATGAGACGTCGGTCGCGCTTCGAGGGGCGTCCTGCAGGGGCTGGCGTATGGTGGAGTCCGGCTCTTCGCTCTTCCGCAAATCTGCGCCGGGCCTCCCGGCTTGCCTCCGTCTCGCGGTAGAGTTGCTGGCCGACGGAGGCGGGTCCGCGGTTCTCGCTCAGTCCAAGGACCTCAACCTCGAAATCGCCCCCTTCGGTTTTGATGAATAGCAGATCGCCTACGCGGACTTCGCGCGAAGAACGGGCCGGTTGTTGATTCGCCTGGACCCGACTCAGCTCGCAGGCTTTGGCGGCCAGGGTCCGCGTTTTGAAGAAGCGCGCTGCCCACAGCCACTTGTCGAGACGCGTGCCATTCATCGCTTTCAGCTTAAAACTGCGGACGAGCAGAGCATGCTGTACGGCGATCGCCTCGCTCCCTGGGGTCCGTTGGACCTCGACGCGGCTTGCCCGCAGGGGAGGGCGAAAGTTTGGCGAAGACTAGCGCGATTTGCGATCGATGACAAGAGCCAGATCCAGAGAATTCAGAGGGAGGGTATCCGTTTCGATAACCACTACATCTTGTGGCCCGCAATCCGGAAACACCAAAGTCGTGTTGTTTCCTCGTAACTTGCGCTGGCCGTGGAGCTTACGGCACCAGCCATACCGGCGGGACGACCAGATTTTCCACTTTGCAGGGAGAATCTTATCGGTTACGCTGCGTCAGGTGGTCAATTGTGGAGTGTAGTGGTCTAGAGTTCTTACTCCGCAAATGACGTCACAACAGCGTCCCAGCGCTCCACCTTAGCACCATCCGGGCAGCGACGGCGCAGTCATTTTGCGGGGGTTCCGCCTCAGGTACGGGATTCGATGTTTCGCGGCAGCCACATCACGCGGGTCGACGAGAAAGGCCGGCTCAAACTGCCCGCTGACTTCAAGCGGCAGATCGAAGAGCAGCACGGGCCGCGGTTCTACATCACCAGCCGGGACGGCAAAGTGGCTGAGATTCACCCCATGCAGGAGTGGGAAGAGTTCGAGAAGAAGCTGGCGGCGGTTCCAACGTTTAATTTGGCGAAGCAGAAGCTGCTGAAGTGGCTCAACTATTTCGGGCAAACCGCGGAGATGGATGGGCAGGGAAGGGTGCTGTTGCCCCAAACGCTGCGGGAGAAGGCAAACCTGATGACAGACGTTGTGGTTTACGGCTGCGAAGGCTATCTGAAGGTTGAAAACCACGACCATTACGAAGAGGATCTGCAGCCGATGACCATGGACGACCAGATCGAGCTTTCGAAGGTTGGGATTTAGGCAGGGCAAGACCCCTCAGGGGGAGCACATGACGGAAGGCTTAAGGCATGTGCCGGTTCTTTTACAAATTGCGATCCAAATGCTGAACGTACGCCGGGGTGGCGTTTATGTTGATGCGACCCTTGGCAATGCGGGGCACGCGAGCGAGATGGCGCGGCGTCTGGGGCCGAATGGGAAGCTGATCGGCTTCGACCGGGATCCGGAGGCGCTGGCGCTGGCAAAGCAGAGGCTGGAGGCTCTCCACGTTGAAATGGGAGCTGAGATGCCCGAGGTGGTCCTGCACGATGTGGAGTTCTCGCAGATGGCCGAAGTGCTGGCCGGGCAGAAAGTCGATGGGCTGCTGGCGGACTTCGGTGTCAGCTCGATGCAGTTCGACGAAGCGTACAGAGGGTTCAGTTTTCAGGCGGAAGGCAACCTGGATATGCGGATGAATTCGCGCCAGGAGATGACCGCCGAACAAGTGGTAAATCAGGCCGGAGAAAAGGAACTCGCCGATCTGATTTACGAATTCGGAGAGGAAAGGAGGTCGCGGAGAATCGCCAGAGCCATTGTCCGGGCGCGGCCGATAACAACGACGGTGCAGTTGGCCCGAGTTGTTGCGGCTGCGGCCCCGGCAATGAAACAGGAACGGATTCATCCGGCGACCAGGACCTTTCAGGCTCTTCGAATTTATGTGAACGCGGAGCTGAGCGAGATCGATGCGCTGCTCAGTTTGGCGCCGGAGGTGGTGAAGCCGGGGGGAAGGCTGGTAGCGATCAGCTTCCACTCGCTCGAAGACCGGCGCGTAAAGGATGCGCTGCGCGAGGGAGCGCGGCAGGGAATTTGGGAAGTGCTGACGCGGAAGCCGATGACGGCGGAAGCGGAGGAAACGGATCGCAATCCGCGGGCGCGCAGCGCGAAGCTGCGAGCGGCGGAAAGAACAAAGAAGCAGGCAGGGATCGGGCAGGCAGTGGAGAAGGTCGAGGGAGACGAACGATGGCGACACAGGCGATAGCGGCACCGATCATCGGAGGAATAAACCGGGATTTGCGGTGGGTCGAGGAGCACAATGCGATGTTGCTGGCGTCGCAGCGGCGCGGCCGGCGCGGGCCTACGCCGGAGGCGCTCTTCACCAAACGCATCGACAATTCGCGCCTGGTGAAGGCGAACGATCCCGCTCGCTCCCGTGAAATGCGCAGCTTTGCCTACGCGATGATTTTCCTGCTCTCACTCATCATGGTCTATGGATGGCAGCATTTCAGCGCGATCGAATGTGGCTATCGCATTGAGAGCGAAAAACAGGACATGCAGGCGCTGCAGGAGCAGAACCGCCAATTGCGGCTGACCGAAGCGCAACTGGCGAACCCGGCGCGCATCGATACCATGGCAAGAAATCTGGGACTCGAAGCGCCCCAACCCGGACAGGTGGTTCGCCCGAACGGAAACGCGGATAATCTTGGCGGTCCGGTCATGGCGGCGTCCCGGCCAGCGGTTCCGGTCATGCATTGAGTTTCCCCCTGAGAGGAGAGGTTTCGCTGTGAATCTGCCTGCGTTCTCCTCTGAACCGTCACCGGATCATGGTGACAGCGCAACGCCCACAAAGCCCCACCACGCCCATGATCGACGGGGTGGGGTTTCCTCAGTTCTCCCCTTTAAAAGCAAACCATTCCTCGTAACGCCGATGCGCCAAACGCGCATTCTGGCAATGCTGGCCATTTTCCTGAGCTGGGTCGTGCTCATCGTCGTGCGGCTGGTATGGCTGCAGGTGATCCAGCACAACGAGTGGGCGGAACGTGCCGCGCGCCAGCAGGAGAGGACCTTTACCGTGGCTCCTCGGCGTGGCATCCTGTACGACCGCGACCTGCACGAACTCGCGATGACGGTCGTCGCCCAGTCCGTCTACGCGGTTCCCTCCGAAATTGGTGACAAACGCGCCACGGATGCAGCGATGCTGGCGAAGATCGTGCACACGGATCCGGAAGACAGGTTCACTTCCGACAAGCAGATCCTGGCGCGGCTGATGGATTCGCGCAACTTCGCGTGGATCGCACGCAAGCAGTCTCCAGCAGTCATCGCCAAAGTCCAGGCGCTCCGTCTCAAGGGCATCTATTTTCAAAAGGAATTCAAGCGTTTTTATCCGGACCAGCAGTTAGCCGCTCAGGTGCTGGGCTACGTCGGCATGGACGACGACGGACTTGCCGGCGTCGAGGAAGAGCGCGACAAGGAGCTTCACGGGACGCCGGGGCGAATGCTGACGGCCATCGACGCTCGCCGGCATGTCCTCGACAGTGAGGAGCGCGACCCGCTGCCGGGGCAGAACCTCGTTCTGACCATTGACGCGAATATCCAGTTCATGGCGGAGCAGGCGCTGGATCGCAATATGGAGAGAACCGGATCGGCAAACGGCACCGTCGTGGTGCAGGATCCGCACACCGGGCAGATTCTCGCTCTCGCCATTCGGCCCACGTTTAACCCCAATGATTTTCGCCACGACAACCCGGCACTGTTGAAAGATCACGCCGTCAGCGATGTGTACGAGCCCGGTTCGACCTTCAAGTTAGTGACATATTCGGCGGCACTGGATTCCGGCGTGGCGAAGCCCGACGACATGATCGACTGCGAGGGCGGCAAAATTGTCGTGGCCGGTCGAACCGTGCACGATGACCACTACAACGGCGTGATGACCGTGACGCAGGCGCTCGAGGTTTCGAGCGACGTGGCTGCGATCAAGCTGGGAATGCGCATGGGCCCGCAGCGCTTCTATCAATATATTCGCGGTTTCGGGTTTGGATCGAAGTCCGGGATTGAGCTGCCCGGCGAGACGCGTGGCTTGGTGAAGCCGCCATCGCGCTGGCAGCCGACGACTATTGGATCGATCCCCATGGGCCAGGAAATCGCGGTCACGCCTATTCAGCTGGTCACCATGGCGTCCGCGATCGCAAATGGGGGCGTCTATCTGCCACCGCACATTGTGCTTGAGAGCACCAGTGAAATGCGGGGAAGTGCCAGCCTGCAGCCGGCGGTCTTCCATCCGGAAGGGGAACTGCCGGATCCTCTCCCGTTCGGGGCGCATCGGGTGATTTCCGAGATGACCTCGGCGGAGATGCGCAAAATGATGGAGGGCGTCGTGCTCTACGGTACTGGCACCACCGCCCAGCTCGATGGATACAGCGCCGCAGGCAAGACGGGAACAGCGCAGAAGATCGATCCCGCGACGCACACATATTCGAAAACGAAGTACGTCGCTTCCTTTGTGGGATTCGCTCCAGTCAGCGATCCGGCTGTGACCATCGCTGTCGTGATGGATTCACCGACGAAAGGCGGACACTTCGGCCATGAAGTCAGCGCCCCCGTGTTCCAGGGTCTCGCCCAGGAGATCCTCGAGTACCTGGGCGTGCCCCACGATCAGGACCTGAAACCGGCTAAGGATCTGGCGAAAAACAGCAAGCCCGTCAAAGAGGTCGACCCGCAGGAATCCAGCGAAGCACTGGAGTCGCTCTTTGCTGAAGTGAATCATCTCCCGGCAGACGATCCGCTGCGGGAGCAAGCGAGCGCGCAGAGCGCCGGACCCGCAGCACAGGACCAGCCTGCCACAACGCCGCAGCTGGCCTCGCCTTCCCCGCCGGCAAGAACGTTGCCGTCGGCGGGCGCAGCACCGAAGATAGAGGCTGGTTCAGTGAAAGTCGCCAATCAGCGGGTCGCCGTGCCTTCATTCCTGGGCAAGTCGCTGCGCGAAGTCGTGGTCGATGCTGGCGCTGCGGGGCTGGGGGTTCAGGTCGTCGGATCCGGGATCGCTCGCGATCAGGCGCCGGCGGCAGGGACCATGGTGCCTGCGGGCACCGAGATTGTCGTGCGCTTTGCGCAGTGACTCACCGCAAAGCCGAAAAGTCCTGCCAGAGCTGTGACGCTTACAATCAGCTTGATATGCTCTTTGAAGAGCTGCTGATCGGGGCAGAAGTACTGCGCCGTGCGGGCCCGAACCCGGAGATTGCCGGGGTCGAGTACGACTCACGGCACGCCCGCCCCGGCTCGCTGTTTCTCGCTATGCAGGGCGAGACGACCGATGGCAATCGCTATATAAGAAAAGCCATCGAGCAGGGCGCGGTGGGGATCATCACCGACTCGGCATCGACGTTTTCTGAAACAGCGAAAGCGTATGCTCCGATCGGGATCGCTGAAGTTCCGGCGGGCGCCGGGCGGCGCACCCTGGCGGCCGTGGCAGCCACGTTCTTCGGACATCCGGAGAGACAACTTGCGCTGACCGGGGTAACAGGAACCAATGGCAAGACCACGACCGTCTTCCTGCTCGATGCCATGCTCAACACAGTGGGAAGAAAGACCGTTCTGGTGGGAACGATCGAAAATCACGTGGCCGGGATGGTTCGGACCGCGCCGCACACCACGCCGGAGTCGCGCGACCTGCTCGCGCTCTTTCGTGAGGGCGCGGATGCGGGAGCAACCGAGGCGGTCATGGAGGTGTCGTCGCATGCGCTGGCGCAGGGGCGCGTGTTCGGCTTTCCCTATGATGTAGCCATCTTCACCAACCTGACGCAGGATCACCTCGACTTCCACGGGACCATGGAGAACTACTTCGCTGCGAAGCAGGTTCTCTTCGACGGCGAGTTGGGCAAGCCGCCTCGAGTGGCGGTGATCAATATAGAGGATGTGCGCGGAACTGAGCTGGTGGGGACCGCGCAGCGAGCCGGGGCACAAGTGTTCTCCTATGGCCTGCGTGGGGGCGATTTTCGCGCCGAAGACGCGACAATGAGCGCATCCGGGATGAAGTTCCGGCTGTGCACGCTCCAGGGCGACATCGCAGTGAAGACCCGGCTGACCGGCAAGGTGAACCTCTACAATCTGCTGGCGGCCGCCGGTGCGGCGGCTGCGCGTGGCCTGAGTCTCGATCAGATTGCCGCGGGCGCGGCTGCCCTGCAAGTTGTTCCAGGCCGGTTCCAGATCATCGACAAGGGGCAGCCGTTCACTGTCGTCGTCGATTATGCGCACACCGACGACGCGCTCCGGAACCTGACATCCCTGGCGCGCGAATTTGTCGCCGGCAAGGGGCGGGTGATCACACTTTTCGGCTGCGGCGGCGATCGCGACCAGGCGAAGAGGCCCAAAATGGGTCGAGCGGCAGGCGAGGGTAGCGACTTCGTCGTGCTGACGTCAGACAATCCGCGCAGCGAGGATCCTGAGGCGATCATGGAGGATGCTCTGCCAGGACTGCAGGCGACAGGAACCAGGTTTGTCGCTGAGCCGGATCGGGTCCATGCCATTCGTCTGGCTGTCGCAGCGGCGCATCCGGGTGACATCGTGCTGATCGCCGGGAAAGGGCATGAAAAGGAGCAGATCCTCCGCCATGGAACGATTCCGTTCGACGATGCAGAAGTCGCAGCGGCTGCCATCCGCGACGTGGTGGGTGTGCGCGCATGAAGCTCACGCTGGAACAGATTGCACGCTGGTCGGCGGCAGAGGTGCAGCCCACCGGTACAGCGGAGTCGATTTTCGCAACCGGCTATTCGATCGATTCGCGGACACTCAGGCCCGGGGACCTCTTCTTTGCGATTCGCGGCGAGCGGTTTGACGGGCACGACTTTGTTGCGGCGGCCCTGGAGCGGGGTGCCTGTGCGGCGGTTATTGCGCGAGAGCGTTTGACTGGACTTCGGGATGTCACTAAGCAATATCCCCTCCTCGCAACGGACGATCCCCTGGCAGCTTTGCAGCATCTGGCCTCTGCGGTGCGCCGGCACTGGGGCAAGCGGGTCGTCGCCATCACTGGATCAGCGGGGAAGACCACAACCAAGGAAGCCATCGCCGCCGTGCTGGGAGCACGGTGCAGTGTGCTGAAGTCGCAGGGCAACCTCAACAATGGATATGGCCTGCCGCTGCAGCTCCTGCGGCTGGAGCCGGAACACGACGTTGCCGTGATCGAGATGGGGATGTCGGCCGCTGGGGAGATTACCGCCCTCTGCCGGATAGCGGCTCCGGATTGGGGAGTCGTGACGAATGTGGGTCACGCCCACACCGAGTTCTTCCCGGATGGCATTGCCGGAGTGGCCCGGGCGAAGTACGAGCTGGTGGAATCGCTGCCGCGGCATGGTGTGGCGTTTCTGAATTGCGACGACGCCTACGTTTCCCAGTTTGGCCGCGACTTTGAAGGCAAGGTCGTCTACTACGGGCGCGGGCCCTGCGGCGATCCCCACGCGGATGGCGTGGAGACGCTGGGCGTCGAGGGACTGAGGATGCTCGTCCGCGCCGGCGAACAACGCTGCACGCTGACACTGCATCTGCCAGGCGAACACAACGCGGCGAATGCCCTCGCGGCGATTGCCGTGGGTGTCGAGGCCGGGATTCCTCTGGAGGAGTGCTGTGCCGCACTCCCGAACCTGCGATCCGAAGACAAGCGCGGCCAGGTTCTGACCATGCGCGGCGCAACAATCATCAATGACGCCTATAACTCCAACCCCGAGGCTCTGCGCTCGATGATCCGGACCCTGGCGGGCACGCCGGCAACGCGGCGGATTCTGGTAGCCGGAGAAATGCTGGAGCTGGGCCGAGAGGCCGAAGCCCTGCACGCGGCATGTGGCAAGGCGGCGGCCGATGCCGCCATCGATCTGATTGTCGGTGTGCGCGGCAACGCCCGGTTCATCGTCTCTGCGGCGCAGGCGGCCGGCGCGAACGCCTTGTTTCTGGAGACGCCCGAAGCCGCGGGGCAATGGCTGGCGGAACACCTGAAAACGGGGGATGCGGTCCTGCTGAAGGGCTCGCGGGGCGTGAAGCTGGAGCGCGCGCTGGAAGGTCTTCAGGTGCAGGAAAAAGACGACGGCTCGCGGCACGCGCCGCGATAAGATAGGCGGAAATCCCACAGGGTTCGGCGGAGGAAGTTTGCTTTACTGGTTGCTTTATCGGAAGCTCTATCTCTACTTCAGTCCGTTTCGGATCTTCCGCTATCTCACGTTTCGCACGGCATTCGCGTCCCTGACGGCGCTGCTGATCACGCTCATCATCGGGCCGTACGTGATCGAAAAGCTGCGCGAGTTTCAGATCGGCCAGTACATCCGCGAAGAGGGGCCCAAAGCCCATCAGAAAAAAGCGGGCACTCCGACGATGGGCGGCGTGCTCATCTGCATCGCCATTCTGCTGCCGACCTTCCTCTGGGCCGACCTGTCGAATCCGTTTATCTGGGTCGTCATGTTCTCGACGGCGGCCTTCGGCGCCATTGGGTTTGCGGATGACTATATTAAGGTTGTTCACCGGCGCAATCTCGGACTGACGGCCCGCGCCAAGATGGCCTATCAGTTTCTGGCGGCGGCCGCGGTGGCGCTGGTCCTGGTCTTCATGGACCTCGAGGGAAGCTACTCGACGCGCCTGATGGTGCCCTTCATCAAGTTTGTTCGCCCGCGCCTCTCGATCCCCGCGCTCCTGCATCTTCCGCATTTCGGTGCTCTCGCATTTTTGCCCTTCATCGTGTTTGTGATGTTGATCATCGTGGGGTCGAGCAACGCCGTCAATCTGACCGACGGTCTGGACGGTCTGGCGATTGGCTGCACCATCATTGCCGCCGGGGCGCTCACCGTTCTGACCTATGTGAGCGGGCACGTCATTTTCGCCGACTATCTGGAACTGCAGCGCATGCCGATGGTCAGCGAGGTGACGGTCTTCTGCGGCGCGATGACCGGGGCCAGCATCGGATTCCTCTGGTACAACGCCCATCCGGCTGAGATCTTTATGGGCGATGTCGGATCCCTGGCGCTGGGCGGGGCCATTGCCACCGTCGCCGTGATCATCAAGCAGGAGTTGCTCCTCCCCTTCATCGGGGGTGTCTTCGTCATCGAAGCACTGTCGGTCATCCTGCAGGTAGGCAGCTACA
>Ga0335074_10003061_pt1 | contig 22787 bp, 17 predicted proteins | sample Lox_Sample_23_FD_206715 | JGI IMG/M metagenome (GOLD analysis project Ga0335074, IMG submission 206715) | Soil microbial communities from Loxahatchee National Wildlife Refuge, Florida, United States - Lox_Sample_2.3 | ecosystem: Environmental > Terrestrial > Soil > Wetlands | place: USA...
GGACCGGGTTGACGAGGTGAAGGGCAAGGCCGGCGACGCGCTGCGCGAGCACCTGGCGGGCGTGCTGCGCAACAGCCAGCTCACCCAGCTGGTGCGCGAGGTGCCGCTGGAGGTCGGCCCGCCGGACCTGCGCCCGGTGCCCTGGGACCGCGAGCAGATCCATCAGCTGTTCGACACCCTGCAGTTCCGCGTGCTGCGCGACCGGCTGTACTCCACCCTCCCGAACGGCATCGGCCTGACAGCCACCGCGGCCGAAGGGCCGCCTGCCGACGCGGCCGGATTCGACGTGGACGTAGTCAGGCTCGCCCCGGACGAAGTCGCCGACTGGCTTGCCAGAAACGTGGCCGCCGTCGGCCGGTCCGGACTCGCGGCGAGCGGCAGCTGGGGGAGAGGCACAGGTTCTCTCACCGGCCTGGCCATCGCGGCCCCGGGCGGCAAGGCGGCGTACCTCGACCCCACCCGACTGACGGAGGCGGATGACAAGGCGCTCGGAGCCTGGCTCGCCGACCCGGAGCGGCCGAAGGCTCTGCACGACGCCAAGGGCCCGATGCACGCGCTCGCTGCCCGCGGCTTCGACCTGCAGGGGCTGACCAGCGACACCGCCCTGGCGGCCTACCTGGCCCTGCCCGGTCAGCGGTCCTTCGACCTGGCCGACCTGGCGCTTCGCTATCTCAACCGGGAGCTGACGGACGCCGAGCCGGCTTCCGGCCAGCTGACCCTCGATGTCGCCGATGACGCAGAGGTCACCCGGGCGCTGGCGCAGCGGGCGGTGGCGACGGCCGAACTGGCCGACGCACTCGACCGCGACCTGGCGGAGCGCGGCGCGACCGAGCTGCTGGCGGACGTCGAGCTGCCGCTGGTGGGCGTGCTGGCGGAAATGGAACGGGCCGGGATCGGGGCCGACTCCGAGCATTTCGCCGCCATGTCGGCCGAGCTGGGCGGCGAGGTGAAGTCCTCGGAGCAGGCCGCGTTCGCGGTCACCGGGCACGAGTTCAACCTGGGCTCGCCCAAGCAGCTCCAGGAGGTGCTGTTCACCGAGCTGAGCCTGCCGAAGACCAAGCGGATCAAGACCGGGTACACCACGGACTCCGAGGCCCTCACCAGCCTGCTGGTGCAGACCGAGCATCCGGTACTGATCCATCTGCTGCGCCACCGGGACGTGGCGAAGCTGAAGAGCATCGTGGACTCGCTGATCCCGATGGCTGACGTGGACGGGCGGATCCACACGACCTACAACCAGATGATCGCGGCGACCGGGCGGTTGTCGTCGACCGACCCGAACATGCAGAACATCCCCATCCGGACCGAGGAAGGCCGCCGCATCCGGCAGGGCTTCGTGGTCGGCTCGGGCTATGAGTACCTGCTGACAGCCGACTACAGCCAGATCGAGCTGCGGATCATGGCGCACCTGTCGCAGGACGCGGCGCTGGCATCGGCCTTCTCCTCCGGGCATGACTTCCACGCGGCGACTGCCGGCCGGGTGTTCGGCGTGGCGCCCGAAGCGGTCACTCCGGAGCTGCGCAGCAAGGTCAAGGCCATGAACTACGGGCTGGCCTATGGCCTGTCGGCCTACGGGCTCTCGCAGCAGCTGCGGGTCTCGCCGGACGAGGCCCGCGGCTACATGGACGAGTATTTCGAGCAGTTCGGCGGTGTCCGCGACTACCTGCGCGAGGTGGTCGCCCGGGCGCGGATGGACGGCTATACGCAGACCATGCTGGGGCGGCGCCGTTACCTGCCCGACCTCACCTCAGACAACCGCCAGCGCCGGGAGATGGCCGAGCGGATGGCGCTCAACGCTCCGATCCAGGGTTCGGCCGCGGACATCATCAAGGTGGCGATGCTGGCGGCGAGTTACGAGCTCGAGGCGGCCGGGCTGCGGTCGCGGATGCTGCTTCAGGTCCATGACGAGCTGCTGTTCGAGGTGGCGCCCGGAGAGCTCGAGGCCGTCAAGTCGCTGGTGCGGGTGGCGATGGGCGGCGCTGCGGACCTGAGCGTGCCGCTCGAGGTGTCGATGGGCTGGGGGCGGAGCTGGGCTGACGCGGCCCATTGATGGAGCTGCGGCTATCCGGGCTGGATGGCCCGGTCGACGTCACGCGAGACCATGTCGGCGTGCCGCACTGCCGGGCGGAGACCGAGCACGACGCGTTCTTCGCCCAGGGGTTCGTGCACGCCGCCGACCGGCGCTGGCAGCTGGATTATGACCGGCGACGTGGCCTCGGTCGCGCGGCCGAGGTGATCGGGCCGGCCGCCGTTGCCGGGGACGCGCTCTACCGGCGGCTCGACCTGGCGCCGGGCGCCTGCAGGGACTTCGCCCTGCTGTCGGCCGCTGCGCGCGACATGCTGATCGCCTATACGGCTGGCGTCAATGCGGCGTTCGGGGCAGCGGGCGCCGCACGGCGCTCGCCAGAGTTCGCCGGGATCGAGTTCCCGGTGGAGCGCTGGGAGCCCTGGCACTGCCTGGTGGTGTACCGGGTGCGGCACCTGGCCATGGGATCGGCGGCCGCGAAGCTGTGGCGCGCAGTGGTCGGCGAGACTCTCGGCGGGGAGGCCGCCAGGCAGATGGCCGCCGGCCGGTCGCAGTGGCAGCTCGCGTGCGTGCCACCCGGCGCACGCTGCCGGGGCGCGGCGCCGTCGTGGGTCGGACTCGACGACACCGGCAGCAATAACTGGGCCCTGGCCGGAGAACGGACAGCGTCGGGCCTGCCGCTGCTCGCCGGTGATCCGCACCGGCCCCTGGAGATGCCGAACGTCTACGTGCAGGGACACGTGTCCTGTCCCACCTTCGATGTACTCGGCCTGGCGATCCCGGGCGTGCCGGGCTTCTCCCACTTCGGTCATAACGAGCGGGTTGCCTGGTGCATCACTCACGCCATGGCCGACGACCAGGACCTGTACCGGTTTGAGAACGGGCAGCCCGAGCCTGCCGCGCAGCAGCGGACCGCTCTGATCGGCATCCGGGGCGGCGATCCCGTCCCGCTTGAGGTCATCCGCAGCCACCGCGGGCCGCTCGTGGCCGACGAGCTGGCGCTCGCCTGGGCGGCCACCGCCGAGCCCAATACGGGATTCGACGCGGTGCCGGCGATGCTGCGCGCCCGGTCGGTCGGTGAGCTGTTCGACGCCATGGAGCCGTGGGTCGAGCCGGCCAACAACCTGCTGGCCGCCGACCGCGATGGCAGCATCGGCTATCTGACTCGCGGCAAGATCCCCGTCCGGCTCCGGCCCGAGGCGGCCTGGGGCCCGGTGCCCGCCGATGACCCGAGCTACGGCTGGCGAGGCTTCGTCGCTTTCGCGGACATGCCGCGGACGCAGGACCCGGACTGCGGTTTCGTGTTCAGTGCCAACAACCGGATCCTCGCCGACGATTCCGGTCCGTACCTGGGGCTGGACGTGGCGGCGCCCTGGCGGGCGACGCGGATCGTGGACACCATCTCGGGGCTATCGGACGCGACCGTCGACGACATGGCCGCGCTGCACCGTGACGTGGTCTCGCTGCCCGCCCGGCGGATCGCCCGGCTGCTGTCCGGCTGGGCGCCGCTGGCAGGCTGGGACGGCCGGATGACGGCCGACTCGACCGCGGCCGCGGCGTACTCCGTGTTCCGCAGGGAGCTTGCCCTGCTGGTGCTCCAGCGCTCCGGTCTGGCCGCCGTCGTCGACCACCCCTGGAACCGGCTGCTGCCCGGCGTCCGGGCGGAGTCGGTGGTCTGGCGGGTGGCCGGCCAGCATCTGGAGGGCGGGGACGACTCGCTGCTCGGCGGCTGGTCCTGGCGGCAGGCGCTGGCGGAGGCGGTGCGCCGGGCGGAGCGCGCCTGGGGTGGTGAGCCCTGGGGCGTGCTGCACGCCACGCGGCAGCGCCATCCGCTCGGCCGGGCCGAGCTGGACCCGCCGTCGGTGCAGTACGGCGGCGACATGGACACCGTGCAGGCGAGCTCCTATGTTCCCGTAGACGGCCTGCGCACCGTGTCGGGATCGGTAGCCCGCTATGCCTTCGACGTGGCTGACTGGGACCGCTCTGGCTGGGTGGTGCCGCTCGGTGCCGACGGTGAGCCTGGTACCCGGCATGCCCATGACCAGCAGGAGACGTGGCGCGCTGGCAGACTGCTGCCGGCGCCGTACTCGCGGCGGGCGGTCGTGGCGGCGGCGGAGGAGCGGTTCACGCTACTGCCGGGCTAGCCGCGTCAAGCCAGGCTGGCTGTCTCAAGCCGGGCTGGCTGTCTCATGCCGGGCTGGCTGTCTCATGCCGGGCTGGCTGTCTCATGCCGGGCTGGCTGTCTCATGCCGGGCTGGCTGTCTCATGCCGGGCTGGCTGTCTCAAGCCGGGGCCGGTCCTCGCCGGATAATCGGTTGACCGGCATTGCCGCCCGGCCTACCTTGGTTCGCCGTGTCAGCATGGACGATCCAGGAGCGGCCGCTCCGCGAGCAGTCCGATGGCCTGCTCCGCGAGCTCTACGTCGTCCGCGGTGAGCTCCACCAGGAGGAGGCTCCGGGCGATCCCAGGCCGCCGCTGGCCGACGAGATCGCCAGGGTCCGGCACCTGCCTGCTCCCCAGGACGGCGTCATGTTGGTCGCCCGCGGAACCGACGGCGTGATCGCTGGCCTTGCCGAGTGCGGGTGGGAGCAGCTAACCGGCTGGCAGCATGTCCTGTGGGTCGATCTTGCGGTGCTTCCAGGCGCGCGGCGACGCGGTCTCGGCCGGGTCCTGCTGGAGCACGCTACAGACGTTGCGCAGCGTCGTGGCCTTCGCCTGATCACGGGCAGGACCAGGGACAACGTTCTACCTGGGGCTGCATTCTGCCGTCGGTTCGGCGCGGAGCAGGCCATCGTCAACAGGGAGAACCGGCTCGACCTGGGCAGCGTCGATCGCGAGCTGATTGACCGGTGGATGGCTGACGGTCCGGTCCGCGCACCCGGCTACCGGCTGCAGTTCGTGGCCGGTCGCACGCCGGCGGGTCTGGCCGATCAGGTGGCGCAGGTGCTGAACGTGATGAACACTGCGCCCCGCGATGATCTCGACATAAGTGACACGCTGGTCACGCCTGAACTGCTCGCCGAGTACGAAGAGGCGCACGCGGCCGCCGGGGGCGATCAGTGGGCGTACTACGCGGTCGAGGAATCGTCCGGGCGATTCGTCGGCCTTACCGGCATTTACGTCGAACGATGGGCAGGAGACCGGGTCTGGGTCGCCGACACCGGAGTGGATCCGGCACACCGCGGCCGTGGCCTCGGCAAATGGCTTAAGGCAGCGATCACCCGGCGGATTCTGGACGAGCTGCCCGGCGTCCGGTGGGTGATCACGTGGAACGCGCGCAGCAACGACGCGATGCTCGCGATTAACGAGCAGCTGGGCTTCCGAACCTCCAGCATCAACACCACGTGGCAGGCGGCGACCGGCGATCTGCAGGCGGTCCTCGCGGTCAGGCCGGGCGGCAGCTCCGCCGCTCATCGGCCCGGCACACCCACCTGCGATTGACCGGCCGCCCGGGCTCTCATATGCTGGTCGCTGCACTGTGTTCTGGTGCAGTCCGCCAATGGTCAGGCAGCCCGCGTGGCAGTCTCACTGCAGGTCGCGGTCGGTCATGCTGGCCAGGCATGTCACGCACACCATGACTTCCTTTGTCGGACACGCCGCTCACGGTACTGTCCGCAACTCAACCCATGTCCGTATCCGGAGTCCACCACCACATGACGAGCAGCACTGAGGCCACCTCGACCCCCAAGGTAGCGGTCAACGACATCGGTTCCGAGGAGGCCTTCCTCGCCGCGATCGACGAGACCATCAAGTATTTCAACGACGGCGACATTGTCGAGGGGACCGTCGTCAAGGTCGACCGGGACGAGGTCCTGCTCGATATCGGCTACAAGACCGAGGGTGTTATTCCGTCAAGGGAGCTCTCGATCAAGCACGATGTGGACCCGCACGAGGTCGTCAAGACCGGCGAGCACATCGAGGCCCTCGTCCTGCAGAAGGAGGACAAGGAAGGCCGCCTGATCCTGTCCAAGAAGCGGGCGCAGTACGAGCGGGCCTGGGGCACGATCGAGAAGGTCAAGGAAGAGGACGGCGTCGTCACCGGCACCGTCATCGAGGTCGTCAAGGGCGGCCTGATCCTGGACATTGGCCTCCGCGGCTTCCTGCCCGCCTCCCTGGTGGAGATGCGGCGCGTGCGCGACCTCCAGCCCTACGTGGGCAAGGAGATCGAAGCCAAGATCATCGAGCTGGACCGCAACCGCAACAACGTGGTCCTCTCCCGCCGCGCCTGGCTGGAGCAGACCCAGTCCGAGGTGCGCCAGAACTTCCTCAACACGCTGCAGAAGGGCCAGATCCGCAAGGGCGTCGTGTCCTCGATCGTCAACTTCGGCGCGTTCGTGGACCTGGGCGGCGTCGACGGCCTCGTGCACGTTTCCGAGCTGTCCTGGAAGCACATCGACCACCCCGGCGAGGTCGTGGAGGTGGGCCAGGAGGTCACGGTCGAGGTCCTGGACGTCGACATGGACCGCGAGCGCGTTTCGCTGTCGCTGAAGTCGACTCAGGAAGACCCGTGGCAGCAGTTCGCCCGGACCCACCAGATCGGCCAGGTCGTACCCGGCCGGGTAACCAAGCTCGTGCCGTTCGGCGCCTTCGTCCGCGTCGAGGAGGGCATCGAGGGCCTGGTCCATATCTCCGAGCTGGCCGACCGCCACGTGGAGATTCCCGAGCAGGTCGTGCAGGTGGGCGACGAGATCTTCGTCAAGATCATCGACATCGACCTCGACCGGCGCCGGATCAGCCTCTCGCTCAAGCAGGCCAACGAGGGCGGTGTCGGCGACGCCTCCGGCGAGGAGTTCGACCCGACGCTGTACGGGATGCCTGCGGCCTACGACGATCAGGGCAACTATCTGTACCCGGAGGGCTTCGACCCGGAGTCCGGCGAGTGGCTCGAGGGCTTCGACGCGCAGCGCGAGGAATGGGAGCGGCAGTACGCCGAGGCTCGTGCCCGCTACGAGGCACACCAGGCGCAGGTGGTCGAGGCGCGCAGCAAGGCTGACGCCGCGGGCGAGGAGGACGACGAGGCTCGCGAGCACCACAGCTCCTCGAGTGCCGACTCCGACCGGGCCGGCACGCTGGCCTCGGACGAGGCGCTCGCCGCGCTGCGGGACAAGCTGTCCGGCGGCCAGAACTGACCGAGTCGGCGACAGGCAAGCTCGGCTACTGCCAGGTATGACAACAGCCAGCGACGGGCGCCCGGTGCGATGCACCGGGCGCCCGTCGCCGCTCCGCCGCGAGGGGTAGTTTGCTGCCGTGCTCAGAGTCGGACTGACCGGCGGTATCGGAGCCGGCAAGAGTGAGGTGTCCCGGCGCCTGGCCGCCCAGGGTGCGGTGCTCATCGATGCCGACCTCATCGCCAGGGAGGTGGTGGCGCCCGGCACCGACGGTCTTGCCGAGGTCATCGAGGCATTCGGCCCCGGCGTGCTCGCAGCGGACGGCTCGCTCGACCGGGTGGTGCTCGGTGACATTGTGTTCGCCGACTCCGGCAAGCTCGCCACGCTCAACTCGATCGTGCACCCGAGGGTTGGCGCCCGGATGCGAGAGCTGGAGCGGTCGGCTGGGCCCGCCGCCGTCGTCGTCCACGACGTTCCGCTTATCGCCGAGAATGGGCTCGCTGACTCGTACGATCTCGTCGTCGTCGTGGACGTGCCACCCCGCGCCCAGCTTGAGAGACTTATCCGGTCGCGCGGCATGACCCGCGAGCAGGCACGGGCCAGGATGGCGGCTCAGGCCAGCCGTCAGGCGCGGCTTGCCATCGCTGACATCGTCGTCGACAACTCCGGCTCACTGGCCGAGCTCGACCGTCAGGTCGGCGAGCTCTGGACCGAGCTGCGCCGCCGGGCAGCGCTGCCAGGTCCCTGACCAGGCTGGTCAGGGTCATCAGGCGGGCTCGCTCGCAGCCGGCCGGTCAGGCACAGCCAGACCAGGACCAGTGCCACTACGGTGAGCGCGGCCGGAGCTTCGTACCCGACCTGAACGTGCATGGCCTGCTTCAGCCAGGGCGGGCGGTGGACGCCCATCGCTACTCCCGGCAGCTCGGCCGCGGCGCCGATCGCGGCACGAGCCACGACAACCCAGTCCAGGGCAGTGGCCGGCATCAGCGCCAGCAGCGGGAAGATCATGGCGTCGAACCACGGGCGCTGCTGCGGTGAGCAGACCAGCCAGGCAAGCGTGACAGCCAGAGTCGGCCGGATGGCGGCCAGGCCGGGCGGGCCTTCGGGCAGGCAGCGCAGGAGCACGACGGCCAGGACGATCGTCACGCCCAGGGCCAGCAGGTCCAGCCTGCCGTCATGCCGGAACCAGTGATCCGCGCGGTACACCACGCCCCACGGCTCGTAGGAAGTAGCCGCGCGAGCGGCGGTCCTGGCCACGGACTGAACGGCGCGGTGGCCGGCCAGCAGGTAGCTCGGCAGCACGATGGCGGCGCCGCCGGCCGCGAGGCCTGTCAGGGCACGTGGTGACCGGATGGCGGAGATGGCGAGACCGAGCCCGAACAGCGCGAAGGGCGCCTTGATCGCGGTCGCCAGGCCCGCTAGTGCCCCGGCCAGCAGCGCCGTCCGGAAACCGGGCTTCCGGAACGCCAGCAGTGACAGCACACCGAAGGCTGCGCCGAGACCATCCACATGACCGCCAGCCAGCACGGCGAGCAGCATCAGCGGATTGGCTGACCAGAGCAGGTGCGCGCGGGCCCTGCGGGCCGGGTCGGACCGGCAGACCCGGTCCAGGGCCAGGACGACTGCGAGGAACGCCAGTGCGTTCCAGAATTTGAGCCAGAACACCGTACGCGCGGCGGAAGTCCCGGCGAGTTTGCTAGCCGCAAGCTCGCTGGCGGTAGCCAGTGGTCCGTACACCGACGGGACGTGCTCCCATGCGCGCGGGGCGACCTTGCCAATCAGATCCCCGGTACGCCGCAGTTGCTCGGGCGTCATCTGGTAGGGGTCGTGGCCGAGTGCCGCGATCCGTCCGTAGGACGCATAGTCCAGCATGTCGGTCGAGCCGATCGGCGGCAGCAGCAGGAACAGCACGGCGGCGACGACCGACCCGCCGATCAGCAGTCGCCACGGCCGCCAGCCGCCACGGACGGCGATAAGTCCGGCGACCAGACCGACGGCGCCGAGCAGGACCGCTAGCCAGGCGAGGCAGGACACCATGGCCGGGCTGGGATGGACCGCCAGGAAGTATGGCGGCCACGGCGCCGCCGTGCGCAGGTAAGGGACCGCCCAGGACGAACCGAGCACGCCGACTGCGGCCAGCAGCGCCAGGCTGCCGGTGATCCCGGTCAGCGCAAGCCGGGCTGGCCGCGTGCTCAGGGCAGGCGGCATTCCAGGATCTCCTGGCAGTGGATGGATACGCGACAGAGCGGCGCGGGGCAGACCGGCTCGCGACGAGGCTCAGAGAGCCACGCTAATCCGGCCAAATGGGATCCGGCCAGCCCTGGCGAAATACCCTTGCCAAGTCCATGACAACCAATGACCTGGTCCGACCCGGGCGAGAAGTTGCCCTGCTGGCGGGCCAGCCTCCACTGTCAGCGGGTCCGCCTACAGTGGAGTGGTGGAGCAAGTCGAGGTGAAGTCATGCGGCCGGTAACTGACCTTCAGCGGCGGGTGGCCCCCTTCGAAGTGGTCACCGAGATGGTGCCTGCCGGGGACCAGCCGCGTGCGATCGCCGAGATGGAGCAGCGGATAGCGGGCGGCGAGAAGGACACTGTCCTGCTCGGCGCGACCGGGACAGGCAAGACGGCGACGGTCGCCTGGCTCGCTGAGCGGCTACAGCGTCCGGTGCTGGTGATGCTGCCGAACAAGACACTGGCTGCCCAGTTCGCCAACGAGCTACGCGAGATGCTGCCCAGGAACGCAGTCGAGTACTTCGTCTCGTATTACGACTACTACCAGCCCGAGGCATACGTCCCGCAGACCGATACCTACATCGAAAAGGATTCCTCGATCAACGACGAGGTCGACCGCCTCCGGCACTCGGCGACGAACTCGCTGCTGACGCGCCGGGACACCATCGTGGTGGCGTCGGTGTCCTGCATCTACGGTCTCGGCACGCCGCAGGAGTATGTCGACCGGATGCTCAAGGTCCGAGTCGGCGACACCATCGAGCGGGACGGGCTGCTGCGCCAGCTGGTCGGGATGCACTATGCCCGGAACGACCTGGCCTTCACCCGCGGCACGTTCAGGGTCCGCGGCGACACGATCGAGGTCATCCCGCAGTACGAAGAGCTGGCCGTCCGGATCGAGATGTTCGGCGACGAGATCGAGCGGCTGATGACGCTCCACCCGCTGACCGGCGAGGTGATGAGCGAGGACGACGAGCTGTACATCTTCCCGGCCTCGCACTACGTCGCCGGCCCGGAGCGGATGGAGCGGGCGATCGCCGGCATCGAGGCCGAGCTCGAGGAGCGCCTGGCTGAGCTCGAGCGCCTGGGCAAGCTGCTCGAGGCGCAGCGACTGCGTATGCGTACCACTTACGACATCGAGATGATGCGCCAGGTCGGCAGCTGCTCCGGAATCGAGAACTACTCCCGCCACATCGACGGCCGCGAGGCCGGCAGCCCGCCGAACACCCTGCTCGACTACTTTCCTGAGGACTTCCTCCTGGTCGTCGATGAGTCGCACAACACGGTTCCGCAGATCGGCGCGATGTATGAGGGCGACGTGTCGCGGAAGCGAGTGCTGGTGGACCACGGGTTCCGGCTGCCGAGCGCTATCGACAACCGACCGTTGACCTGGGACGAGTTCGGCGACCGGATCGGCCAGACCCTCTATCTCTCCGCGACTCCGGGGCCGTACGAGCTGCGGCAGACCGGCGGTGAGGTCGTCGAGCAGGTCATCAGGCCGACCGGTCTGATCGACCCCGAGGTCATCATCAAGCCGACGAAGGGGCAGATCGACGATCTCGTCGGCGAGATCCGGGACCGGGCCGAGAAGTCCGAGCGCGTGCTCGTCACGACGCTGACGAAGAAGATGGCCGAGGATCTCACCGACTACCTCCTCGAGCTCGGCATCCGCGCCCGCTACCTGCACAGCGAGGTGGACACGCTGCGCCGGGTCGAGCTGCTTCGCGAGCTGCGGCTCGGCGAGTACGACGTGCTGGTCGGCATCAACCTGCTGCGCGAGGGACTGGACCTGCCCGAGGTCTCCCTGGTCGCCATCCTGGACGCGGACAAGGAGGGCTTCCTCCGGTCCGGTACGTCGCTCATCCAGACGATCGGCCGCGCGGCCCGGAACGTATCCGGTCAGGTGCACATGTACGCCGACAAGGTCACCCCGTCGATGCAGCGGGCGATCGACGAGACTAACCGGCGCCGCGACCGGCAGGTCGCCTACAACAAGGAAAACGGCGTCGACCCTCAGCCGCTGCGGAAGCGCATAGCCGACATCCTGGATCAGCTCGCCCGCGAGGACGCGGACACCGAGCAGCTACTCGGCGGCTCGGGCCGGCAGCAGAGCCGGGGCAAGGCGCCGGTGCCAGGAGTCTCGTCCCGGGCGCGGGCGGTAACCGCGGCGGCAGGGGAGAAGGGCGGTCCCGCCCGCGCCGACCTCGCAGCGCTGATCGCGGAGCTCACCGAGCAGATGCATGCGGCTGCAGCGGAGCTGCAGTTCGAGGTCGCTGCGCGCATCAGGGACGAGATCCGCGAGCTGAAGCACGAGCTGCGCGGAATGCAGGCTGCCGGCGTGTGACCAGCCCTGACTGGCTGCCGGGTGGTGACCCTCTGACTGTCGCCGCTGCTGCTCAGGCCCAGATAGCCGCAGGGTAACCGGCGGATGCCGGCAGCGTAGGGTCGAGGCATGCTGGGGAGCCTGGTGGCCGCGGTGGTGGCGGCCCTGTGCTACGGGGTCGCTTCGGTCATGCAGGCGATCTCCGTGCGCCAGGCCAGCCATCGGACCGCCGAGTTCGCCGGATCGGCCGGTCAGGGCGTCGATCCGGGACTGCTTGTCCGGATGCTCCGGCAATGGCTCTTCCTGATCAGCATCGCGATTGACCTCGTCGGTTTCGTGGCGCAGCTGGTGGCCTTGCGGCAGCTGCCGATCTTCGCCGTCCAGGCGATCATGGCAGCGAATCTCGCGGTGACCGCCGTGTGCGCGGCCTGGCTCATGAAGATGCGCCTTGAGCTGCGCGAGTGGATTGCGGTGGCGGGCGTCGTCGTCGGCGTTGCCCTGCTCGGCCTGTCCGCGGGCGCCCAGGGTGCCCGGCGGGTACACCCGCCGTTTGAGCTCGGGCTGATCATCGCGGTCATCGGCGTGGGCCTGGGCGGCCTCGCGGTGGCCAGGCTGCCGAATCCCGTCCGCACGCCTGCGCTCGGCGCGATCGCCGGGCTCGGTTATGCAGTCCTCGCGGTCTCGGCCCGGATCCTGCCGGGCTTCGCGCCCCTGGAACTGCTGCGGAGCCCGGCGACGTACACGCTTGCAGCTGCGGGAATTGTCTCGTTTGTGCTGTATGCCACCGCGCTCGAGGGTGGTAGCGTCACCACGGCCACCGCCGCGGTGGTACTGGCGGAGACCTTGCCGCCTGCTGTGGTCGGAGTGCTGTTCCTGGGCGACACCACGCGGCGCGGCCTGTCGGTCGTTGCCGGGCTCGGCTTCGTGCTCGCGGTGTTCTCGGCCGTCGCGCTCGCCCGGTTCGGCGAGGGCGGCCAGAGCGAGAGCGGCGAGCAGGGCGAAGCGGGGACCCGTGACGTCGGCGAGGCCGTCCACCGGCGCGCAGCCTTAGCGTCGCGGGATCAGCCTGATCGTGGCGGCCGTGTCAGGTAAATGCCCCTTAAGCGGGCGGTCGCTTTTGCGGCAGACAGCCCGCTAGCACCCTAAACCCGGCACGGTTTGTCCCGCGGCTGAGTCGTGTCTGCGCAGCGTATGGCGCTGGGCCTGATATTCTGAGACCCCGTGGGTGAGCGGGTTACCGCAACATCTGACCACGGGAGTGTCCTTGGCTATTTCTGAGCATGCCTCACGACCAGTGCATGCGTCGCGACCAGTCTCCACTACGCATCTGTTCGTCACCGGGGGAGTTGCCTCCAGTCTCGGCAAGGGGCTGACCGCATCCAGCATCGGCAGGCTGCTGAAGCTCCGCGGTCTGCGCGTCAGCATGCAGAAGCTTGACCCGTATCTGAACGTCGACCCCGGCACCATGAATCCGTTCCAGCACGGTGAGGTTTTCGTCACCGACGACGGCACGGAGACCGATCTGGACGTCGGGCATTACGAGCGGTTCCTCGACATCAGGCTGCCCGGCTCAGCCAACGTCACGACCGGCCAGATTTACTCGCAGGTGATCGCCAAGGAGCGCCGCGGCGACTACCTCGGCGACACGGTCCAGGTGATTCCGCACATCACCAACGAGATCAAGGCACGGATCCGGGAGATGGCGACACCGGAAACCGACGTCGTCATCACCGAGGTCGGCGGCACGGTCGGCGACATCGAGTCGCAGCCGTTCCTGGAGGCGATCCGCCAGATCCGCCACGAGATCGGCCGGGACCGCTGCTTCTTCCTGCACGTCTCCCTGCTGCCGTACATCGGGCCGTCCGGGGAACTGAAGACCAAGCCGACTCAGCACTCGGTGGCCGCCCTGCGCAGCATCGGCATCCAGCCCGACGCGATCGTGTGCCGGTCGGACCGGCCGATCAGCGACGGGCTAAAACGCAAGATCAGCCTGATGTGCGACGTGGACGAGGAGGCAGTCGTCTCCGCCCCGGACGCGCCCTCGATTTATGACATCCCGAAGGTGCTGCACGCCGAGGGCCTCGACGCCTACGTAGTGCGCCGGCTCGGCCTGCCGTTCCGGGACGTGGACTGGAGCGACTGGGACGATCTGCTGCGGCGCGTGCACCGGCCCGCCCGGACAGTCACGATCGCGCTGGTCGGCAAGTACGTCGACCTTCCGGACGCCTACCTGTCTCCGGCCGAGGCGCTGCGGGCCGGCGGGTTCGCCCACGACGTGCGGGTGAACATCCGGTGGGTCACCAGCGATGACTGCCAGACCGACGAAGGTGCAGCCCGGCAGCTGAGCGACGTCGACGGCATCCTGGTCCCCGGCGGCTTCGGCGTGCGCGGCATCGAGGGCAAGATCGGCGCAGTCCGCTACGCGCGCGAGCACGGCATCCCGATCCTGGGCTTGTGCCTTGGGCTGCAGTGCATGGCGATCGAGGTGGCGCGCGACCTGGCCGGCCTTACCGATGCCAACAGCGCTGAGTTCGATCCGGACACCGAGTATCCCGTCATCGCCACCATGGCCGACCAGGAAGACGTGGTCGCCGGCGAGCGCGACATGGGCGGCACGATGCGGCTCGGACTCTATCCGGCCGTGCTCGCCGACGGCAGCCTTGTGCGCGAGCTCTACGGCCAGCCGGTTGTGGAAGAGCGGCACCGGCACCGGTACGAAGTGAACAACGCCTACCGCCACAAGCTCGAAGAGGCGGGACTGACCTGCTCGGGCCTGTCGCCCGACGGGAGGCTGGTCGAGTTCGTCGAGATGCCGCGGGAGAAACACCCCTTCTTCGTGGCGACGCAGGCGCATCCGGAGCTGCTGTCCCGGCCGACCCGGCCGCACCCGCTGTTCGGCGGGCTGGTGGCCGCAGCGCTGGAGCGCAGCCGCGCGATGCCGGCCGCTGAGCCCGTGGCCGCAGCGGCGGCGCGCCCCGTCGCGACCGCGTGAGCGCAGCCGGCCAGGACAATACGGCCAGGGACGAGCTCGTCAGGGACGAGCCAGGCAGCTGGCCAGTCCGCGAGTCAGTGGTGCTGGCCAGCGGCCGGATCGTGACCGTCCGCCAGGACACTGTGGTGCTGCCGGACGGCAGCACGGTCGTCCGGGAGGTCGTCGAGCATCCGGGTGCCGTGGCGATCCTCGCGCTGGATGCCGACGAGCAGGTGCTGATGATCCGCCAGTACCGGCACCCGGCCGCGGCGACGCTGTGGGAGATACCGGCCGGGCTCCGGGACGTGGCCGGGGAGCCGCTGCTGGAAACCGCCCGGCGCGAGCTGCTTGAAGAAGCAGGCTGCCGGGCCGGGCGATGGGATGTCCTGGCCGATTACCTGCCCTCGCCCGGCATCACGACCGAGCGGCTGCGCGTCTTCCTCGCTCGTGATCTGACGCTAGTCGCCGCTGACCAGCGCGAGTATGTTCGGCAGGACGAAGAGGCCTACCTGACGGTGGCCTGGGTTCCGCTGGCGGAGGCGGTGCGGCGAGTTCTGGCTGGGGAGTTGCACAACGGTGTCGCGATAGTGGGTATCTTGACCGCGTATGCGGCTCGGCAGGCGGATTTTCAGGGACTTCGCCAGCCCGGCGAGCCAGAGAACCGGTGACCGCAGCCGCGGTCAGATAGTGACCGTCCGGCGCTGGGTCGGGCAGATCGGCACGCGAGAAAGGAAACAAGGCCAATGAAGGTCGGCGTTCCTAAGGAAGTCAAGAATCACGAGTACCGCGTGGCGATCACGCCCGCCGGAGTGCACGAGCTGGTCCGGGACGGGCACGAGGTCTATCTCCAGCAGGACGCGGGCACCGGGTCGGCGATCCCGGACGAGGACTTTGTCGCGGCCGGGGCGACTATCCTGCCGTCGGCCGACGATGTCTGGCAGACCGGCGAGCTAATCCTCAAGGTCAAGGAGCCGGTGGCCGAGGAGTACCACCGGATGCGCAAGGACCAGGTCCTGTTCACCTACCTGCACCTGGCGGCCAGCCGCGCGTGCACCGATGCGCTGCTGGAGTCCGGCATCACGGCGATCGCCTACGAGACAGTCCAGCTGCCCGATGGCTCGCTTCCGCTGCTGGCGCCGATGTCCGAGGTGGCCGGGCGGATGGCCCCGCAGGTTGGCGCGCACCACCTGCAGCGGGATGGCGGCGGTCGCGGCGTCCTCATGGGCGGCGTTTCGGGTGTGTACGCGGCGAAGGTTGTCGTCCTGGGGGCCGGAGTGTCCGGCATGAGCGCTGCCGCAATCTCCCTCGGCATGCAGGCCGAGGTGCTGCTGGTCGACAAGAACATCGCCCGGCTGCGGCAGGCGGACGCGATCTACCAGGGGCACTGCCAGACAGTGGCCTCGAACGCGTACGAGATCGAGCGTGCCGTGGTCGACGCGGACCTCGTGATCGGCGCGGTTCTGGTGCCCGGCGCGAAGGCGCCGATGCTGATCTCGAACGAGCTGGTGTCGCGCATGAAGACCGGCTCGGTGCTCGTGGACATCTCTATCGACCAGGGTGGCTGCTTCGAGGACAGTCACCCGACGACGCACGCCGATCCGACGTACCGGGTGCACAACTCGGTGTTCTACTGCGTCGCGAACATGCCGGGCGCCGTGCCGCACACCTCTACGTACGCGCTGACCAACGTGACGCTGCCGTACGCTGTCGAGATCGCGAACCGCGGCTGGCGCGAGGCACTGCGCCGCGATCCGTCGTTCGCGGGCGGCCTGAACACGCACGAGGGCAGCGTGACCTGCGCTCCCGTGGCCGAGGCGCACGGCCTGCCCGCGCTGACCCTGGCGGAGGTCCTCAGCTGACCACCTTGGCCCGGGCTATCGGGCGGTATCTCGACCACCTGGCAGTGGAGCGGGGTCTCGCTGAGCACACGCTGCAGGCGTACCAGCGTGATCTGCAGCGCTATGCGGAGACTCTGGCCATGGCCGGGCGGACCGAGATCGACCAGGTGGCTGCCGCGGACGTCGCGGACTTCCTGGCCGGGCTGCGCGAGGGTGACGAGACGCACCTGCCGCTCGCAGCCAGCTCGGCTAGCCGGGCTGTGGTGGCAGTCCGCGGGCTGCACGCGTTCGCGCTCGCGGAGGGCCTCACCTCCGACGATCCGGCGAGGTCCGTCCGGCCGCCGGCGCCGCCCCGCCGGCTGCCCAAGGCCATCCCGGTGAGCGACGTCGAGAAGCTGCTGGCGGCCGCAGGCGCCGGGCCTGCGGCCCTGCGCGATCGCGCGCTTCTCGAGCTGCTGTACGGGACGGGCGCGCGCATCTCCGAGGCGGTCGGGCTCGACGTGGACGACATCGAGCTGCCCGCGCTGTCCCGGCTGCGTGCCCCGGCGACCGTCACGTCCCCGGCGGACGTCGCCGACGGACCGCCTGGTACGCCGTGCACGGTGCGGCTGACCGGCAAGGGCGGGAAGCAGCGTCTGGTGCCAGTCGGCAGCTTCGCTCTCGAGGCTGTCGGCGCTTACCTGGTCCGGACGCGGCCGGCGCTCGCGGCCGCGTCCGGCCGTGGCCAGCCCAGTCCGGCGCTGTTCCTCAACGCACGCGGCGGGCGCCTGACCCGGCAGGGTGCCTGGGGAGCCCTGCGCGCGGCAGCAACACGCGCCGGGCTGACCGAGGTATCGCCGCACGTGCTCCGGCACTCGTTCGCGACGCACCTGCTCGACGGCGGCGCCGACGTCCGGGTCGTGCAGGAGCTGCTCGGCCACGCTTCGGTCACGACCACGCAGGTGTACACACTGGTGACCGTCGACAAGCTGCGCGAAGTGTACGCAGCAGCCCATCCGCGGGCGCGCGGCTAAAGCGCGACGCACTCGGCCGGCTCGCACATCTGGTGCATGCGGCTCATTTACCGTAGAGCGGAGTGGCGGCTTGCCGCCCGCAGGCGCAGCGCCTAGAGTCCGTGTTCCAGTGAGCGCATTTCTGCGCTAGCCGCCGGGAGGTGCGGTAGCTGTGACAGCATCCCAAATCCTCGAGGTCAGGCCCGGTCTGGTGGGACCGACAGGACGGCCATTGCCCGTGTTCCCTGACCCGGAGCCGCTGACTGTTCACGGTCCGGCTCGGATCGCGGCCGTGTGCAACCAGAAGGGCGGCGTCGGCAAGACCACGACGACCATCAACCTGGGCGCGGCACTCGCGGAGCATGGCCGTCGTGTCCTGCTCGTTGACTTCGACCCGCAGGGCGCGCTGTCAGTCGGTCTCGGCGTGCAGCCGCACGAGCTGGACGCCACTGTCTACAACCTGCTGATGGAGCGCTCGCTCACCGCGCACGATGTTGTCATCAAGACACGCGTCGACGGCATGGACCTGCTGCCCAGCAACATCGACCTGTCCGGGGCCGAGGTCCAGCTCGTGCACGAGGTCGGCCGTGAGTTCGTACTCGGCCGCGTGCTGCAGCCGGTAATCGCCGACTACGACATCATCCTCATTGACTGCCAGCCGTCGCTCGGCCTGCTGACGGTAAATGCCCTTGCCTGCGCTGACGGTGTCCTCGTCCCGCTGGAGTGCGAGTATTTCGCGCTGCGCGGCGTGGCGCTGCTCATGGAGACCATCGACAAGGTGTCGTCACGGCTCAGCCCGAAGCTCGCGATCGACGGACTGCTCGCGACGATGTACGACTCCCGTACCCTGCACACGCGCGAAGTCCTTGCCGGAGTCGTCGAGGGATTCGGCGACCAGGTATTCCACACCGTCATCAGCCGGACGGTACGCTTCCCTGACGCTACGGTTGCTGGTGAGCCGATAACCAGGTTCGATCCTGCGTGCAACGGCGCCAGTTCCTACCGGGAGCTGGCCAAGGAGGTACTGGACAGGTGGCGTCGGGGGGTTCCCGCAGGTCCCGTTCGCGCCGGGTAAGCCTGCCGGGAGTCGCAGAGCTGCTCCGGCCGCCGGCCAGGACTCCGGCGGTACAGAGTGAACGACAAGCGAGCGGCAGGGAAAGCCACCCTCAGAAGATCACCGTCTACCTCTCCGGTCCCGAGCTCCTCGAGCTGGAACGTGCTCGCCTGGCGCTGCGGTCGTACGGCATCTCGGTCGACCGGGGCCGCCTCGTCCGGGAGGCGATCGCGGTCCTGCTGGCCGACCTCGACGCGGCGGGGGAGGACAGCCTCCTGGCGCAGCGCCTGCGCGAAACGAGCTGAGGATCCAGTAGTCTCCCGATGAATCTCATGACAACCAGCGAATCGAGCGAGGTCGCGCCGGAGCCCGGCGCGCCCGCCAGTGGCTTCCAGGTGCACCTCGACGTGTTCGAGGGGCCGTTCGACCTGCTGCTCGCGCTGATCTCCAAGCACAAGCTGGACATTACCGAGATCGCGCTGTCGAGCGTGACCGACGAGTTCATCGGGTACATCCGGGCGCTGGCCGGCGGCTGGGACCTCGATCAAGCTAGCTATTTCCTGGTCGTCGCGGCGACGCTCCTGGATCTCAAGGCTGCGCGCCTGCTGCCCTCCGGCGAAGTGGACGACGAAGAGGACCTGGCCCTGCTGGAGGCTCGGGACCTGCTCTTCGCCCGGCTGCTGCAGTATCGGGCGTACAAGCAGGTGGCAGAGGTCTTCACGGGCCGCCTGGTACAGGAGGGGCACCGGTTCCCGCGCCGAGTCGCGATGGAACCGAGGTTCGCGGACCTGCTGCCCGAGGTACTCATCGGCCTCGGTGCAGCTGAGTTCGCCGCCATCGCGGCCCGCGTGCTGGCACCGCGGGAGGCGCCGACCGTGTCGACCGCCCACCTGCACGTCCCGCGTACCTCGGTCCGGGAACAGGCTGAGATACTGCTAGCACGGCTGCGGACCTTGCGCCGGGCGACGTTCCGGCAGCTCATCACCGACGCGGCTGGGACCTATGAGGTCGTCGCGCGATTCCTGGCAGCGCTCGAGCTGTACCGGGACGGGCTCGTCGCCCTGGACCAGGTAGCGCCGCTAGGCGACCTTTACCTGACCTGGACCGACCACGGCGACCGAGGCATCCGCCATGATCACGAGGAATACGATGGATAACGGGCCCGACGAGGCCAGGACCGCTGAGGCGGCCGAAGTCACTGCTGCCGACGCCACCGTTACTGCCGAGAACACCGCTGCTGCCGGCACCACCGGACCGCGCAAGGATGCCCTGCGGCCGGGCCTGCGGATGAGCCTGGAAGCGATCCTGCTCGTCGCTGACGAGCCGGTGCCGGAGCAGCAGCTTGCCGACGCCACGCAGGAGACTGTCCCGGCGGTTGCGGCGACAGTGCGGGAGCTCGCGGATTCGTACACTGCGGAGCAGCGCGGCTTCGATCTGCGGGAGGTCGCGGGCGGCTGGCGCCTGTACACCCGGGCGGAGTGCGCCGATGTCGTCGAGCGCTACGTTAGCGAAGGTCAGGAGATCCGGCTGACTCAGGCCGCCCTGGAGACGCTGGCCGTGGTGGCCTACCGCCAGCCGGTCAGCCGCGCGCGCGTGTCGGCGGTTCGCGGCGTGAACTGCGACGGAGTGATGCGCACGCTGGTGCTGCGCGGGCTCGTTGAAGAGGCGGGCACCGACCCCGAGACCGGCGCGATCCTCTTCCAGACCACCGGCTACTTCCTGGAGCGGCTGGGGCTTGCCCGGCTGACCGACCTGCCGGAGCTGACCCCGTTCCTGCCCGATCACCTGGATGACGACCTGGATCTGAGTCATGACGCCCTCGGGTGAGGGCCAGCGGCGCCGTCGCGGTGGCGGGCCCGGTCGGAAGGCATCTGGCGGGAGCGCGCCTGGCCGGAAGGCCGGACCGCGGCGACCCGGCAGCGACAGCACCAGCGAACGGCCGCCCGGCCAGGACGTCATCAGCGGGCTCAGCGATGCCGATCTCGCGCGCGCGCGCGCCGCGGCCGCGAGCCTGGCCGCGGAGCTCGGCCCCGACGACGATGACTGGGACGACGGTGAGCCCGGTGAACGGGACTCGCTCACCGACGTCCCCGGCGGAGTCCGCCTGCAGAAGGTGCTGGCGGCCGCGGGTGTGGGCAGCAGGCGGTACTGCGAGGAGCTGATCGGCGCGGGCCGGGTGGAGGTCGACGGCGAGATCGTCCGCAGGTTCGGCGCCCGGGTGGACCCGCAGCGCCAGGTGATCCGGGTCGACGGCAAGCGCATTCCGGCCAGCGAGGATCTGGTCTACGTCGCGCTCAACAAACCCGCAGGGGTGCTGACGTCGATGTCGGACAGCCGTGGCCGCGCGACGATGACCGACCTGCTCGGAGATGTCGCTGAACGGCTGTTCCATGTCGGTCGGCTGGATTACGACACCGAGGGCCTGATGCTGCTGACGAACGACGGCGAGCTGGCCCACCGGCTCGCACATCCGCGGTTCGGCGTGCCGAAGACCTACCTGGCCGAGGTTCCCGGCCCGGTCCGGCGTGACCTGGCCCGCCAGCTCCTCAGCGGCATCGAGCTTGAGGACGGGGTTGCGAGCGCGGACAAGTTCCGGGTGGTGGAGCAGGCGTCCGGCCGCGCGCTGGTGGAGATTACCCTGCATGAAGGGCGCAAGCACATTGTGCGGCGCATGCTGGCGGCAGCCGGGCATCCGGTGAGCAGGCTGGTCCGGACTCGGGTCGGGCCGGTTTCGCTGGGCTCACTGCGGCCGGGCACGACCAGGCGGCTGTCTACGAAGGAGGTCGGCGAGCTGTACGCCGCGGTTGGCCTGTAGAAGCAGTGGCCGGTAAAAGCAGTAGGCCTGCAGGAGCGAGCGGCCGGCTGGTGAGAGGCAGGAGGGGCATGTGGCTGTCCGTGCAGTTCGCGGCGCGGTTCAGGTAGACGGCGACGACCGGACGGAAATCCTGGCCGGGACGACGGACCTGGTAACCGAGGTGATGGCGCGGAACGAGCTGACGACGGACGACGTCATCAGCGTCATCTTCACCGCGACACCGGACCTGACCGCGGAGTTTCCGGCGCTGGCGGCGCGAAAGCTTGGCTTCCAGGAAGTACCCCTGCTCTGCGCGTCCGAGCTGAGCGTCCCCGGCGCGATGCCGCGGGTGGTCCGGCTGATGATGCACGTGGAGACGAGCAAGCCGCGCTCAGCGATGCAACATGTGTACCTGCGCGGCGCGGCGGCGCTGCGGCTGGACATCGCGCAGTGAGCGGTGCGGCGAGCCCGCCGGTGCCGAGGAGCGTCGTGGTAGTCGGCACCGGCCTGATCGGCACCTCGATCGCGCTGGCGCTTGCGGAGCGCGGGGTCCGCGTCTGGCTGGCGGACTCCGATCCGGCGGCGGTCCGGCTCGCGGCCGATCTCGGTGCCGGGCAGCCGCTGGCCAGCGACGTCATGTGCAGCGACGGCGGACCCGGCGGTCCCGCTGACGTTGCCGTGCTGGCCGTGCCGCCCGCGGCGGTCGCGCCGGCGCTGCTGTCCGCGCAGCGCCGCGGCCTGGCGCGCTGCTACACCGACGTGGCCAGCGTCAAGGAGCTTCCGCTCGTGGCTGCCCGCGATCTGGGCTGCGACCTGGCCAGTTACCTTCCCGGCCACCCGATGTCCGGCCGAGAGCGCTCTGGCCCGGCGGCAGCGAAGGCAGACTTGTTCGCCGGGCGACCCTGGGTTCTGTGTCCGCAGAAGGTCAACGACGAACAGACAATTCTTCAGGTAACGGGGCTTGCGCACGCCTGCCGCGCGCTGATCGTGACGGCATCGGCGGCTGAGCACGATCAATGGGTGGCACTCGTCTCGCACGCACCGCACGTGGTCGCGGCGGCGATGGCAGCACGACTCGAGCGTGCGAGTGACGGCGCGCTCGCCCTGGCCGGCCAGGGACTGCGTGACGTGACGCGTATCGCGGCTTCGGGAACTGGCATGTGGCTTCAGATCCTCAGCGCCAACTCGGGCCCGGTCGCGGCCGTGCTGCGCGAGGTTGCCACTGACCTGGTGGCCGCCGCCTGTGCCCTGGACGGCCTGGCGGCCGGCGACGACCAGGCGGCCGGGGAAGTCGCCGGCCTGCTGAAGCGCGGCAACGACGGCGCCGGCCGGATCCCCGGCAAGCACGGCGGGCCGGCCCGCGGCTTCGCCGCTGTCCAGGTCGTCATCCCGGACCGGCCCGGGGAACTGGCCCGGTTGTTCCACGCCGCGGGCGAAGCGGGCATCAACATCG